>Ga0255083_1000005_pt1 | contig 64352 bp, 94 predicted proteins | sample Colum_Colum_RepC_FD_188460 | JGI IMG/M metagenome (GOLD analysis project Ga0255083, IMG submission 188460) | Freshwater microbial communities from Columbia River, Oregon, United States - Colum_Colum_RepC_8h | ecosystem: Environmental > Aquatic > Freshwater > River | place: USA: Oregon...
CAGCGAGAGCCGCATAACCCGCGAGTTCAGTGGACAGTTAGTTACGCGATGCCGGAACGCAAGGCAACCACGCTACATTGCAAAGCGCCGTGGGTTGATGACAACATACTCTGCTGTTACTACGACGATAAAGAGAATCTTATCGGAGTGCGGTTTGTTTATAAAAACGGGACGTACTTGGACTTGATAAAGGAGAAGAACACATGATCGACGCAAGAAAACTACAGTACTACACAACGTCCTACAAATTGCGCGGGTATGCCGAGGGATTGGACGAAGATAGGCATGAAGCGTTAGTTGCTATGCTGATGAAAGCAGCGATGCTGCTCGAAGAGGCGTGGGATGATTACCAATCCACATTACCACCAGACCAACGAGTAGGGAGTTAAACATGAAAGCATTTCCCAACATGACAAACCAACAGGGCATGGACCTGCGTGATTACTTTGCGACAGCAGCGTTGCCTGTGGCGTTCAATATGGTCAAAGAAGTACACGCTATCTACCACAAGGAGTATGAATGGAATTACGAAGACGATTGTGAACACATAGCAGACGTAGCGTATTGCTTTGCAGACGCAATGATGAAAGCAAGGGAGGAAAACCATGGATGACAATGACTGGGACGCTGATCTGCCTGTGACAATTTTCTGCATTGTAGGGCTTGTTGCTATTTTAGTTCTCGTGTTCATAGGTATCTTGTAGGCGAAGTATGTACTAACCTATTGACACTCTACCCGTAGTACTTTACCTTTAACTTTCCTTAACCCTATTCGGAGGGATCATGCACGACAAAACTTTAGACAATTTCGATCAACCACGCATCACGCCATACGACACAGGCAAGATCAAGATCGGCGTGTACTACGAACCACCACGCCCAGCGCAAGACGAAGATGAGATCGCGCTGCAAGACGCATTGCTTGGCGGCAAGTGGAGACCGGCAGCAACAGTTAAAACAAATTGGCAGATGGTTGCTTTGGCTTTAGGGGGCATCATCATTTATATACTTGGTGTTTCACTTATGCTGAGGTAATCATGCCCGACTTGACCACTGCATTACAAAGAGCAATTGAAAACAAACTACAACAGGAGAATCAAATGCAAACACGTACAACAACACCAGATAGCGTAAAACAAATCATTGACCAGTGGGCAAAAGACGACCCACGTGATGATGCAAGAACCGCGCTGCCCCACGCATTCAAGCCCACCAACAACGTCAGCCGTGAGACGTTCAATGCAGTGCGCGACAACCCACGGCTGCAATACAAAGACTTGTGCCGGATGCTGGCTAACCGTGGGTTCAACGAAGCCTCTATAGGCTCCCTGCTTACGCAGATGACGAACTGCGGGATGATAACGAGAGATGACATAGGGCGCTACACTGCACTGCAACCGGAGTACACACCGATCAAGGCAAGCAAGCGCGTCAAGCCAAAGAAAAAAGTCGCTGTACCTGCAACCAAGAAGAAAGCCGAGAAGGAAGGCATTGCCGCGCTGGACACGCAGGATGCTGTGACCAAGAAGCTGGTGGTCTTACAGAGACGCACAGAGCCAGCCCCTACCGCTACCCCGTTTGACCCAGAGCAACTACTATCAACACTTTCTTTCTCGCAGGTCATGGCGCTGTACAAACGCATCAAGGCTATGGTTGGAGAGGCATGATGCGCAACACACTAAAGGAGTTGGCCGACTATCTCGAAGACAATGCCCGCAGCGAGTTGGACAACGAAGCAGCCGCAGCCCTGCGCAAGTTCTCTGCACTGTTCAAGGTGGCGCATGAGATGGTGACAGCCAAGACGCATGAGCACAGCAAGGCCGCTTACTGCGAGATGATCGACTTGATAAAGGGGAAGACAGAATGAAAAACTTTGGGACAAGTTTAGGGGAGCAGCGTAAATATAACGCATCAAACCCACCACGCAAACCGTTGCGCACACTTAAAGAAATGGCTGCGGAGTTTGGCGTAACTAAGCAAACACTGATAGGTTACGTCAATCACTATGAAGGCCCGCGTCCAGTATTCGTATCAGGTTATTTTGAGCACAGCCGCAGCAAACGCACATGGTATGACCCAGAAAAAATGCGGGAATGGTGGGCAGGCGTACAGAAAGTTGTAGAAAAAAACAAAGTAATAAAAAGCGAGAGATTAAAAAATGAAAGTAAACCCACCCGTGCATTTTTAGCGCAACAGTGGCTACGTGAACACGGTTCTGCCACACAACGGCAGCTTATGGAAGCAGGGTTCATCAACATGACCGCCAGCACGTTACTAAAAATGATTGGGTTCGGTTCGTTAATAAAAGAAAAGCAAAACGGGCGCGTGACTTATACCGCCACAGACAAAGACTACTTAAAACTAAACGGGCGTAGTCATTACGATACCCCAGCACAAACAAAAGGAGAAACAAGTGAGTGAGAAATTAGCGGTAGCGTTTTATATGTGCGTGGCGTTGTTCTCGGTCTACTGGGGATACGCTGCGCTAAACCAACCTGTGAAACTCCCCTGTGGTGTGTCGGAGATCAGCCCAGACTTTGACCACAATCAGCGGGAGCAGTGCAGACAAACGAGAGGACATAAATTATGAAAACCGGAGTCAAGTACGACACAAACAAAGTGCGCTGGTCTCTTGTGCCGGAGGGTGTGATGGAGGAATATATCAAGGTGTTGGAATACGGCGCAGTTAAGTACGCGCCAAACAACTGGAAGCACGTACCCCAAGCGACAACACGGTATTACGACGCTGCCATGCGACATATGGATGCTTGGTGGCGTGGGGAGATGGATGACCCAGAGACAGGGATGCCGCACTTGGCTCACGCTATGTGTTGCATTACATTTTTAATGTGGCTTGAAGCTGAAGCCAACAAGGAGTTTTAATGAAGTGTCCAGCTTGTGACAGCACAAAAATTCACACCTACGACACACGGCGCGTCGAGGACAAGGTAGTGCGAAAGCGTAAATGCACAAACTGTAATGAACGCTTCTATACGCTTGAGCAGTACATGTCCGAAGATGAGTTAGAAGAAGTCCAAGAACTACGAAGAAAGCAAACACTCGATGACCTTAGAGGCGAAAGTCAAAGCGAAGGTGAGGAAGCTGCTTGATGAGCTTTACATCTATTATTTTTTCCCTGCTACGCATGGCTACGGCAGGTCTGGAGTGCCAGATATTGTTGGGTGCTTCATGGGTCTGTTCGTAGCCATCGAATGCAAGGCAGGTAAAGGAGTGCTTACCGTACTACAAGAAAGAGAAATAGAAAAAATAATTAAAGCTGGCGGCTTTACATTCGTTGCCCGCGAAGACAACGTGGAAGAACTAAGGAGGTTACTGTTATGTCTGATCCAAGAGCTTTTGCCAAACGATTAGAAGAAATGGCGGAGGAAGATAAAGAACACTTCCGCAATGTAATTGAGTTACTGTCGCGTTGCTACGGCAAGAATGCAGCGCAGGGAGTGGTGATTATTTCGCTGCCAAATAGTCCCGTGAATGAAGTCATATCGCTGAACGCAACAGATATGGAGACGCACAATTTAATTAAATCAATAGAAGATTATTTTGTGTTTATAAACACACTAGATGCACCACCAAAGGAGAAATTCAATTGAATACGAAAGCCTTTCCAACATTAGCAGACAACGGCCATTCACAAAACCAAGACGGCATGGACTTGCGTGATTACTTTGCAGCCAAGGCAATGCAAGCCATGATTCAAAATAGTGCGTTGCTTAAAACCACCTCTGACAACCAAGAGCCTAGTTTTTTTGAGAGCTACGACTTTGAATACGCCATTGTTTGTGGAGTCAATTCAGAAATTGATCTTGGAAGTGATGAGCACGGAACTAGATACACATGGGCGCAGTACTACGCTGAAGAGTCCTACTGTATAGCCGATGCAATGATGAAAGCAAGGGAGATCAAGTGAGTAAACCATACGAACCCTGTGGTATATTGTTGATTTTCCACTATATTGGGGAATCAAATGAAAAAACCAGCAGGTGAAGTACGTTTAGTCGATGGCAAACGGCAAGCCACGCCGGAGTATCGGTCGTGGCAAATGATGAAAAACCGCTGCCATAACCCGAAAGCAAGAGACTACGCGTATTACGGCGGTCGTGGTATTAGCGTGTGTAAAAAATGGCGGGAGTCGTTTGCTGCTTTCTTGCAAAACATGGGGCGCAGGCCGTCCGACAAGCACACGCTAGACCGCATAAACACAAACAAGAACTACACGCCATCAAACTGCCGTTGGGCAACACGCGAAACTCAGGCACGTAACCGACCATACGCCAGCACAAAGAGCTGGCTACTTGCGGGTATGTTGGGGATTAAAACCTCGACGGCAGCACACATGATTAACCAAGTACGCGCTAAAGATAGAGGCAACCTTCGTTGGTTTGAGTTGTCGTCTGAGCGTGAGCAAATCGTTCGTAATTTTTTGAAAGGCAAAAATGACTAAGCCGTATGAGCGTCTTATTGTTTTGGATGTAGAGTCGGCATGGGGGAGAGGTGTCAAGCTGGGGTTCTCGTGCCAGACGAACGAAGAGTACTTGCGTGACCCACGCTTCAAAGCATGGGGCTTGTGTTGGAAGGACTATGGTGACCCGTTACCTGCCACATGGATACGCGGCAAAGACATCGCAGACTGGGCGAAAGATTTTGACTGGAGCAAAACCGCAGTCATCGCTCAGAACGCGCTGTTCGATGTGTCCATACTGGCGTGGATATACAACCACCACCCTGCGTTTATCTTTGACACGCTGTCCATGGGTCGTGCCGTGCGTGGTGTCGAGGCTGGCAACAGCTTGAAGAAGATGGCAGAAGACTTCGGTCTTGAGGCCAAGGGTCAGGGGCTGGCTTCGTCAGAGAACTACCTTGACGAGCTACCGTTCCATGTTGAGCAGGAGTTGGCGGATTACTGCCGCCATGATGTGTACCTGTGCGAAGAAATCTTTAAGCGTTTAGTCGATGGCTACCCTGCATCAGAACTACGCCTGATCGACATGACGCTAAAGATGTACACCAAGCCGCGGCTGATCTTAGATCAGACGCTTTTATTCCAAGCTATTGAAGAAGAAAGGACAACACGTGAAGAACTTTTGGCGCGACTTAACGTGGACGATGCAACGCTGGCGAGTAACCCTAAGTTCGCGGATGTATTGGTTTCGTTGGGATGTGACGTTCCATACAAGAAGAGTAAGACGACAGGTAAGCAAACGCTTGCACTTGCTAAGAATGACGCTCTCTTCCAAGCGCTACTCAACGGAGAGAAAGAAGATGTCCGACTCGTATGCGAAGCACGACTGCGAGTTAAATCTACGACTGAGCGCACACGAGCGCAAAGATTCTTAGACATCTCAAGCCGTGGTCCACTGCCTGTGCCGCTTGCTTACTACGGTGCCGGTACTGGACGTTGGACTGCATCGCGGGGCAGTGCGATCAATATGCAGAACTTAAAGCGCGCATCCGAAGAGAAGCGTTCGCTGTTGCGTGAAGCCATCATGGCACCCGAAGGTTACGTTGTGGTGGCCGGTGACTTGTCGCAGATCGAGCCGCGTGTACTGGGTTGGCTGTCGGACTACGATGACCTGTTGAATATCTTCCGATCAGGCGAGGACGCATACGCTCAGTTCGGTTCACAGATGTTCAACATCCCCGGCATGACCAAGAAGAGCCATCCTGACCTACGTCAATCGGCCAAGTCGGCGCTCTTGGGTGCAGGGTATGGGCTTGGGTGGGCATCGTTTGCAACGCAGTTGCTGACCGGCTTTCTGGGGGCACCACCTGTGCGGTATGACATGGCGTTCGCCAAGAAGCTGGGGGTAACCAAGGAGTACATCGAGAAGTTTCTGTCGTGGGATGAGAACGTCAAGAAGCTTGAGGAAATCCCCCACACCTGCACCACCAAGGAACTCTTAATACATGCAGCAGCATCCAAGAAGATCATCGACATCTACCGGGCGACAGCCCATCCGGTTGTTTCCTTTTGGGAAATGTGTTCGGGGTTGTTGGAGACGGCACTTTACGGCGGCAGAGAGTTCCGGTATAAATGTCTAATCTTCCGCAAGGGCGAGATCGAATTGCCCAACGGGATGAAACTGCTTTATCCAGACTTACGACGCGAAAAAGACGAGAAGGGTAGGAGCCAGTATGTATACGGGCCAGACGCTACCAAGCTGTACGCAGGGAAGATCACGAACAACGTAACACAGGGTGTTGCGCGTATCGTCATGACTGATGGAATGCTGCGGGTATCGAAAAGGTATCCTGTGGTTGGAACAGTGCACGATGAGTTGTGGTCGCTTGCGCCAGAAGAGGAAGCCGAGACCGCCAAGAAGTGGGTTTGGGAGCAGATGACTATGGAGCCACGGTATATGCCGGGCATCCCATTGAATTCTGATGTTGGGTATCACAGACGTTACGGCCTTGCAAAAGGTTAATAAAGGAGAAGCAATTGGATAAAACCAGAAAGAAGAAGTTAGAGTTGCCACGCAAGATCAGAGTCGGTAAGAAGATGTACACCATCGACATACTGGAGACGATGTTGCAGAGCGGTGATATGGCTCGGGTGTATTACGAGCGCAACCGTATTGAAGTCGGTAAGAAGAGTGGCGTCACTGGTCGGCGCTACTCAAGAAAAGAAATGAACGATTCGTTCTGGCATGAGTTGGTACATGCCATCCTGTATGACATGGATGAGCATCGACTTAACCGCAACGAGAAGTTCGTTACCGAGTTTGCCCACCGGCTGTCCGAAGCCATTGACTCTGCGAGGTTTGAATGATTACTGAAATTTACTACGATGGAAAAATAAGAATGGAAACGTATAGGGCGGTTGCAATTAAGCCGTACCCCAACAGCACCGAGGGTGCTTTCCCATTACACGCTAAAGACTGCCCGCACAAGGGCGAGGTTTCCTGCTTCACGCAAAGCTGGTCATCCGTCTGCGGTGGGTACATGGGTCATGCAGGACTCGCGGTTATTCGTTGCCAAGAACCCTTGAGAGATACCGATGAAAAATAAAGTCGTCTGGTCGCACAGTGCCTTGAAGGATTACGAGGGCTGTGCCAAGCGTTACCAAGAAGTGAGGGTCTTGAAGAACTACCAGTTCAAAGAGACAGAGGCCACCAAGTACGGCACCGAACTTCACAAGGCAGCAGAGGACTACGTGCGGGATGGCACCCCCATCCCAGAGCAGTTCGCTTTCGTCAAAGATACGCTCGATGCACTGGTGGCCAAGCCGGGCAGGAAGCTATGCGAATACCAGATGGCGCTGACCATTGACCTAACCCCATGCGGATGGAAGTCGTCGGATGTATGGGTCAGGGGTATCGCAGACCTGTTGATTATTGATGACGATAATCTGACCGCTTGGATTGTGGACTACAAGACAGGCAACAACAAATACCCAGACCGTGAACAGTTAAAGCTCATGGCCATGATGGTGTTTGCGCACTTCCCGCACATTCGCAAAGTGAATGCTGCGCTGTTGTTCGTAGTAAAGAATGACATGGTCAAGCTGAGTATGACCGTGGACGAAGCAGAACCCGCGTGGTGGGATTACAGAGAGCGCATCGCTCGTATCGAGCAGGCTCATGCAACAGGCGTGTGGAACCCAAGACCTTCTCCACTATGCCCGTGGTGTCCTGTAACCACCTGTGCTAACCACCCAAGGAGTTGATTATGTCGCTACACAACCCAAATGATTTTTACATGACCCCTTGCAAATGTCATGTGTGCTTTAAAGAAATAACAGAGCAAGAAAACGCTGTTGAACACAGCGGGCATGGGCAGTCAGTACGATCAGAAGACCCCGGCATCAAAGAAGGGTACGTCACGATATGGATGCATCCTGAATGTGCCACGGTGTTAATGCTTCGCTTGGCAAACGACGTAATGCGAGTGAGCACTAAAGCACACCCACCGCGTGTGGTGGACTCTCTTAAAAACTTGGTTAAGCAAAGGAAAGATCATGGCAACGCGCAACTACAAAGCTGAGTACAACAACTACCACGCTCAACCAGAGCAAATTAAAAACCGTGCCGAGCGAGTTAAAGCTAGACGCATGATGGAGAAGACTGGCGCTGTTACTAAAGGTGACGGCAAAGACGTAGACCACAAGAAGCCACTGCGTTCAGGCGGCACAACCACAAAGAGCAACCTCAGAGTTCGCAGCAAGTCAGCAAACAGAAGTGATAATAAATAGGGGAAGTAAATGCAGATTGTCGATAACAAAGCGTTGCTCTTTCGCACTCGCAACCCCGATAAGTATCGGGTAATTCCTAAACACAAAGTTCTCAATAGGAGCGCAGATGGTACAGCGGAGATCGCAGTTTATTGGGGACTTGATGAAGCGCGTGTCCTCAAAAACCTTGGTGTCAAAGATGTTCCTTCGCCAATCACTAGGCGGTACAACTGGCCGGGTAAATACAAACCGATGGCGCACCAGATTGAAACGGCAGCGTTTCTCACTATGCATAAGAAAGCGTTCGTGTTTTCGGAGCCGGGCACTGGAAAGACTCTTTCGGCACTATGGGCTGCGGACTACTTGATGCAACGTGGGGATGTGCGGCGCTGTCTCATTCTGTGCCCGCTCTCCATCATGCAGTCAGCATGGCTGGGCGACTTGAACAACAGCATCATTCATCGCTCTGCCGTTATCGCGCACCACGCGCAAGCTAGTCGCCGTATCGAGATGGTTCAGCAAGACTACGAGTTCGTGATTGCTAACTACGATGGCTTGAATCTGATTGCAGATGAGATTGCTAATGACGGACGCTTCGATCTAATCATTGTCGATGAAGCCAACGCATACAAGACCATGACCACCAAGCGTTGGAAGGCGCTAAAGTCTATCGTCGGACCCAACACCCACCTGTGGATGATGACGGGTACTCCCGCATCGCAGTCCCCTGCGGATGCGTACGGCTTGGCGCGTCTGGTCAACCCTGATGGTGTGCCTAAGTTCTTCACAGGCTGGCGCGATAAGGTTATGAACAAAGTCACCCAGTTTAAGTGGGTGCCCAAGGCCAGCGCAGCGGAGGATGTTCATGAAGCCTTGCAACCGGCCATACGCTACACCAAAGAGCAGTGCCTTGACTTACCACCAGTACTCACCATGACGCGAGAGGTACCACTGACACCACAGCAAGCCAAGTACTACAACCTGCTGAAGGAACGCATGATGGTGCAAGCAGCAGGTGAGACCATCACCGCTGTGAATGCTGCTGCCGGGGTATCTAAGCTCTTGCAAATATCATGCGGTGCAGCATACACAGACGACAAGGAAGTCATCGAGTTCGATGCTGCCCCACGCCTGTCGGTGCTGGAGGAAATACTGGAAGAGACCTCACGCAAGGTCATCATCTTCGCGCTGTTCCGCAGCACCATCAGCACCATACACACGCACTTGCTCAAGAGAAACATCACTGCCGAGGTCATCCACGGTGACATCACACCGCCCAAACGCGCAGACATTATTCGACGTTTCCAAACAGAGAAAGACCCACGAGTACTTGTCATGCAGCCTCAAGCAACTGCACACGGTATCACTCTGACTGCGGCGGACACGGTGGTGTTCTTCGGTCCGTTGATGTCTGTTGAACAATATATCCAGTGCATCGCACGGGCTGACCGCAAGGGGCAGAACTCAGACAAAGTGACCGTTATTCATATTCAAGGCAGTCCGATTGAGAAGCGTATGTTCAAAGCGCTGGAGGGCAAAGTCACAGATAACACTCTACTAACTGAGATGTTCAACGCTGAAATAAAAACGTGAAAGGGGGTTGCAATCAAAACCAAACCGCAGTAATCTGTCAAACGCTAGACAAAAACAATAGGAGAAGCAAATGAGTGACGAGATCATTCCGCTGGATAAGCTTGCGAAAATTTATCGCAAGATCAAGACAGAGATCGACACGCTTACGCAAGAGTACGACACCAAATTGGAAGCACTCAAAGCACAGCAAGACGAACTCCGTTTCGCAATGAAAGACCAGATGAAAGCGCTTGGCGTCAAGTCGGTCAACACCACCTTCGGTACCGTGTCATTGGTAAACAAAACCCGTTACAACACACAGGACTGGGACTCGTTCAAGAAGTTCATCATCGAGCACGATGTCGTAGACCTGTTGGAGAAACGGATTGCGCAATCCAATATGGCGCGGTTCCTTGAAGAAAATCCGGCACTTGTACCGCCCGGATTAAACGCATACACGGACTTCGAAGTTCGTGTGACTAAACCTACTAAGTGAGAATCTATATGTCCGATCTAACTGTATTCAATCCCGCACAAGTACCCGACTTCGCACGTAACAACGAACTGTCTGAAACCGCACTGGCTCTGACCGGTGGTGGCACTGGTGGTAGCGTCAAGCGCATCTCGATCAAAGGCGGCGTGTTCCGTCTGGTGTCGGGTGGTAAAGAGATTGCTGCCATCGAAGACCGTCACCTCGATGTGATTATCGTCAAGGCCGCACCCAAGGTCAGCCGTATTTTTTACGCTGGTGCATACGACAAAGATGCTGCCGCTGCTGCACCTGACTGCTGGTCTAACGATGGCGAGAAGCCTGATGCTGGTGCGAGAAACAAACAAGCGCAGACATGCCTGTCGTGCCCACAGAACCAAGCCGGTTCGGGTCAGGGTAATAGCCGCGCTTGCCGTTATCAGCAGCGTCTGGCTGTGGTGTTGGAGAATAACCCCGGTGGTGATGTCATGCAGTTGACGTTGCCAGCGACATCGGTGTTCGGTAAGGAAGACGGCGACAAGCGCCCGCTTCAGGCATTTGCGCGTCATCTAGCCTTGTCCAACCCACCGATCAACCCAGAGCAGATCGTTACCCGCATGAAGTTCGATACCAAAGCGGAGTCACCCAAGCTGTTCTTTGCTCCGATCCGTTGGTTGACCAATGACGAGTACGCCGTGGTCAAGACGCAAGCTGACAGCACAGACGCACAACGTGCAGTCGTGATGACTGTGGCGCAGACAGATGGCGTGAAATCAAACGCCGCCCCTGCTCTGCCGGGTAAAGCACCTGTCGTTGAGGCCGAAGAGGAAGCACCAGCACCCAAGGCCAAGACCACCAAGAAGAAAGCCGAAGTCGTTGAAGAAGATGAGTCCGAGCCAGAAGTTCGCAAGGAATCTTCGAAGCCATCCGCTGTGCCTGAGAAGAAGGGCAAGCTGGCCGACATCGTGGCTGACTGGGACGACGAGTAAAGCTACGGGGGAAAGCGGATGCTGTGAGTACTGATTGTTAAGTGGGTTGAGTAGGCACACCTGTTCAGGATCAATCAGGCGCCCTGAGCCAAGCAAGGCGACAGACGCAGCGAGTACCCCACCCAATAGCCCAGCCGGAGGTGGCGCTAATAACACCGGCAGCGGGGGCTGGGTATCCTTTCGGAACTAGTCATAGCTCAGTGACCCCGCACTTCTAACCACACATAAACCACATGGCCTACTCTCAAAAAATTATAGATGCCGTTGCAGCAGCGCCTAAGACACCGGGCAACCAGCTTGGGCGTTGGGCTATCTATCTGGAATTTCCTGTAACCAAGATTGCATACGTGCTTGGTGTGACACGACAGACTGTTTATAACTGGATGATGGGTAAGACCGAAGTGTTTGTCGGCTACCAAGACCGTGTCGAACTGATGCTAAAGATTATGCAGTCATCTAAAACCGCTGACGAAGCATGGAGAAGAATATGCAAAGAATACAACCTAAAGCCTTAACCGACAAAGAACTCCTGAGCGCATCGCTCTTGATGTTTGAACCCGATGTCGGTATGCCCATCGACTTTCAGAAAGAACTTATTCGCCGCTTGGCTACGTTTGTTGAAGCGGCACAGATACGCGCAACCGACTACAAAACATCAGACCCAAACCAACTTCCGTTGTTCGATTAAAACAATAAAGGATAACTATGAACCCGCTTGATTTTATGGCGGCGGTTCTCCCACCACCGGGTAACGGGTACTACTGCGTGGTTGAACTGACATCGAAGTACAAAGAGCACGTGTACAAGGAGACACTGGAGGAACTTGAGCAGACGATTGAAAGTTGCAAGCTGAATGGGTATGACACGTACTTTGCACTGGGCACATTTAAAAAGCCCGATGACAGGTCAGCGCCCAATGTGGAGATGGTCAAGTGCATCGCTATTGATGTGGACTGTAATCACCCGCTGGACTTGCCGGATGCAAGCGGCGTAATCAAACAGAAAGCGTACGCGTCTCCCAAGGCGGGGTTCGAAGCCGTCATGGCGTTCATCGATGAGGTCGGGCTGTCAGGTCTTGGCCAGCCTTGGTTCGTCCATTCGGGCGGTGGGGTACACGCATACTGGCCGCTGAAAGAAGCGATGCCCAAGTCGGCGTGGAAGCCGGTGGCCGAGCAGTTCAAGCGGCTGTGCTTCTCCAAGAAGCTGGCTATTGACGCGACTGTAACGGGTGACCCATCACGTATCCTGCGGGTGCCGGGCACGATCAATAACGGAGTCAAGAGCGGCAAGAAGGTCAGAGGCGTCACCAACGTGCGCTTCATGAACGAGGGCGACTTCTTTGATATTGAGGACATCAAGGCGCTGGTCACCAAGCATCTGGCCGGTACACCCTACGAGTCCAAGCCCACACCCCCGGCCAACGTGGTCGAGCTTCCCGGTCAACGCCCAACGCTACCTGCCAATACGGAAACCACAGGCACCAGCGTCAAGCTGTTCGAGAACTCGGTGACTAAGTTTCGCAAGATATTTGATCGCACCAAGCAGGGCACGGGCTGCGGTCAGCTTGCGTACTACATGGAGAACGCCGAGCAGGATGGCATGGAGCCGCTGTGGCGCGGGCTGCTGTCGATAGCGCAGAAGTGTGAGGAAGCGCCCAAGGCCGTCATCTGGCTGTCTCAGCTTCACCCGTATGACGAAGACCGGATGAACACCAAGCTGCGGGAGATCAAAGGTCCGTATCCCTGCACTAAGTTCGATTCCGAGAATCCCGGCGTGTGTACACAATGTGTACACTGGGGCAAGATCACAAACCCGCTGGCACTGGGGCGCGAGTATGCGGTTGAGGTAGCGCCCAAAGAGATCGATGTGCAGGTGGAGAACGAGGCGTATGCCCGCAAGGTGCTGCGTCCTGAACCACCCAAGGGTTATGCCTACGGCAAGCAGGGCGGGGTATTCATCGAGAAGGATGACGAGGACGCTAACGGCAACAAGATCAAGCGCCAGATCATGCTCATTCCCTACGACTTGTTCCCTGTGGACATCCTGAACTCCGGGGGCGAACACACGGTACACATGATGGCGATCAGGAACGGCAACCCAAGCACCATCACCATTCCCCAGAAGAGCGTTGTCAGTAAGGATGAGACCATGAAGCACCTTGCCAACCAGAACATTCTGGCGTCCTTCGGCTCAGGTAACGACAAGAACCTGTACGACTACGTCCGTGCCTGTGTGGAGAAGGTCAGCGTTGAGAAGCGCACAGTCAGTGTGCCCACCAGCTACGGCTGGCAAGCGGATGATACGTTCGTCTTTGCCGGGAAAATCTATACGCCCACTGGCCAGATCGAAGTGCCCATGGAAGGGCTGGAGAATATCGTTGCCAACACCAAACCCACCGGCTCAATCGAGCAGTGGCGGGCGGTCATCAACCTGTTCATCCAGAAGAAGATGTGGCAGCACGTGTGCATCATGCTGGCCGGGGCAGGGGGGCCGCTTATGCGCTTCACAGGCATTTACGGCATGACGTTCCACTGCGGCTCAACCAACTCCGGTACAGGTAAATCGTTGGCGCTGGAAGCTGCGGCTTCTGTCTGGGGGCACCCGGTGCACTACCGTACCAGTAAAGGTACGTCTCCTGTGGCCATGCAACAGCGCCTTGGTCTCTTGCACAGCATCCCCCTGATAACGGATGAGATCACGGCGAAGAACCGGAAAGACTTTGGGTGGTTCTCCGAGTTCGTACTGGACATGACCAACGGGCGGGGCAAGGAGCGTATGGAGTCTGGCTCCAACAAGGAGCGCATGAACTTATCCACGTGGATGGACACGGCCATCATGTCTTCCAACACGTACGTGGTGGACTACTTCACAGGCGCTCAATCCCATTCTGCGGAAGGCGAACTGCGGCGTGTGCTTGAGTTTGCAATGAACGATGTACTTACATGGGAACCACATGAGATTGAGATCATTAAGTCGCTGGCGGATAACTATGCAGTCGCAGGGCACATGCTCGTCGAGTATATGGTCCAGAATCTGGACAAGATTAAAGAGCTGGTTCCGCAAGTAGTGCGCCGTATGTACGGCGAGTACCGTGCTACCAATGACGAGCGTTTCTGGATGGCTGCTATTGGCGCTGCGGTTGCTTCAGGCATTCTGTTTTCCGATGAGCATTGCGGTGCAATCAACATCCCGATGCAGCCTGTGTTGGATACGTTCGGCAATGCCGTGCGGTACATGCGCAATGCCATCAACACCGGCACACGCTCTGCTGAAGATGTACTGAACTCGTTTACTCAGGAGTACTACGGCAGCTTCATCATCGTGCGCTTCAATGGCTTGGATGGTGTTCTGGCTGAGTTGGGTAACGGCGGGGCGATTGATGCGTCAACCACACGAACTAAAATTATGGGGAGGGTTGAGCATGGCGCAACTGTCGGGTTCACGGACTACTACATCGAGGAGCGATTATTAAAAGCGTTTTGCTCCACCATGAGCTTCGGTTACGCCGACTTCAAGAAGTATCTGGAAGAGCAGTTCATGGTGTCGTATATGCCCAAGAAAGACATGACCGCCAAAACCAAAGGACCACCGATGCGTGTGTCCGTCATGAAGATAACCAGACGTTCCGATGAAGAAGACTTTACAGGTAACGTACCCTTGGTCGCAGCTTAAGCGTGGGCAGGGGTTCTTTGTCCCTTGTTTGGATACGGAGGCCGTCATACAAGACGGCCTCCGCAAAGCTTTAGCTCACCGCATCTTCCACGCCAAGGCCAGCGTTGGGGTTAAGCGCGGTCTTATCGGGGTCTGGTTTCACCTGTAAAAGACAAGAACTCCCGTGCGATTAAGACTTGCTGCTCATCAATTTCTTTGAGCATCTCGTCTTTCTCTGCTCGGGTAAGGTCGGCTGCAACCACGTTGCGGCGCATGGTGGCCAGCTTGCCAAGCTGCTCTCGAACCCGCCCAGAGAAGTTAACACTAACAAGTTTGTTCTCATACTTGTCTAAGAAAGCGTCAGCCTCTTTATCCTTACCTTCCTCCAGCAGTCGCTTGTACGTACCTTGTACCTGCTGAATCTCCAGTATGCGCTCATACGCAGCGTCAAGCGTTCCTCTACCTTCAACCGGCTGGAACAACCCGCCGATGAACGGCATCTTGCTGGTCTTCATGGTCGGCTGCTCAACTGCACTGGCTTCCGTGTTCAGGATAGGATTAGCCAGTGATGCAATCGCAACGCCCAGAGCGCCTGTGTAGCCACGGATCAGGTAGTCGATCTTGATCGGAGTCAACCCCGCATCGCCTGTGACGCTACCCAGCATCTTGGCAAATTCAGTCGTCGTGTCACGATACCGCTCACCCGGCATCATGGTGGTCAACTCACGCTTGGACTCGATGTCCCCGCCGAAGAACGAACGGCCAAGGATGACTTCAGTTGCAGGTTTGATCGCCGCTGGCAGAGCAAACGGATTAGATAGCGCCACCAGCTTGCCCATACCCTTGGTAATGTCGTCAGCACGTTCGTCTTCTGCTGCCGTATTGAACACCGCTTCTGGCAACGCCTTAAACAGGTAGCCCAGTTCAAACGGGATAGGCACTTTCATTGGCTCATCCGAGAACGGCGTGTACACAAACCAATTGCCCAGACGCTCTTCAGGCTTGGCGCGTTTGTACGCTTCGTCATCCTCCATCGCCGCAGCGTAAGCCAGTGTGCCCGCAGCCAACAGCAAGCCGCGAGTGTAAAGCTTCTGGCGAATCTTCAACTGTTCGCTGTACGGCATCTTGCCTGTAAACGCCCGATACAGCACATCCAGACCTTGGATCTGAGCGTTGAAGAACGGGATGACTGTCGAGAGCATCTGCATCGAAGGCGACAAACCGCGACGGCTAAAGTTCATCGACTCTAGTGTGCGCATATATGCCTGCATCTCAGACATACCCTTGGCCAGCGAGTCCTTGTAGATCACAGCGCGGGTTGCAGCATCGCCCTGCATCGCCAGCGCGTCAGCTTTCATCATCAGCTTAGTCCAGCCCGAACGACCAAGACTCATATCACGCAAAGCTTTGGCCATATCCTGCTCGTCGCCTGTCATGACGTTGCTGGAGATAGCGCCTGCTTGCATCAACTCGATCTCTTCTTTGCTGCGCCCGGCCACCATCTTGCCTAACTCTTTAAAAGAATTAAGCACAGGCACACCATCCGTGCCAGTAGTGAACCAAGCAGTCAGCGGGTCACGAATAGCCTGACGCACAGCGTAAGCTGGGTTGCGGGTGACAAACTTTCTCAACACATTGGCTGGCATACCCATGATCTTGATGGCCATCGGGATGGTGGTTTTGATACCTTCCATACCCTTGACGATTAAGTCTGCTGGGATGCCGTACATATCGGAGTCGATGACGGCAAAGTTGTCTTCGCCCTTAACCTTGTAGCGAACCGTGTTCGGACCTTGTGGACCAGCGCCTTTACCAATCTTGCTTGCAATACCCAGACGGCCCAACAACATCACGTTGTCTTTCATCATTTGGTTACGCAGACCCATGCGGGTCAGAACAAACGCGTTCTGCGCCGAGCTTGTAAAGATCGGGAGAATCTGTGTGTTGTCGCCAACAAGCTCGTGCAACATCGGCTCGTCTTTCATGTTGGCAATACGGATAGGACGCTCTTTGTCCACCATCAACTGCAACTCGCCGCCCTGCACACGATAGAACGGTACGTAGTCCGTTGCCTTCAACTCTGCTGCTTTCTGTTGAGACAAGTAGCCTGTCTGCGCAGCAAAATCAACCAGCCCGTTGTTATACTCTTTGTAAATCTTGGCGGCTTCTTCAAACGCAGCGCGGGCTTTGGCGTTGCCCTTAAGCTCTTCCATCAGTCTGTTGTAGTCCTGCTCAACAGCGTCGGGGTTATCAAAGTTCAGCTTCTTCCAGCCCACCTGCTTGGCGCGTTTACCTGCCGCGTAGATGGTAAACATGTGCTCCAACTCAGTGCTGTTTTTGATGCCGGATTTCTCCAGCGCCTGAGCAACCTTGACCATGTTGGCACCCGGTGCGCTCTTGTAAACAAACTCCATGCCGCGTTTAGTCATCTGCTTAACCAGTGCCAGTGGGCCATTAGTCAGCGCCTGTGTAGCAAAAGCGTTAGCCTGCTGACCAAAGCGCAGGTAGTACCCAGCCTGCTCGGCTTCCAAGTCAGAGATAACGCCTGCATCCAGCCCCTTCTTCATAGCCGCATCGAGCGCCGCGTACTGGTCAACGAACTGCACACGCCCAGACAACCCAAGGAAGTTGCCGCGCAGGTTATCGACAACACCTTTCTGGCTACCAACAAAAGAGCTACCGTAACGGCTTGGCTCACGCTTGGTACGGAACGCCATCACACCGCCTTCTGCACGATAAGGGCCGACAGTGCGCTCATTGAAAGCTTTATTAGCCAACTTGATGGCGTAGAACACATCAGACGTAGACATCTCTGCCATGTTCTTAAAGCCCATCTGACGTAGTGCAGAGCGCACCATACCCACAAGCTCTTGCAACCAGCGTCCAGCCTTCTGTTTAAAATTCTCAGTGATGCGTTGCTGGGCTGTGTAAGCAATAATCTCGCGCAGTGCGGCAAGTTCTGTATCACCTTTTTGCTCGTTGGCAAACCGCATAGCATCAACAGCGTGTGTCCACAACTGGTCACCGCCCAGCTTCGCGGCCAGCTTCTCAAGGTCTGTTGCATGGGCGTACTTCTTCAACCGGTCCATGCCAATCACGGTGTCAATGCCGTAGTGGCCCACCATCTCGTGGAACAGCGTCTCTTCCAAGTCCTTAACACTACCGTGCTGGTCGCCCACCACAACGATGGTGCCGTCATCTGGCAGCACTACACCTTTAAACGCTTCACCTTCTTTGTACCCTTGCTCAACCAGACGTTTCAACAACGCAGGGTCCATACCCTCAAGCGTGGGGACGTAAGTCAGCTTCACGCCTTTGGGTAGCTTAGAGAGGGTCTCTACTATCAACTTCTTTGCTTCTGCTGCGTCAACCGGCGTAGCTGGTGCTTTGGCTGTGCGAAACGCAAGACCTGCGTCGTCATCGTATTCAGAAACAACGCCTTCGGCAGTATCTCGTGCAAGCTTGCGTCTCTGTGCAAGTGTTTGCTTCTTCGTGATCTTTTCTTCTCTGGCTTCTTGACTGCCAACACGCAACGGTTCGGCTCTCTTTGGCTTGGGCGTTACGTCAGTAACATTGGCCTGCCGTGCAAGTGTGCCTGCTGTTTTTGCAATGTCTTTAAAATTCTCCGCCGCGCCCACGCGTTGTGCTTTAGGCGTGGTTTCTTCAACCGCTTCTGCTGTTGGTGCAATGCGTGGCTTAGATTCTTTGGTTGTCTTCCAGTCAAGACCTTTAACCGGCTCCCGTTCAGCGTATGCGCCGGTAGTTTTCTTCTGCTGCACGGGCAGGCCAGTGCCTTTTTCTTTCATGACAATACGCTTGCCTGATGGCGTGACACGCTCAACCGGTACAACTTGGCGAGTTAACTTCTGCGTACCTTCGCCTGTAGAAATACGGCGCTTGCGTTCTTCAGTCTGCTTGCTCTGAAGTTCTTTGGCTTCACGCAGCTTGCTGTCTGCTACGGCAGTATCACGACGCAGTTTGCCAGCTTCAACCTGCGCAGCACGGCGCTCTTCTCCAACAAAATCTATGTTGGCAAGTTTCTTTTCCAGTTCGGCCAGACGCTGTTTGTCTTTGACGATGCGCTCATCCGCCGCAGCCAGCAGACCTGAGTTGTCTTCGGTACGTTCTTGTCTGTCTCGGGCTTCTTTAACAGCAGCGCGGGCTTTTGCAATTTCTTCTTTCAGGTCTTCGGCTTCAGTAAACAGTGCGTCCAAGTCAGGCGACATGCGCCCGCCTTCTGGCATAGAGCCTTCCAACTCAGCCAGCCTTGCTTCAAACAACTGTGCTTGCTGCTCAAACTTCTGGATGATGGGGCCGTACAAAGCCTGACCGCGCTGCTCACGAATCTGTGCTGCCAGATCGCGGATAGATTGCAGGATGCTAACTTCCTTGTCCTTGATCTGGTCTTTAAGCTTGGCGGCTTTAGCTTCGGCCTGTACTGCGGCGTAGGGCGCACGGTTGCTTTTGGGCTTCTGCTTAAGCGATGCTTCTCTTTCCATCTCCAACTTGTTCTGCTCTTGCAGCAGAGCAACAAGCTTTTGACGAGCAACACGGACCTCTTCAGGCAATACAGCGCGGGTCTCCATTATGGATTCCCAGCTTGCGCCGCCCACATCTTCCAATGAATCTTTAGCTTCGTTAATCCGTGTTTCTAGCGTGTCGATACGCTTGTCGTAAAACCCAATATCAACCCCCGGACGACCTTCTCCGGTACGAACAGTGCGCTCTTTCTCAACAACCGCTTCAACTTTAGGCAGCAGTGCCCGCAGTGCCTGCACTTGTTTTGAGCCAAGGAACTTACGGAAGTTTGCAGCGGTAGCGCGAACAACGCCTAAATCTTCAGCGCCAAACAACGACTGCTGACCGCCCTCAATACCGGGAGCCTGTGCCTGCTGCATGGAACGCAACGCATCATTGAGCTTGGGCAATTCTGCTTGTGTATTCTGACCACGCTGTACACGAGTCGCAATATCTTCGGCAAGGTCTAACACCTCACGTGTGGCGATACCATCTTCAATCGCAGTCTGTGTCTGCTGCAACAGCGCCCGTGTATTACGTGGAATGGTGCCGGTAGGTATGACGCGCTCAAGCAAACCACCAACGTAGTCGCGCTGACGGCGCAGTTGACCTTCCAGTGTCTGGGCAGTTTCACCACGCTCCTCGGCAACGCGTTGCGCTTCGCGGTAGCTACTCTGCGCGGACAACGGACCCTCTGTTGGAAGCCCTTGTTTCTGCACTTCGGGACGCGCCACCAGCAATCTGGCGCGGAGCACATCAAGCTGTCTGAGCAAAGCCTCTTCAGTGGCCTGCCTATTTATAAACGCATCAAGTGCAGCGTTCATCTGAACCGCAGCTTTTGCAGCTTGGTCGGTCGTAATAGGCTGTTGCCCCTCCGCCGCACGTTCGTTTGCCACACGGTTCATAACCGCGTCAATGTATTCCGGTTTGGCTTGCTCTGCCTGCTGACGAATAATGTCTGAGGTAGCAGATGCAAACTTACGTGCATCAGGGCGAGAGCTGTCCAGCGTCTCACCTCTGGCAATCTTATCCAGACTTTCCTGAATTTTAACCAGTGCATCATCTGCGGTCTCTTGGAACTCTCGTGCTTTAGCTCTGTAGTTTTGCTTTTGCAGTCCGGGTTCAACTGAGACGCCCGGTTTCATTTCTCCGGCGTAGCCCTCAAGTTCATTCAGTAGACCAAGCTGTGTAGCTGCTTTAGATTCGGGTAGGGGGGCTTCGCTTATGCGTTGCAGTGCTGCTTTTTCTTCTTCAATCTGCGCACTTGTTTTTTCAGCAGCAACACGCCCCTGTGCCATCTGGCCAGCCAAGTTGCTCATTTGCAACTCAAGAATGCTCTTAAGCGTCTGTGTATCTTTGGCTTTAAATTCAGGAATGCGAATCTCGCCCTTGTATACTTTAAGCATTAGCACGGGATTATCTGCCAACACTTCTGCTACATCCGTAGGCGTAACCGAACCCCAGTGACGCAAACCACCCAGCGCCGTATCCAATTCTTTTTGCAGTTGTGAAGCAGGAACGGCTTTTGCCTGCGCAGCAGTCTGATCCATCCAAGCCTGCATCTCGTCTTTTGGCGGCGCGGTTTTTTCTTTTGCGGCTTGTTCGGCGGCAAGCTGCGCGTCCGACTTCATGCCCATCTGCTCGTAGTAATAGTCTTGTTCAGACATACCAGCGATGCGGCGCTCTTCTCTCAAGCTGGGAAGCTTGGCTTTAACTTCTTTGTACGCAGGAGCAAGCTCTTTCAGTTGGTTGCGCAAGCCTTGCAGTTCTTCTGTCTGCTGTGCAAACAGGTCTTTCTGCTCATCAGTTGCGTCTTTGCCCAGCTTCTTACCCCGCGCTGCAAGCAAAGCTTTTTCTTGCTGTTGTAGGGCTTCAAACTGATCGCCAATACGCAGCGCGTATTCAGGCTTGGCTTTTTCTGCCGCTTCTGCTTCGCGCAGTTCTTTGGCTTTCTTTGTGGCTTCAAGCGCATCGCCTCGGGCAACGTCTTCTTTTGCCTGACCAACTTGCACCCTGCGGCCAACACCACCAAATGGACCGCCAAAAAGCGTAGCGCCATAGGCAGCTTCGCTGTATTCCTTCAATGCATTGTCGTCCATCAACGGCAAGTTGGCTTGCCAACGCTCCAGCATCTGCTGCCCAACTTCGGTGGGGATTTCAGCCAACAAACCTTTACCGGTACCTTTGGCGATCGATGTGGCCAGACGTTCTTCAGCCAGCTTGCGGGCTGCGGGGGACACCAGTGCCTGAACACCTTCTTTTTCTCCCACGCCCAGTAGGCGGCCCATCAGCTTGCCGCCAAACGGAATCACCATAGCGGCGGTTTCCAGACCTGCTTGACCTAACGCAGACACGGCTGTTTTACCGGGGTCTTGTGGGAGTCCTTCAGCAGCGCGACGTTCAGCGCCCGTACCGTAGGCTTGCAAAGCCAAAGGCGTAAGGGCACCCGCAATACCGCCACCTATCACACCGGGCAGACCTAAAGGAGCGCCAGCCATAGCCCCCAACCGCCCACCCGCAAAAGCAGTTCCCAGTTGTGGAAGCTGCTCTGCAATAAAACTCGGAGCCTGACGCAGCACTTCCCCAGCAGCAGGGAAAAAGCCTTCCTGTGCGTACTTATCTTTGACCTTTTCCAGACTTAGTGCAGTGGGGGTTTTTTCTTCCAGCGCACGGGCACGAGCCAACCCCGCCTGCGCGGCTTCTTCCGGACTTGCAAAGGACTCCAACGCCGTGCGTTGGGAAGACAGCAGCTTCTTGGCTCCGCCAATACCGCTTTCAATAATGCCCGGCTCTCTTGGTTTGGCTGCGGCTTGTGCTTGCTGCTGTTGCATCCGCGCTTGAATAGCACCAATAATTTGCTCTCGCGTGGCATTTGGCGGGCCATCGATAGAATATGTTTTACCGTCTGGCCCTTGAATGCTGTACGTTGGCATAGCTATTCCTGTTATTTAGGCGATGTTACTTGCAGATTACCCCAACCAGCGTACGGGTCTTTACCCCCTTGTGACGCCTGCTGAATTGCAACCATATACGATTCAAATGTTGGGTATTGTTTTTTAGCCAGTGGGTTTGCAGAAATCAAGTCGTTGTACTCTTTAAGCATCAGTGCAGGAGTAATCTGACCACGCTGATCTGCACGGGCACCATAAGCCGAAGCCATAATTCTCTGCCCTTGGAGATGCGCTACGTTTTGTTCACGCGCTCGTAGAGTTTGCTGTTGCTGTTCAAACATAGACCGGCGATCTGCGGAAGCCAGCGTGTTTTGATTGTTAACAATGTCCGCAGCCGTTTTAAGGTCGGTCTTGTATAAGTCTTGCACAGCAGCAATCTGCGCTTGCTTAACGCCAAGGTCTGCTTCAAACGCTTTTTGCTTAAACTGCTGGGCTTCTTTCCAATCACCACGAGCTTCTGCACGGCGGGCTTCTTCAATCATAGCGGCCTGTTTGCGGCGTTCCAACGCAGCCGCTTCCAGTTTTTCCAAACCTTCCTGATACTGTTTGGTACCCACCTGCGCACCTTCTGCAATATTCTGAAGTGCATACTGGGACTTGCCTCCTGCAATAGCTAAACCAGCATTGACCAGTGCCATGTTGAAGTTACGCGCTTCCTTGCCTTTGGCTTTATCTTCTTCCTTACCCAGCAGTGCTTCTAGCCCAGCAAAGGCTTTATCCTTGGGTCGGCCTTCTTCTCTGGCTTTTTCCAAATCAGTATAGCCTTGTTTAATCTTGGCGCTCAGATCGTCATAAGCCTTGGTGCCCGGACTCATTTTTTGAAGCCGCTTAAGCTCCTTGTCTAAATCGCCCGGCTGGCTTGGGGTAAAGTCAGGTGCTTTTTCAATAACGGCGGCTGCTTTTCCGTCTTTGGTAGTGCCTGTGCCAAGGGTGGTTTTTGTACCGATCTGCGCTTTTGAGGTCTGTGTTTGTGCTGCCGGTTTTGGCTGTGGTGCAGTAATGCTGCTGTACGTTTCTGCCGGAGTTGCTGGTTTAGGTTGGCCTTGTTCGGGCGATGCAGCAGCTTTTTCCGTTTTATTTTTTAATGCTTCGCCTTGTTGCCGTAAATCGTTCATTTGTTTATCAATTTGCGCTACTTCTGCTTGTTGCGCAGGATTTTGTTGCTGAAACCCAAAAGTACCTGTCAGGGCTTTACGACGCGCCGACAAAGCACGAGCTTGTTTATCCAGATTTTCCAACTGTTGTTGCGTAGCGGGGTCAAGGCTTGGAGTGCTAAGAAAATCACTAACTGTTTTTCTGATAGGCGCAAAAATTCGACCAGTAGCTGAAGAAGTGTCTGGAGATTCCAATGAACGACGCGCCTCTTCCCCATACGTAGCGCCCTTAAACATCGGTTGCGCCACCATATTCCACCCCGGAAGTGTGGGCAGGTTTGAAAATTTGTCCGCTAGATATTCCGTTGCGGTGTCAACAAACCCTTTATCTTTAAACGCCACAATCCCGCCATTTGCGTACTCATCTGCGTACGAATCACCGTATCCGGCGATGCCGCCGTCAGCCATGCCCGCGACGTTTTGTGCAGGCAACATGCCGATGCCTTGCTGTTCTGGTAGTTGGGGTTGTGGAGCCATAGCCTGTTGAGGCATCGGCGCTGGTGCGCCCATTTGTGCAATCGCTTGGTCTGCTACGGTAGGCTGTTGGGCAGCTTGCTGTTGCCCTGAAGCTCGTAGTTGAACACGACGTTTATTTTCAGCCGCAGCCAGCGCCAGTGTGTAAGGATCGTCCTTGTGTATCTGCGCGTACTGACGCAACTGAGGGTCTGACATTTTGGCCAGACGGGAGGTAATATCGATTACGTTCAGCATGATTATGCCTTCTCCATGTCGTAGAGCAGCAACTCAGACAGCCCAGCGGGTGAGTCCGACTCTTTAATTGCACCGCCTTCTTTTTTGCCTTGTGACTGGCCGTATGGATTACCGAACATACCGTAGGCTGCAAGCCCTAAACCGCCAAGCTGTGACAGCGTAGATGGGGGTGCTTGGTACATTGTCTGTGCTGTTTGGGACAATGGCAAGCCACGCAACATGTCGGACATAAACGCCAACTGCTGATACGGATGCTGACGCTGATTTGCAAAGTCCTGATACTGCTGCGCCAAACGCTGTTGCTCCAACGCTTGTTGCTGTCCACCCATCTGTGCTTGAGTTTGCAGAGCTTGTTGCTGTTGACCGAATTGCGTTTGCCCCAACTGGCCTAAAGTACCCGCCATCTGCCCTGCGGTTTGCATACCTTGCAACCCAAGTGTAGAACCAAACTGCTGCGCCTGACGTGCCTGTTCAAAGGCAGACTGCATACCCCTGCCATAAATATCTGCTTGCTGTTGGCCTAAATTGCGCTGGCGCTCGGCTTCTACGATAGCAGAACGCGAACCACCAAAGGCACCTTGCTGTACAGCCTGCGCCTGATTCTGCTGCCCTACCATAGCGGACTGTCTTGCCACTTCTCGCATCTGCGGTTGCAGTGCATTTTCTACGTACGGCGACATGTACGCTTGCATAGCATAGGGGTTGGTAGCCATCTGTTGATACTGCTGACCTGCTCCCATCGCACCCAGCCCGGCAAGTCCTGCCATCTGCGTACCAACACCCAACTGCTGCGCTGGCCCTAAGTTAGCCGCTGATTGCTGCGCTTGCTGTTGCATCGGGGTAAACCCAGCGATTCTTTCTCCGCCATAAGCCTGATACGGCGCATTACTCAGCGCCTCGGTTTTACCCAGCATCTTCTCCACATACGGCTTGGCGTATTCTGGAATCGACGTGGTCGTCTGAGTTGTATTAGTTGGTTGTGAAGGTTGTGATGGTGCGCACATAATGACCTCAGAATGTATATAACATTTGAACTGCCGCTTCTTTAAAACCCATTCGCTTCCAAAGTTTGGCGACCCTCAAATCAGTAAGCGCGGAAACCGATACCCGTTTAACCCCGCGCTCTTTTAACTCTTCCAGAATAACTTTTACCAGCTTCTTACCAACACCATTTCGGTGTTCCTTTAGTACAAAAATTGTATCTTCTTGCGCAATTAAATCGCCGTTGTGCATGTCGTTGGTAAGATATACGTTGCTGTACCCCACCGCCTTTTCATCCAACCGCAGAATGAACGTCAACAACCAACCACCATCACCCGCTTTTATATATTCATCCAGTCGCGGGTTGTACGGAGAACACGGTATGCCCTCTGCTTCCAAACGCTCCGTCATCTCCGCGTAGTGCTGGCGATACAGCGGTTCAAGTTCAGCGTAGGTTTCTTTGAACCCACCAAGATGAAACGTATAACTCATGCGGGCAGAAGTTTCTCTGCCTTGGTATTACGTGCTACTTGATTTTCACCTACGGTTTTGCGTCGGGCTTTCTGCACACGATCCATCATCGCGTAGAGCTTACGGGCACCTGCTTCGGTTGAACCGTTTCCGATTTCGGACACAATACGTGCGGGTACCACAAACTCACCATCAGCAAGACGAGCAGGTTGCCTGTTACCAATAGAAGCAGGGATAGAATCCGAAACTCCATCGCCGGGTCCTTTCAAGAGTCGCCCACCATCAGAGTAGTCGCCCAAGTGCGACACACCACCACCCGCAGCGTAACCACCGTAACCACCCATCTGCTGGTTCATGTAGTCATAAAACCCACCCAAACCAAGCTGCTGCTCAGGTGTTTGGTAAGCAGGGATGTCAATGTTAGGAATAAGCGGTTGTGCTGGGGCTGCTGGTTGCATTACGGGTTGAGCAATACCACCGGATACTGCACTATCTGGTGTCGCAGTTTGCTGCGGCATTTGCGCTAAAAGACTTGGTATTAAATTTCCAAACCCAGCGTAACCTTTTGGCGCTGCTGCTGACGGCCCACCAGTTTGCGTAAACTGCATTGTCTTTGGGTCGTACGAGTACTCATACCCGCTACTTTTGTTTTGTGGGTCTACTGTACCACCACCTTTTGCAAACCGAGCTTCGCCAGAATAAGCGCCCACACCTGCATCGGCTGATGGTGCGATGACATTTGTTGCTTCAGGGCGCTGCATTGTAGGGTTGCTGTACAACGACGTGTTAATGTCTGCCATTGGGTATCCTGTGTTTGCCCCCACTGAATTCATTGCGGCCATCTGCTCAATAGGCCCGCCCACAGCCAACCCCATCAAGCCGCCCTCGGCTGCTTTCTTGTATTCAGGCCCCGGCGCTTCGTAAGGAGTAAGCGCGGTATATGACGGCTGAAAATATGTGCGCTCTGCGCTGCCAGAGTACGGTTCAAAAGCTGTGCTGGTGGGGCTATAGCTAAACTCATAAGGGCGGATCATGCCGGGAGATTTGTCGGCTTGACGGCGCATTTCTTCTTCCGCTTCTTCACGCTTTTCATCGTAATAACTGTACGCCGTACTACCCAACCCAGCTAAACCTGAATATGGCGCGGCAGCTTCCGATGCTGCGTACAGATCCTTCAGTCCTTGCATACCCCCAGCGTATACATTTTTAGCGCCTTGGCCTACCTGTGACATGTACCCCCGGTATGGCCCAGTAATTGATTGGGGTTGCGCTAATGCGGGATCGCCGGGGAGTATCTCAGACCTGACAACCGGTTTTTCCAATACTGTTTGCATCCCGCTTCGGTTTACTATCGGTGCCCCTGTTGAAGAAGCCGCCGATCCCTTTAATGGGTTCTCAATAAAATACCGCCCGCCCGGAGCCGTTCCGTACCCGCCACCATATTCTAAAGTTGAAAGATCAGGATAAGTTTTTGCTCCGTCGTATGTTAATTTTTGTGCAAGCTCCGATCTAGGTTCTAGCGTTTTAATCTTACCGCTAATGTCTTTATAGTATTGCGAACCTTGGTCGATTGGGGAACTAAAAGCGTTTGTTTTACCCGCCGCTATTCTTTGCGAAACAGTCTGGTTGGGAGCGGGATAGTTCATGGGGTCGCCAAGACGCACAAACCTATCGGTTCCTGTTGGAACTGATGATGTTACAGCTGTAGGCGTTTGCATTCCACTCGCAAAATTTACATCTGGGTAAAGCGGTTTTGGTGAGGTGTACGCTGAAAGCCCCATATTAGGTGCTGTTGTGGTTGCTGCGCTAGTAGCGCTCACAGCGGGTTGACCAAAAACTTGTGTTTGAGGTGCGATAGTGTTATACCCGGCACCAATCTGCGAATTAGCCGCAGCGTTTTTACTAGCTAAAGCAATATCATCAACTGTCCCCGCCGCCGCACTCTGCGCTCCCATAGCATTTAACCCGCCTGCCAAGCCAGCGCCACCATAAGCACCAAGACCCGCCATGATGCCTTTCTTTAAGCTGCCAGTAGCCGCAGTGTATCCAGCACCAGTAATGAGCGCAGCAGACAAACCGCCGGTAAGTGGGGCCAGACCAAAACCAATCAGTGTGGGGAGCAACGAAGACAGAATGCCTGCTTCAGGCAGACCCGTTGTTGGGTTGATCGTGAGGGAGCCGCCATGCGCCATCGCAAGGGATTGAAGTCCGCTGACCTCGCCGGGGGTCATGTGGACGAGGACTTTGTCTTCACCGCGTCCGGCGGATTGTACTTGGCTGGCTGAATCGTGGAGGCTCATCGTTACCTCATCCTGAAAAATTTGTCAAAGTTTATCATTTATGGCTTTATTCGGGCCATATTTTATATTTTCATCTTTAGAACATTACTGGCCGAAGTGTCTACGTACACATCCCCAACCCGCAAGTTAGCTAGGTCTGCCTGTGTGGGGAAACTATAAACAGTGCCACCTGAGCCATCTGGGCGGCTAAAGTTTAACGCCGCAATCACATTGGTAGTGCCTACCCCTTCCGCTGACCCGGCAATAGCGCCGGGGTTATTTAGCTGGGCAAAGTACTGCCGCAAAATGTTGTTGAGCGTATCTTGGTACGCCCGGTCATATTGCACGGGGGCAAAAGGCAGTAATGGAGCTTTTATAGTCATTAGTTTCTACCGTCTGGTCGCACATCAATACGGGGCACACCCAACTGCCACTGTGTACCAATATTATTTGATGCCACTTTAAATGCCATTTGTCTGCCACGCACCCGGCTATACACGATCTCTGTGAACTGCTGCACGTTGTAAGTGGTCTGCCCAGCGTAGCTCTGCGCTGAGGTCACATCGGGGGTTGCCGCTGTACCGTATGCAGCGCCGGGGTTTTGTTTCGGCCTTACTGTAAAGGTGACAAACGGCTTATCGCTCGTAGCGCCGGTGGTGTCTGATCCGTCAAATGTAATATCAGGAATAATCCGCCAGACAAACCCGTAGTTATGCCCGTCACTAATATCAAAGTCTGACGACTGTATGTACGCATTGATCGGGCTTGGAGGATTAGTGCTGCCGTCGTCCACCGCCGCTTCGTGAAACACAATAATATTTCCAGCCGTTGCCCCCATCGGGAACTGACGCAAGGGCGAGTCCAGCCAAGCCGTACGATCTAACGTACCGTAATACCACACCCGATCCAGATAATTAAATATGACGTAGCGGTCTACGACAGTCGAGTTCTTGGAACAGTAATTCCACCAAACTTCCGAGTAGCCTTCGTTGGTGCCAGCGTTGAACTGCGCCTCTTGGTCACGATTAATGTCGTTGAAAATAAACTGACGCACCGAGCAGGGGAGTGTCTCCACCCGGCCAGAGTAGATATAAAACTTATCAACACCCATCCAGTACACCACACCGGCAGCGGTTGCCATAGCGTTGGGGGAGACGATGGAGATGTTGTCGGCGAGAAGTGTGAAGCCATAAACAAACGGTGGTCCAAGATACTGCATCGAGTAAATAGCAGCGTCCGTCCACACAACGATTTCTTGACGAGTCTGCATGGCGCCCACAATTTCTGAGCCGTGTGAAAGCCGATAGCTACCTGCTTGGTTTGTTATAGCAGGGGTCCAGTTTGTATAACTCTCTTGCTCTGTCCAACGAATAAGCAGTGGGTCTTGGGTAGTTGTACCGTAAGCGCCGTAGTCATTGCACCCAAACGCAATCACAATCCGTGAAGTGTCCGACACCATAATCTGGTTAATCTGGGAAGGCACATCTGTACCAGAAACTAACGCGCCACGAGTATTGTAGGCTGGCGTTGCACCCGAGCCGGGTTGCCAAATGTAAAGTGCGCCGCCACGTGGAGAGAACAGCAGGTCTTCGCCAAAATTAGACTGACTCCAAAGGCGCAACTGCAAACCGAAACCAGTTGTAAAGCCTGACCCCCAACCAAGACGGCTCCAAGGACCAGTGCCCCAACCCGTGCCGATGGTGTAAATAGGGAAGCCCGTATTTATCTGATAGGCAAGCGTAATTGTTGCGGCAGCGTTAGACCCTGTTGTTGCGGTAGCTAATGTCACCGTGTAGGTGGTGCCTGTGAGAACCTCAGTAATCTGATACTCACCATTAACGTTCACACCGCCAATCGTACCGGCACCAGCAATAGTTACGAAGTCATTAGCCTGTAAGCTGTCCGCTGCACTGTCAGAAATGGTTAAAGTCGTACCACTAGCAGTAAGCGTAATAGTAGATGCGTTAACTACGGGTGGCCCGGCAGAAGGCGTGTTGCCGTTTATCTCACGCAAGGGCGTGATGTCGTAATAGTCACCGCCGTCTTCCACATAAAACTTCAGGTTTGTGCCAACACCCAACAGGTTGTACTGCCGAAGCGTCACCCAATTCCACAATGACCGACACACACCAAGGAAGGTGTTGTACGACAGCGCAGCCCAGCCGCCGATCTTCTCAGGGTAACCAGAGCGAAATCGAATCTTGTCGCAGTCGTACCAGCCGCCCTCGTTGGCAAGCGTTGTGCCTTCGCGGTTTACGCCGGGGCGAAATTGTAGTTTCTGTAATGGCATAGTTGACCTATTTAAACGGTGGGCCACCGACCCATAACACCAACGAACGCCGAACGCCTTTGGTCACAGGGGTCACCCGATGCAGCGTGTAGGACGGAAAGAACCACGCCCTGCCGCGCTTTGACTCCAGTGTCTTGGCCTCGTCACTCGTTGTCTTTACCTGAAATTCCCCACCTTCAAACTCAGATGGCTCCGATAAAAGCAACACCATCGACAGCTTGCGCGGCACCCCAGAATCCTGCGAAGAAGAGTCCGTATGCCAGCCATAATGCCCACCTGTATCCCCCGTGTAAACCCCTAGCTGCATAGGCTCGTGGAAGCCGGTCAGATCAAAATGGAAGTAGCGTCGGTTGACTTCTGCCACCACTCGGGAGAGCTTGTTCCACAGAGCTTCCATCTCAGGCTTTGGCCCTATCCAGCCAACACTTGTCTCCCGAATACTCGGGTCAACCACCGCACCATCAGAACCCCCAACACAGCCCGCCTCACGCTGCACCCACTCAGGCTGTGCAAGCAGAAAGTTGATCTCTTCCTCCGTCAGAAAGCCGTCCCAGAAGGCGACTTCGTCTTGCCCGTAACTCAAACGCGGCGGTATTGCAATAATCATACGTACCCCAAAGGTTTACGTGCCCAAGGATTAACAGCCACAGACAGCCGGGTACCTGTGTATTTCTCTACCCCGTGCATCAAGCCGGGGGAAAACACAACCATCCTGTTCGTTACTGGCTGCACAGATACTGTCTCCGTTACAAAGTTACCGCCCACCACATCTACGTCGGCGTAATACACGATGCTGCAAATCGGGCACTCCGTATTGCCTGACATCTCATACAGCTTCTCGTCTTTATCAATATGCCAATCGGGCCGCGTTCCGTGGTGCGCCCAGTATTCGCTGCCAGCCATGTCCGACAAATCAAAGAACTGAGACGCTCGGGTCAACAGCAACGCCATTGGAGACTTATTGCCCCGCAAACTATCCACCCCGCCACGTTCCCATTTCATCTTTCTTGCTTCGTCGCTTTGGGAAAAGAACCCGACAACCGCCAACCGTCGCTCTTCATCCAGCACATCATCAATAACGATCAGCATTTTGTGTAAATCAACGTCAAGGTAAACCGGTAAAATGGCGACAAAAACGACTGTGGTCTGATGGTATGTGGCGTCCGCCCGTCAAAAGCAATAATGCGCCCCGGTGTGTATGGACTCGTATATACAACATCCTTGCACGACTCATCAAAGAACAGCGTCTCGCCATGCCATCCGTCCTTCCATTCCAGATTGACGTAGTACAGCAAAATCTTTTCTTCTGGATGCGAATGCACAAAGTTGGCATCCGCCGGGGTGGACAGGTTCAATATGCATTTAGTCCGTCGATACCCCACCACCTCTTGCGCTACGGGCGTTGCCGCTAACTTTTCAAGTATCCCCAACCGGGCTAAGTCCTCGTCCGAGTACACCGAGTGCAGGAACTTATGCTGCATATTCTCTACGATGCATCCATCTGCCCAACCTATCTGGAACAAGGAGCTTTGCGCAAAGTTGTACACCCGATTGCGAAACTCAAAATCCAAAACGTTGTCATAGACCTGCAAACTTCTGCCGTTATCTACCTGAACATCCCGAATCAATTGGTTGCGAAGCACGACAACACCTCCGCATACTTGGCCTTGGTAAACGAGAATGTCAGCATCCTGCGCGACTTATTAGGCAGCATGTCCACCGAATGCGGCACCGACGTATCCATCAACCACACATCTCCCGTATCCGCGCAGAACTCTTCCACATACTCGGACTGTCGGCTATCTCGCCCCCAACGGTAAAACTTAGTTACTTCACCATGCGTATCCAGATAGACGTTGATGCCGCAGGTCTTGTTGATGTCTACGTGTGCAGGGAGCACGGGGTCTTGCGCATCCAAGGCAGGGAGTTCAAGCAAGAACACGTTGGGCCACTCAATAGCAACCAACGCTTCTGGTAACTGCGCCACAAATTCTGCTTCATTTAATACCCTCAGTGTCTCGGTATAGGGGATAGAAGTGCCGTCTAAGTTGCGGGCGTACTTCTGAACACGATAATACTTTTGATGGGGCGTAAGAAGCTCTTCCCTGAACGGGGACAGATCAATACTGATCGGCAGCTTCGTCGCATGTTTCATCTAAACAGTAGTGCGTTGACATCGGTTATTGCCACAGCTTTGTTGCCGTTAGTACGCACCGCCAACTGATACGGCCCCATGTACTGGCGCTCGTTAACCAGCATGGTGCCCTTGCACAGAAACAAATTAGTGCCAGAGTCCAGAAACATCTCCTGCCCTTGTTTCATATGAAAGACGCTAATTGGCGGCACATACCCTTGATTAATCTCCGGGTCATAGCACCAGCACACAGTCGGCTCATTGGCGGTACACAGCATCAAACGATCTTCATGGTTGCCGTAAGAGAACCACCCGGTGTTGCACTGTAGCTGCATTTCGCCCGTGTATTTATCACGCGCCGTAAAGTTGCCTTCGCTAAAAAACAATACGATCCGGCTGGAAGCGTTGGTCTGCACCTCAACCACATCATCCTTGTCGTAGTAGTTTGCGTACAGAACGCGGCCAAATGCAGCGTAGGGTTTGCGTCTCATCACACCACCTGAAATGGCGTATCGTGCGCCACGACGGTCAACTCGTTGACTGTGAACTCATGCACTTGCCCTACCATTTGCTTGAATGCGTTGACGCGTTGGGGGTCAGCCACAAACTTCTCCTTGGCTTCCTGCATTTGGGCATGGTGAATCCCGGTCATAGCAATACGCTTTTTGACCTCGTTAGGGTCTGTCACGTCAGGCCACATGGTCAGTGGCTGAAAAGCATAGGTTGGGTAGTCCATCGGGTCTTGGCTCTTGGTTGTGTCCGAGGCAAAACAAACTACCAGCGAGTGGCTGATGTCGTCGTACCCAACAATTCGCATTTTTACTTTGTCCATAATTACCCCGCTGGCCCTTCTCGTGTACCTGTTGCCGCCCATGTCACAAACGGATTGCCAATGATGTAGTAGCCAGCGCCGCCTCCGGGACCTCCAGAGCGTGGGTTTGCGCCACCAATAGGACTGCCGCTACTGCCCGTAGCACCACGGCCACCACCGGAACCCCCCGGGGCAGGTCCACCACCACCGCCTCCACCCGAGCTGCTATTGCCGCCACCACCGGGATAGCCCCCACCACCGCCAGCGCCGCCGTTATATCCTGCACCACCTCCACCACCGCCACCCCAATCAGAACCACCTTTGTTTGGTGTGTAACCTGCACCTGCACCGCCACCACCGCCACCACCAGCAATGACGCTATTATTCGTAATGGTCACAGGACGGTTGACATACAGTGCGTTACCCCCGCCGCCACCGGGATTACCATTAGTTGCCCCAAATTGACCCGGCCCACCAGCGCCGCCCATGCCTTGGATCACGCCGTTATTGGTAATGGTGACTATATCGCCGGGGCTAAATGAGCTTGGCACCAGCATGGCGTATGCGCCCGTTGAAGTGCTGCCTACCTGTACGCCGGGAGAGACTGTCAACGCCACATCGGAAATACCCGCCACATAGCCCGGCGCTGAAGATGCTTGTGTGTACACATCATAGTTATACGTAGGCGACCCAATAGTCAGAGGCACGTTGACGCGTTTTGCCGTGCCATAGAAGTTGTTTGCAGCAATCGTGCCTGATGATGGGATTGTCGCCGTGCTTGTGCTGACCGGCACGAAAGGGCCACCCCGGTAGTACTCGTTTAGACCAATAGGATTCGTGCCACCAAACTCAGTTTGGATGTTGGTAAACGCCAGCGGACCAGACGAGGGCAGCGCCATATTTACACCGTGCCGTAGGCGGTCAGGTTAGCCAGAGCAGTGACATTGCCCAGCGAGTCAATCTTCAAAATATTGGTTGCGCCATTCTTCAGATACAGCACACCACCCACCTCAGTAAAGGTGAAGTTAGTTGTCGCAATTGTCCCCGCACCTGCGGCTACGTTGCCTGTCAGATTACCCGTCACGTTACCTGCCACATTGCCTGTGACATTGCCCGTCAGAGGACCCGCAAAGCTACCACCAGTCACAGCGCCTGTGACGGCCAGAGTGCTGCCCACAGAAGCCGCACCGCCAATCGACAGGTTGCCCGTGATGTGGTTTAGCTGCTCCACCACGTTGGTGCCGTCTGCACGAAGCAAGACTGACTTGCCTGTGGGAATCGCTACACCTGTACCTGCTGCCGTGGTATTACCAAGGACGGTTGAGCAGTAGATCGTTGCCGTATATCCTGATGGGTTGGTAACTAAGTACAGCTTGGTGACCGGGGGAACGTAGACGTTGAATGGGGCGGTAGTCGTTGTAGTCAGGCTAACCGCTGCACACCGCGCTTGGTCTACTGCGCCATTCTGAGCGGTCAGTGCTTGGTTTGCGGAAAGGACTGAGACCGATGCCAAACCCGAGATAGCGTCCTCGATAATGACCCCGAGGTTGTCGTTGGTGATCGTGCCCCACGTACCGGATTTTTCACCGTTGGCAATGAGTTCGATCCGTAGATCGGGGGAGTATGTTGAAGGCAAAGCGTCCTCCGTTTAGTTGCGGGCAAAGCTGCCATGCAGCCGCGCTCTAAGTTCACGAACCGCATCAACTGCGGACTCAAATTTTTTATGATACCCAGCGTATATTTTTTTGCCTTTTACATAGCAATACGCCCCCCAGCGTTGGTTTATGCCGTCCCAGAAAACGCCTTTTTCGCCAGTTTTATTGTTTGATTTTGCCCCCAAGTTGTACATATTTTCTGAATGCGTGGCGGCACGTAAATTTTCTATTCTGTTATTTAGCGGATTACCATCTATGTGGTCGATGCAAGGCGGCACAATGCCATGGTGCATGGCGTATATAATTCGATGCACTTTGTACAGCTTGCAATTAATTGCAACTTGTTTTCTCCCGGTGCTATTCACCGTGCCCGCTATGGTCCCAGCACGAATGCGCCCTTTATTGACGGCCCAATATAACTCCCCGTCACGGTATTCGAACAGTTCACAAAGCGCATCTTTTTCCAACATCGTAGTTCCTTATTAAGCCAGCATGGATTCAGCGTGGGTCTTGGCTTCTGCCACCCGGCGCAGCCACCCTTTACCGAACGTGCCAAACGTAGGCAGACTGCGGTAAAACGCTTCCTTTTCTGCACTGAATTTTGCCACTAATTCACTCTGATTGGCAGCTTTTAATGACTGCATGGTCTTGGGGCCAATCGCGCCGTCAGGCGTGGTACCGATGGCTTTTTGCATCGTCTTGATTGCACGACCGGGACCAGCGTTGACCGCAAAATCAAACATCAGGTAGTCCAGACCATCTGGCAAATCGTCAGCCTTGACCGCATCCCAGTACTTCTTCTTGTACATAGGACCCACTACCTCGGGTGTCAGAGCGCGCATTGTTTTTTCGTCAACAGCATGGCCTACCCACTCTTCCCACACCTTTTTGGTCACGCCCAGATTGGTCATGCCGCCGGGGTCTTTGGGGTGATTTACGAAGCCACCCTCGTGCTTCAGGATGGCCTTGAGCGCCTCATCAAAGTTCTCTTTCATTTCTTTGCCCGCATATCAATGATCTTCTCAAGCGTTCTGCCGCCAAAGTAAAACGACATCACAAGCATTCCCCATTGACCCAGCAGCTCTACGAACGAGTCAGCAATGTCAACCAGCGCAGCGTCAAGAATGGCGAGTGCCATGTAGGCCACCAAGATATATACCAGCGTCAACGGACGGATGTTCTTGGACAACCAGCTATCGCTTGCCATGTCGGCTTTTAGGCGCTCAGTCAGGTTGTTCTGCTCAGACTTGTACAAGTCCGTTTCATTCGCCATCTTGGCAAGCTCACCATCCTGCGCCATCTTGGCAAGTTCTAACTGCGCCTTGGCCTTCTGTTCAGGGTCAGGAATCAGTTTGTCGATCAGTTTGCCGCCGATACCCAGCAGCGCGTCAAGTCCTAGCATGTCAACCTCCTTGTTGGAACATCCACCACATCATCCAGAAGAAAACAAAGACGATGCCCACAATCACAATGCCCGCACCCACCATTTCAATCTTGTCTCTCACCTGCTGCCGCTTACGGCGCTTTTTCATTGCTTCGGCTTTTTCATGCAGCCGCTTTTCCGTTTCCGCTAGGCGCTGGGCTTCTGCTTTCGCTTCCCGGTCGGAACGCAACTTACCCATGCGCTGCCAGAACTCATCCCACATCCCTGCTTCTTGGAAGTGGTAGGTAAAAATATGCTTGATGTCGTCGTAGTACTGTTTGATCTGCCGATCAATAATCATCAGCTCCATGACGTACTCGGCATCAGACACATAGTCCGGCACAGGTTCGCCTTTAGCAACGGCTGCTTCTTGCGCTACCTTGGCCTCTTCAAGCTGACTGCGCTTGGTCTCGTACTTGCCCGCCGCTGAGAAGAACTTGGTGACCCCCGACATCGAATCAGCCAGCGTCTTACCCGACTCCACTGCGCCGTTGATCTCATCAAACGCTTCACGGGCTAAGGTAGCTGCCTCTTTAATACCTGTGACAACCGCCTTAACACCCGCAACTGCTAGTCCAATTGTCAAAGGATCAATCATACCGTATCAATATCATTCCAACTCGTTCCTGTGTTGGTGTTAATCACCGTCCAGCCCGTACCTTGCGGGTTCTGTATAAGTTGCCATCCCGGTAACTGATTGTCGTTGATCAGTTCCCACAAAAGCCGTGCCAACGACTCATCCAGAATAGTCGCACCTTCAGCAATTTGTAAAGTAGTTATGATGTTGCCAACCGCTAACGCTTCGGCTATTGCGGCCTCGTCAATAGTTGCAACCCCGTCCAGTTGGGTGGTCAGCGCATCTGCTGCTGTGGCTGTTTCGTCAATACCACCAAATGCGTCAAGCTGTGTATCGGTCGTATCTGCGCCTGTCGCGGTCTCGTCTACTGCGCCAACTCTTGTGAGCGTAGCGGCTTCGGTATCTGCACCTGTGGCTGTTTCTGCGACGGCTGAAGTAGTTTCTATATTACCTTGCGCGGCGTCTGTGCCCGTCGCTGTTTCTGACACCGCACCTACTCGGGTTAATGCTGTAGCTGTTATATCTGCACCTGTGGCTGTTTCTGAGACTGCCGAAGTAGTTTCTATGTTGCCTTGGAAAGCATCGGCGCCTGTGGCTGTTTCGGCTACAAACAGTTGTAGTGACGCAGTATTGGTGAGTTCGTCTGCGCCTGTGGCTGTTTCAGAAATGGCTCCTACTGCATTTAATTGACTTGCTGTTGTATCAGCACCCGTGGCTGTTTCTGAGACTGAGCCAACCCGAATTAAGAGTAACGTAATAGCATCCGCGCCAGTAGCGGCCTCATCTATACTGACTGCGTACAAAGCGCCAAAAAGCCACCCCGTGTTATTCCCACTATCAACATTGCCGTTTGCTGGGGAAGCATTCCAAGTAGCACCGCCAGTTGCGTTACTGTCTCGTATATCAACATAAGATACGTTTACAGTACCAGAAGACTTAGATAGCGTGAACCGTGTGCCTCCAGTAGAGCTACGGATTGAAACTAAGTTACCAGCAGAACCGGACAAGGTGAAGTTATTTACCGTTGTCGTTGTACTTGCAGGGAACGTTATCTGATTAGCAGTTGGTACTGTTTCTGTAATATCGTTAAACGTATTTGCGCCAGTAATTGTCAGCGTTCCAGCACCGCCTTGGTTCAATGTGCAGTTGTAAGTAGAACCACCGCCCACAAACGTCTTGGCGGTAACAGCAGTCATTGAGATCGTGCCTGTGCCAGTACCTGCTGTAGTGGTGAACCCTGTTGGGTTGGCATTATTCCAAGCGGTTGCACTTGCGGCTGAACAAACTAAAGTTCCACCGTTAAACGTCAAATTCTTTGTACCAGAAGCTGTCGCGGCGGTAGAGGTAGCGGTAAACGTAAAACCTGCTAAATTTATTGTTCCATTGGTTAACCCTAATGTAACAGCTTGCCCCGCATCAACGAGTGTTGTTGTAATTCCGGCTGTGCTAATACTTAGTGTGTTAATTGCTTTGCCCGTATGGGTTAACGTGCCCGTACCTACCATTATAAAATCAGTGCTGGTATAAGTACCCCCAGAGGCTAATGTAAAACCGTGACATTGAATACCTTGTAGGCCGGGATTACAAGTTGACCCGGTAAAGTTAATTTGTCTGAACGAAGAGTTAATGGTAAACGTAGGTGTAGATGCGCCTGATGTCAAATTAAGGTTAAGTCTAGACGCGAACAGGATGGTTCCGGTTGTACCGAAAGCAAATGTCCTTGTAACAGACATTGCTGTTGATATATTTGATGTGCCAGTAAACGTGAAGTTTGTAGCATCTGCCATCGACAGAACTGTTGATCCGGCTGTGGTTGTGGTAAGAACGATTGAGCCAGTAGTTCCAAAATCTATAGAGCGTGTGTTTGTGTTGCTTGAACTAAATATGCCACCGGTTAATGTTTTGTCATTTAAATTAAGTGTTCCGGCTGTTAGCGTTATTGTTGATGCAGACGACGTTGTAAACGCATCTTGAAGTGTCCATGCACCACCAACACCATTAAACGTAACAGCACCACCAAAAGCAACACCGTTTGTTGTTATGGTCTTGCCTGTAGTAGTAGCATTAAATGTCGTTGTACCAGCGTAAGTACGGGTGAAATTTGTCGCAGGAAAAGATAAACTACCGCTAACGGTCAAGCCAATAGCAGCACCTGCTAGGGTCATTGTTCCATCAAGACCGCTGATTGTAATGTCGTTGCAAACCCGTGGTGAGTTTGCCATCGTGACAGTAAACGCAGTAGCTAATATATTTGAGTTAGCATCAAAGAAGACATTATCAGCAGCCGTAGGAACAGAAGCGCCGCCAGCACCGCCAGAGGAAGTAGACCAGTTACCTGTGTTACTGCTACTCCATGTACCTGTGCCACCAACCCAATAGCGATCTGCCATTCATCACTCCACCGGTGGTTCTTGCACTACTTCTTCTTCCGTGGGGACGTATGAAACAACGGCTATCCAGTTGTCTAACCGTTGTTGTTTCATCGCTTGGATTTCTTCGTCAGTAAGTGTGTGGTCATCCGGCAGATGCAAGGCATCGCAGAACTTGCCGTACTGAGTGTCAAAGAAAAAATCAATCTTCATGATTAGGTACCGGTCAAGCTGAAGGTGTAAGTCACATTCAGAGTGTCACCACTTATCACTGAACGAGCGCCGCCAGTAAATGCTTTGGCTGAAAACAACGTGCCTGTGCTGCCGCCTTTGGTGTTGTTGCTGGTTAGAAACGCGCCGTTGATGGTGGTTGTGCCGTTAATAGAGAACACAGCTACCGATGCAGAGTTATCAAGCACCGATGGGTTCGCAGTTGTTGCTGTACCAAATGTTGCTGTCGGACGGTTTGCTTGCGAATAAGTAGTATCTTCAGTCCAACCGGCGTGTGAAGCCATGGTATCGCCACCAACGATTGAAGTCAGAGTGCTAATCAAACCCAGATACCACACAGTCGTCTGCGCAGCGGCATCCAGCGAGGTAGAGACCATGTATTGCAGACCTGTGTTTACCACAAGGTTGGGGCCTTTTTCTTCCCACTTCAGGTTACCGTCTTTGTCGTAGCAAAGAATGTGGAATACGCCGCCAGCATGAACTTGTTCAAATCCTGCGGTGGGTCTGATTACTGCGGCATCAACACTGTCGCCCGCAATTGCTTTTACGTTGTTCATACCTAGCTCCTCAAGGAAAACGAATTAGTGCCGTCGTTGCCGTGTTTGCTGGCATCGTAACGGTATTGCTCACACTGCTAAAAGTTTTATCCGAACCAAAGTCCAATACAGCTACCGACTTGTTGCTGCGAGTCACGTTGTAGATCAACGCCCCACGGGCGGTAAAGTTGGCTCCCGGCCACGACACATTGGCAAAATCTACGTACACCGTGCCGGCGTTGGGGCCAGTCGTTTGTGTACTGATCGTTGCTCCCGTGACCGCAACCCCACCCGCTGTGTAGCCCGTACCGGTAACTTCGTTCGTTGTTGTATACACCGTAGTCAACTGCCCAATATCAGAGAACGCCGTATACAACGCCATCTTCAACGTGTCGGTCGCCAAGTTCTGCCCCGCTTGGAGCATCTCTTGTTTGAAACTGTTCGTCAGACCTTGCTGAATACTCATGGGTTGACCTTAATCTTAGCCTGACCATCACGGTACGCATCACCACGCTCAAGACCTGTACCCAGACGGTTCAACTGAGACAGAGCTTCGTCGTACTTACCTTTGTAAGTCGCCATCATGTCAACTTCGCCCTTCAAGAAGATGTAAGCTTCCAGCATCGCGCCATACAGCAGAACCGGCGAGTAGTTGTCGCCCAGCCACGTACGTCCGTCAGCCGCCACCGTGATTGACTCAGGGTAGTAGTTGTAATGCAACTCTATCGTATACGCAGCGTCAGGCGTAGGTCCAAGGATGAAGCTCAACTCGTCCGTAATAACGCTGGTCACAACAGTGGGACCAAACAAGGCGTAATACCGTGGGATGCCTGACTCGGTGGGGTTGGGGTACGCTGCGCGGATGAAGTTCACATCTTTGTTCAGCAAATACTCATAGTTGCCGGTAGCGTCAATCACCGCCATCGAGAACACCGACAAGAAGTCGCCGGGGCAGGAGAGATACTTGTTGCCGTTGGTTGTTAAACCTGTGACGTTCTTGCGCAGGGCGGGAATCTGCACCGTGTTATAGATGCGCTCTTCCGCTTGCGAAATAAACAAGTTGATCTGTTCAGTGCCGTCAGACGTGGTCGTGCCTGTACCTGCTACGTTCGTCCACGTATTTGTGGGGAAATCGTTTTGAAGGTAGTTCTTAACCGCAATGAACAGTTCGTTGTACGTCATGATTAACCCATCGGACCACGAGCCATCGTGCCTTTAGTAGCAGCGCCATTACCGCGAGTTTTAATGCCCGAGGTTTTGGTCTCTTTGTAGTTGCCCTTGCTGATACCGCCCACAGAGATATTCATCTTGTCCATGCACTTGGCACCAGACTCGCCCTGCGAAGGCATTGCCTTAATTGCTTTACCGTCCATAGTATGTGGCTCCGCGTAAACAGCAGCTTGGCCTACTTCTTTGCCGCCCTGCTTTTGAGAAAATTTAGCCATGATTAGCCCGATTTTTGGTTGGCAACACGTGCCAGATTGCGGCCCATGCTCTTCATTTGTTCTGAAGTCACACCGCCTTTGGCCATCTTGTGCATACGCTTCTCGTGGCCTTTGACTGCTTTCTTAGCAATCTTTTCCATGATCGGCTTGTCTTTCTTAATATCTGAATGTTTCATGTCTTACTCCTAAGTAATCGTTACTGTACCCACAACTCCGGCAGATACCAAGTAGTTTGGTGTCAGCCCCGCATCATTAGCACTGGAGCCGCCCACCGGCCTCCAGCCCCACTGAAACACCCGGCTACCGCCTGACGGATCACCATTTTGATTTATGCCGGTACCTACCGTCTCTGTCAACTGCAACCCTGTGTAGCCCGCTTGGTAGTAGCTCAAATCAGGCCGGGGATCGCGCAAACCTTGCGGGTCGTCCACTGGATACATGCCCAACTGAAGCTGTGGCTGATCTGGGTCCCAACAAGTGGGGCACACCAGCAGATTGTACGTCTTGGTCTTTAAGACCTGCTTCTTCAGTTCCTTGAGCTTATACCGCTGCCCGCACCGGTCGCACTCCGCAATTGCGAATTTACCGGAAGCAAACCTGTTACCCACAATCAGCCACCACCAATAAAGTACTGTCTTGGGACAAACCGTACCGCCGCCCGATCCTGATCTTCATTTGCTGCGTTGTTCCACGCCTCGTCATACTGAGCTTTAAGGATGTCTAACCGCGACAGTCCTTCCGGTACTTTCAACGCAATGTAGTACGCCAGCCCTGCGGCCAAGCAAGGGACAAAACGAAACGGCACATCCATGGTTTTGGTGCCGCCTGCACCTGCATCTTGAATACGGCGCATACGCCAGTAAACGAACTGGTAAGTATAGGCGCTGTCTGGGGTTGGCCAGACGGTAATGCTCTGCTTTTGTACGGCATACATGGCTGCACTTACCAAGTGCGCTGCTGCCGTTGTGTTGTCCTGCCCGCGTGTGCAGTTAAGCAGGTACGCTGGGTTGCCGTTTTCCGCAGGTTGGGTCTGGTTAAACCCGATCAGTTCTGTGCCGATACGAATAAACCCGGCGGTGGGGATGCCCGCCAGCGAAGTTACAGGAATAGTGGTTGCTGCCGCTGAAATGCCCGCTTGTAACGTACCAACAAGTAAGGACTCACTACCCGACAGACGCTGCACCCAAACCTGAATTGGACGGCCTTGAATTAGCTTGTTAGGGATGGTGGCATAAGTTGAAACTGAGATGCGGGTGATCGTCAGGTCAGCTTGGTTGTTTGTCTGGTTGGCGTTAGTACGAATAACATGGTCAAGCAGATCAACAGTATCGTCAGGAAGTGCATACGTTGGTTGCCCCTGTGTCAAAGTAATCGTGTTCTGCTCGAACGTCCACATGTTCACGCCACGGTTTGCCCAATCGGCAAAAAGGAGGTTCAAAGACCTCCGGGCTGTACGCAGATCGTAGCCGGTACGCAACTGACTCCCGGCGCGTTCGAACGCCTCCTCAACCATTTCGTTGAGGTCAAGATTAAAGCTGGCTGTACCGGATGTGGTCATTATCTAAACCCTGCTGTTTTCTTTGCAATGCCTTTAGGCTGCGCTACGAACTGCTTTCCTGCTTTCTTACCCGCCCGCTTTGCCTTCGTTGTAGCGGCATACTCGGCTGGGCTTAGTGCCTTGATTGCCTTTTCCGGGAGGTAACGCTCCCCGGTCTTTGACGACGGCTTTCCGCTTTTGGTTCGCCATTTCTGGTCTCCCCAGTTTTTAAGGCTTTGCTGTGGCGCTTTCATATTAGCTTAGTATTTTTCCGGTTTACATCACTTTTTTCGACACCAGAACTTTTACCCGAGTGCAGCAATTTTAAGTCTTGTAGGTGATCTGACCCAACAAAATAAACACCTTTGGGTTGCGATAAAAGCCACATATCCCGGCGGTTGTTTGCCTTGTCTGCCATCTTCTTTGCTGGTGTACTACCAGACTCCCACATGTCCTTTTCACCGCTACTTATAAAAGCCGCCACATTTTCTTTGGTTGCTTCGGCTTGACTGTTTTTTAAATACGTACCGCCCATCGCTTTTAAAAACTCGGTCAGCGTATCAGCACCAAACCTGCGCTTCTTAAAATAACCGTACTGCCCTTGCGTTTTAAGCAATCTGTCAAAAATAGTACCTGCACCTACCAATATTTCTTTCTGCTCGTTGACCGCCGTGTTTGTAAAAATAACAAACAAAAACTCTTTCGGGTAACCCTTTACGTCTTTTGCAAGAGCGTCGTCCCACGACCCTTGGTACTTAATTCCCGGCAGTCGATCATCACCGTTACCCTCGTACCAAGCTCCGTACTTACCAATAGCAGCTTTAACTTCTGGCGGTACCGCTACGCCTTTGCCGTGTACCTGACCCACAAACATCAAGTCAGGACGGATTTGCAGCACACTCATTTAATCTCTGTACCCACCACCAGCAGCCTTGTACTTCTTAGCCACAAGCTGCGCTTTGCGGGCTGACCACTGACCTGCACCCGTGCCATGAGTTGCTGCGGACTTTACCTGCGACACGATCTTCTTGCGAAGTTCGGGCTTGGTGTAGTTACCAGCAGCATTAACCTTCCCACCTTCTTTGTACTGCGTAAAGTCGGTGTCATCCCGACGGGCTTTCTTCTTCCCGCCGGGCATCTTGGAAGGGCTAATTGCACCCATACCGCGTGAGGCCATCATGCTCTTGTTTTACCGCGAATAGCGCAGCCATCGGCACGGGCGGAGGCAGACTTAACTTTGCCGCCTGACTTCATACCGCGCTCTTTCTCGTACGGGCTAACATCCATACCGATGCTCTTACCGTACAGTCGGCCAGCGTTGCGCATACCCACACCTGCGTCAGCAGCAAGTTCAGAAGCTTTGCTTTTGGCTGCTTCTACATAGTCTTTATCTGGGTCAAGACCCATTGACCGCATTGTGTCTCGGCCAATACGTTTTGCTCCGGTACTTTTATCAGCCATGATGGCCTCCTATTAGCAGTAGCCGCCTTTTTTCATGCCCTTGCCACCGGCCATGACGATTTGCTTGCCCTTGGTTTTGCCTTTAATAGCAACACCGTCTTTGCTAGGAGCAGCAGTTTTAACAGCGCCCATCTTTGATGCGGCTACACCACCACCGGCCATCTTCTTGGCTGGAGCTTTTTTCTTCATCATTGCCATGAAACCTGCATTCATTTTCGTTGCCATACCGCCTCCTGATTTAGTAAATTCCTTACCCACTGATTGCGGCACACCGGCCTTTTTAGCAAACGCAGGGTTGTGGGCAACTGCCTGCATAAACTTTTCCTGCTTTTTAGATACGGTAGGCATCAGCTTGCTTTACTACCAAAAAATCCAAGGACTGTGCCAACGATACCGCCAGCAAAACTACCCACCCCAATGAGTATTTTCCAACCGCCTTCGGCAGAAGCCAGCTTTCTGCTGATTTCTTCCAGCGATTTACGAATAGCCGCAACGTCTTCACGCATGGCATCCATGTCATCTTGCAGATGCTTAATATCGTTGGCGTGGGTTGCAAGCTCACGCGCTGTTTCAATTTCTGGAGTTGCCATGTTCAACACTTCCATGCTCTCAAAGATTTGTTAATACGGCTGTTCGGGTCATTGGCAGTCTTCGAAGAAGTCAGTTTCTTTTTCATCCCAGACATCCGGGCGCAAAATGACTTTTTCCTTGCGCCGCCTTCCGGCTGGGGGGCTTTCAGACCGGGTTTCCCCGGATTCGCTGCGTTATACGAAGCCCGTCCTTTGGCGTTCAAACCGCCCTTTTCGGACTTACCTTCTTTGCGCTGCCATGCTGGTGATTTAGCCATGATTATGTCCCGCTATTCTTGATATATACGCCCTCAAACGAGGCGGTCGAATAGAAATTTGTTCCCGACAACGCGATTGCCCGTGCTTCAATATCCGCCTTTTCCGGTACTGCTAATGGGATTTCAAAGTCATACGGTATTAGATTACTGTTTGACGTGACATCGGCAGCATTACGAAATACGCCACCAAAAGGGCGGATCATAAACTTACCCAAAATATACTGAGCAGCATTGTTCGATGCTGCGCTAAAAGTGCCTCTGTACATATAAAACGTGTACCCAGCCGGTACCGTCCATATCGCCATTAGCGTTTGATTTTCCCCTACAGGAATATCGGCATAGACGGTTGCTGGAACGCCCGCAGTTACTGTACCCGTGCCAACATAGATCGTACCCGCAGCAGTTCCACCTGATCCCGCCGTAATGACAAAGGCACGAAACACCCGAATAAAAGTGGTGGTTGTGAGTACTGCTGTCTGCCCAGTTAAAGTAACGGTTTCCGCTACTTCGTTGTAGTCTTGATCCAGACCCTGCACAGACACCGTCCGAGCGCCTGTACCCAGCGCAGTATCATCTGCGCTAGACGAAGATACCTTCATCTGAATGGCTGACGTTGGGTAAACATACAACCCGCCGTGTGACCAGATCGTCTCAAGTGAGCCATTGATGTCTGGGTTATTGCCAAACTTAAACAGTGACTTGTGGCCCGTGATCTGCCCCCGCGCAACCTGAAGGTCGAACGGTTCATACAAACCAAAACGGGTTATAGACGATAAGGTACTAGCCATAGAACACCGTTGCAGTTGCACCAGCAGGTGTAGTCACGTAAACGTCGGTGGCGCAAAGAATACCTTCGCCCGGAAAAAGCATATACACGCCCTCCGCCACAGCAGGTGTAGTGTAAGAAAACACCACAGAACCGCTTGTACCACCGTCCTTAATCGTGACAGAGCCGGGGGTAGCACCGTGGCTAATCGCAATAGCGCGTACGCGAGTACGGTCTGCAAATGCCGTAGTGCTAGCCCCCGCAGCACATGCTGCTGATTGAACGTCTGTCTGCATCATGATGATGCTCCTTTACTTAGACGTTTTGCTGACCAACCAGCGGATCGGTGACGTAATACAGGATTGTGCCGGTGATTGAGCCGCCCGTTGGGCCGTCGCCAGTAGTTGCACCGCCTGTAAGCGTAACCATCTGAGTCAGGGACATAGCAACACCCATGTCGTCGCCCGCTGTAGCGGAAGCCCAGTTAAATACTTGCTTACCTGCGTCAGCATCAGCGGCGCTCAACAGACCATTTGCATCAAGAGCGGTGGGGTCAGTGTAGCCAATCCAGCCCATATCAAATGTAGGAGTGGTACCGCCAGTACCGGCAGCGTTAGCTTGAATTTCGACAATAACTGCGCCAGCAGGAAGGACTACGGCTGGAGCACCAGTAGCAGAAGAAACTTTAACGGTAGTAGTATCGACAGCGGAAGGGTCAATGTAGAACTTAGCAGCCATAACGCCGGAACCACAATATGCGGTGCGAGTTTGATCGCCGCCGCCCGAACGCCAGATGCTTTGGGTAGTAGAAAGTGCCATTTGAATTGTCCTCTTTATGCGAGTTTAGTGCGACGATCTGCATAAAAGTTGGCCGGGAGCCATTCGTTCGCACCGGTATTCCCGGATTTACTGCTTTATACCATACAAAAATGGGGGGCGAAAGCCCCCCATTTCCTTACGCGCCTTGGCTGCCGTACATACCCAGAGGGTCTGAGAAGCCAAAAGAGTAACGCTCACGTGCTTTGTATCTCACGTTGCCCGTATCGAAATCACCATCCATTTTTGTATCCAGCGATGCACGAATAAAATGCTTCATGCCGTTTGGAACGTCGGTGGTCAGGAACCAAGCATTGGTGTCGGTCAGCCAGTGGTTAATTGTATAACCCTCTGGGATCGAACCGTTGTTCTTGATCGCGTTGATGTCGTTATCGTTGGTACCGGCACGCAAACTGGTTTCGAGCAGACGAGTTGCAACGAATTGCAGGCTCGGCGGAACAATCAGTTTACGAGGACGGGCAGCGATCAGCAGACCACGTTCGTCAGTCCACGCAGCGATTTGAATCACAGCGTTTTCCAGCGAAGTTTCGTTCAGGTCAGCGGGGGTCGAAGGGATATTCGAGTTAGTGCCGCCAGAAACGAGTGGGTGGTTGTTTGCAAACAGAGCCACGCCGTCACCGCCAGCGTATTGACCGCCAGTGAAGCCGTTGTTCAGAATTGCAGCCGCTTTAACCTGCTTAGTGTAGGCCATTGAACGAGCCAAAGCCTTGGTATAACGGCCAGACAGGCTGTCGTACAGGTTATCTTCAATCGCTTCTTCAGTGATCGAGAAACCTTGGGCAATGGTTTCGTGGTTGTATCGAGCAGTCCAAGCTTCCTGCGCATTGTCATAAGCAATCGCAGAGCCTTCGTTCTTGACTGGAGCAGCCGAGAAGCCAGACAGCTTGGTTTCCTCTTCGAAAGAACGCTCGGAGGTCTCTGTTTCGTAGATCTCTTTGTGCTCTTCGCCGTAACGTGCATACTCCAGACCGAACAAGGCGTTCAGGCCGGGGAGCAGCTCTTTCAGTAGTTGTGCGCGTGAAATAGCCATGATTTAGCTCCCTTATACGCCAGTTGAATTGTTGTACTGGTGCATAGTTGCGTTTATTTTAACAATAAACTCAACAAAAGCGTCAGCGCCTGTTGCCGTATCTCTAACCACATCAATAATACGGATGGGGAGAGTGTTTGTAGTTGCCTGTGTTCCTTCGTCAATCGCCACGGCGGAATTACCAGTATTGGTAGAGCCGGCGTTTTGAATTAGTGCAATATTATTACCAATGGCGGATTTGCCCATTGCAGCAATAACAGTAGTGCCAGAACAAGAAGCTACTTGAAACAGTGTGTCAGGGTCATCTGCAACCACAGCAAAAATCTGCGTACCAGACTTAATCGCCTGACTTGCTGGATAATATTGCTGATTTTGCACTTGCCCAGTAGCAGCGTTGGTAAATTGAACACCCAAAAACACACCGCACGGCGTGGCAGTAGTGGTGCCGGTGTCTTTTTCAATAGTTCCATCAGATACGCGCTTTACCAAATCGCCGTAAAAAATATTAGTGGCGTAACCACTTGCAATTTCCATTAGACGAGTTGATCCTGCGAATACCTGACCACCGATCAAATTGACCGGTTTTAGCCCGTAAGGGGCTGATACAGTCGGATAGGCCATGGTTACTCCTAGTTAATAAAAGAACTACTTATTGCCTTTACCAAAAGATGTCGTTGACTTACGTTCATTAAACAAAGGCATACGAGCATCGTTTTGGCGCATAAATGTATTGTCCACAGCTTCGATATTGTCTTCAGACTGCTTTTGGTAGTGCGCATTACGTAACTGCGCTTGCTCCGTAGGCATCTTGCACAACAACAAACCGCCGTGGGCGACTTCACCTTTTTCATTTGGCGGAAGCATGAGTTCCGGGTGATCTTCCGCTTTGACCGGCACCCAGCCTTCACGCATACGCATGGAGAACGTCGGTGCAATCTGACCGTTAACATGGGTAGCTACCCATCGGTAAGACCATCCCGGTTCGGGAGTCGGATCAGGCAGTGCTGAAGGTGGTACATAAACAGCACGTGCGGTTTTATCGCGTGAAATGAGATCACGAGGAGTGCGAGTGTCAGCCATCTTAAACCTCCAATTTAGCTACTTCAGCAGCATACTGCTGCGGGGTTAGTCCGTATTTCTTAGCCAAGGCAAGTTGCCGAGTAGAAAGTTGGATTTTCTTTGTTCCAGACGAACGAGACGCTGGAGCAACCACAGCCGCAGGTTTTTTTGGAGCCTCGGATTGAACCTGTGAAGATTCAGGCTTTTTCTCAGCATTCCCGCCAAATAATTCGGGGAACGTCTTTTGCATGCGCCCATCTATTTGGGCGAAGTATTCATCGTCACGAGGGTCTACCCCCGAGTTGACTAGTTTGTGGTGCAGCCCTAGTGCATAGCTGGTGTATTCTTCGAACCCCGGTTGACCGTACCACTGGTTTTTTGCCTGCCAGCGCAGCGTCTTCTCGTCCGGTGCAACTTGTTGGGGTTGAGATGGTTCTCTTTGTACCGCGGTTTCTTCTTCTTGTAAAGGGGTCGGTTTAAAGTTTTTTACCTGCGATACTCTAACCTTTGCCTCCATCAAAGCTTCTTGGGCTTCAATAATGGCGTCGGTGTCGTAAGACTCTTGGGCATCTTTAAGTTGACGGCGGGCAGCTTGCAACTGGGCTTCAGCAGCATCTGTCGCGGTAGAGATATATACCTCTTGCCCGTAATTAACTGTCTGCTTGAGTTTTTTATTCTCTTCAGACAGGTACGCCATGAGTTTGTCCATTTCTTGCTTTTCTCGCAAGAGGGACTCTTTCATTCGGCGCTCGTCGTGACGGGCATGTGTTAGCTCTTTGATACGAGCTTGCACTTTATCCGAATAGTTTTCGATTTCGTCGTCAGTCGGGTCTGACACCTCTTTGTCCAATGGCTTGCGGCCACGGTCTTTTACAGGGGTATCATCAAATATCTCAATTTCGACATCACCTTCGGCATCAGCCTGAATGACTACGGAATCGTCTTCTTCTTGGGCAACGACTTTTCTGTCGTCATCCTCATCCGGAAAATTAAACTTGTTTAACATATAACACTCCTATTAAGCACGGGTAATACCGCGTGGATCGTCCACGACCGCATCAATCTGGTCGTCATTTAACAAACGGAACTCTTTGTTGTAAATCTTGAACCGAGTACCGGAGTAAGTACGCACTAACACGAAGTCGCCTTCTTTACACCAAGGTCCATTGGGGAACTTGGCGGTGTCTTTGTACGCATCGGGTCCAACAGCCAGCACAAACAAAATAGTGGTTGAGTGCTCTTCCTGACGCATAACCGACTCCGCTTTTACAAGACTGGAGTTTTCAAACTTGTCTGATACATCGGGAACACCACAAAGAATTTTCCATCCTGTTGGCGTGGGTAACATGCGCCCACGGTCTTCAATAGGGATTTCCTCGGTTGGCTCTTCGACTGGTTGTATTGGCTCCGGCATTTGAATACCCGGAGGTAGCATCAGTTCGCTCATCGTCTTCATCCTCTTTAGTTGCTGCTTCTACAAGGTCAAGTAAGTGTCGCTCCGCGAGGGCAAGACCCTGAATTACCCCGCACAGTTTTTGATAAGCAGCGAAGTCCATGCAAATGCCATTTGCCATGTCGTCCGTGTAGTCGTTCATGTCTTTGCGTATTTTGTCGCGCAATACGCTTGCGAAGCTATCCATCATTTGATTTTTCTCTCCTGTGCTTTAGCCTTGGCAATGTCGATACCCATACGAGCACCTTCACGTTCTTGTTGTGCCTCAATAGCTTCTTTCTGTTGTTGCATCGTAGTTGCTGCTTTAAAGCCGTCAAGTTCCATACGTGCTTCCAACTCTTGTTTCTTCAACTCCAACTCATCCGCTTTAGCTGCGGCGTCGGTGGCAAACTTTTTCTCTTTCAGATCAACTTCTTTCTGTTTGATTGCCAGTTCTTGTTGCTGCATTTGAATGACAGGGTCTTGTGCCTGCTGTTGCGCTTGTTGTTGTGCTGTTTGCGCTTGGCTTTCTTGCAGTACTTGTTGTGCCGCTTGCGCCATCATGGAAGACAACGCAACCTCAATCTGTGGCGGCAACTTCTCATCTTCTGGCGGCAATGCAACACCCATCTGCTGTTCAATCTTCTGACGATAAGCGTAGGCTACGTGTTCAGTAATGTGCGCCATCATTGCGGCTTGAATCTGCGGTGCCCGTGGGTTTTGACCAATAATCTGTTGAATTAACGGATCATTCATTGCCGACATGTGCACCTGAATATGCGACTGATGATCTTGGTAGAAGAACGCTTTGACTGGCTTACCTTTTAGTACGGCCATGTTCTCTGCAACCGGATCACGTGGTTTCTGATCGTCTTCCAATGGCACAAGCTTTTCTGCATTCTTAATACCCAGCACAGATAACATCTGACGGTGCAGAAACGGCAGGTCATAAATATCCGGAGCCATCTGCGCCATCTGAATGACGGCTTGGTACTGAACAACACGTTGCGACATTGTTGCTGCATTCGGATCACTGACCGGGATCAGGTCTACTTTGTCGTAGTCCTCACGCTTGGCTTTCTTTGTGCCGTGCTCTGGTGTGTACTCGTAGTCTGCGTCAGTGTAGTCACGAATAATTTCCTTAAGCAGCTTGAACTCGCGCTTTAGTGTGTAGTGCACACGCGCTTGTACTGCGGTCATGACTTTAAGCTGACGTTCCAGCAGTGCTAACGTTGTTCCAACCGGTGCTTGCGCGGACATATCGGATACTTTCATATCCGCAGTTGCTGCAAACCTTCTGCCCTCATCGACGATGTTGCCCAGCAAGGCATAGAGAACTTGCGACGGTTCCTTGTAGGGGAGGGGGAGAATACTGTCGCGGATGTTGCCTGATGCTACGTCCACATCACGCCACTCACCCGGAGCAATCGGTGTGTCATCTCCCTTGATCCTGAGTCCTCTGGATTTCAAACCACCCGGCAGATTAGAAAGAGTGCCCGCATCAACCAACTGACGCATCAGGGAAGTCGCGTTCTTGGCAAAGCCACCGATCAGATGAAAAAGACCAAAGCCATACGCCCCAAAGCCGGGGATGTACTGGTAATGCACAAAGTGCTGCCGCTTTAGACGCAAGGGGTCTTCGTATCTCCAGTTTCTACGAATGGCCAGCACCTCATTGGTACCCCTGACCAAAGTAACGACGTATGGCAGCGCAATCTCTGTGTGCTCTTTGTCCTCATCTACGTCCGCATGCACATCATCCTCAATATATAAGTCAGCATGGCACTCATACAGTGTGTAGCGGTCGTCGTTTAAATCCGAAAAGCCTGTCTCTTTATCCTTAGCCTTCTGAATATTGTCTACATGCCGGTCTGGATCGCCCAAGTCAACGTCACGATAAAACCCTGCCTGCTGTAGTTTGACGATCTCGTTCTTGGTTTTGCGCATCACGTGCGTAAACCTATGGCAAGTGTCCATATCTGTTGCACCGTACGGCAGGATGCCGTCTTCTGCTGGCACAAACATCGACACTTGACGGCCAAGACTGGGGTCGTAGTAGACTTTCTTAAATGCCGAGCCAGTTGCTGGCAGGCTCCAGAGCATTCTCTCGTGTTCAGGGCGGTACTCCGACATCACTTCGGTCAACTCGAAGTTCATATCTTCTTCCACGCGCTGTGCCGCTTCTTTAATCTCCGGCGTTTCTTTACCAATTATCTTGGTACGCACAGGACCCTGCGCTGGGAATGTCTCGGATATGGTTTCAGACTGAAAGCGTACAACTGCTTCGGAGAGCATCGGGTGGAACACGCCACACGCGCCTGACCATGGTTCTGTTCTTTCTTCTATCTGAAGACCCAAGAGCTTAATGCCTTCGACGTACGCCTTCTCCCACTCCTTGCGGGAGTGTTTGTCGTTCTCAATGTCGCCTGCAAGTTCTTCCGCCAGCGAAGCCAAGGCACCTTCGTCAAGTTCTTCGGCAAGATTACTGTCAAAGTCATCCTCAACCTCGGCTTTAATAACGTCCAACTCAAAGCCCGGACCCTTGATGCTGACCGCTTCGGGGTCAACAATCTCGATCTCCAACGCTGGCTCGGCGTCTTCTGTCTCCAGTTCGTCCAACCCGGCGGGGGCTTGGTTTATTGACTTGTCGATTGGCATGTTCTGTCCTTAGTAGTACGCCGCTTTTCTGGCGCGGTGGTATATGGGTTCGTCTTTTTCGTCCGAGTCAAGGGTAATGAACCCCCCTTGCCTAAAGCGCAGCAGTGCTTGCGACGTAGTATCTACGAAGTCATCGTGTTCGCCAACCGGGAAGGCTGCTACTTCTTCGATAACTTCTCTAGCCCACCGTGTGTCGGGTGCCCAGATTCTTCCGCTGGTAAAGAGGTCTGCAACCGCGTTGAGTCGGACGTGTTTGTCGTTGCCTCGGCTTGGGGAGAACTCTTGAACTGGAATACCCATTGCCCGAAGTTCCTGAATAAGCGGGGCACCTGCTGCCTTTTTCTCCACAATGAACGCATCTGGCTCCCACTCCTTGTAGTGCTTAAGCGCTGCTTGTTTCAAATCTGGAAACGCCATTCGTTCCTTGAACGCATCCAACAGAATTACTTGCGGGCTGTCGTTTTCCTCTTCGTTGTAAAAAACTCCCCATGTTGTACAGGCGGAATAGTCCGAGTTGTTCTTGGTCTCAAACGCCGTATCCCAAGACTGGATGATGTACTCGCACTGTGGGGGGTCGTCGTGGTCCCATATGCGCCAGTGTTTGCGCGAGATGATGGCGGAGTTCTCGGAGGTGGGGTTCTGCATGTACTGGGCGTTCCAGTACCGGGGGTCGAGAGATGCTTTGGCTTTTTTTAACTGCTCCAGCGGCCACTGTTCTGGCCACAGGCTTTTCTCTTTGTCGGTGTTCTCGTGCAGGATGGCCGGAAGTTCTACGATCTCCCACGGCTCGGCTTCAGGGTTTCTTGTCTGGTAGTCTATAAGTCTACCTGTTAGGTCAAGTAGTGACCAGCGAGTCATAATTACAATGATCGCCCCACCCGGCATCAGACGCTGCAACGGGCCTGTTTGGAACCACGACCATGCGGTATCAAAGGCAAGTCTGGAGTTTGCTTTTGCGTCTTGTTCGCTGTGGGGGTCATCAATAACAAATAAGTCAGCACCGCGACCAGCTAAAGCGCCTCCAACACCCGCCGCATAATATTGCCCGCCTGCGCCAGTACTCCACTTGCCTGCTGCTTTCTGGTCATCTGCAATCCGCGTATCGGGATAAAGCTCTTGGTATTCTTCGGACTCAATCAAGTTCCGCACCCGCCGACCGTAGTCTTCAGACAGACCCGCCGTGTGGGTTCCCATGATGATCTTTTTATCAGGATATTTCCCAAGGAAGTACGCAGGAAACAAATAGGACGAGAACTCGGACTTACCGTGGCGGGGGGCAATATTGATGATGACCCGCTTTTTCTTGCCGCTAATAACGTCTTCGAAGATTTTCGAAAGTTTCCTGTGGTGGGGGCCGATCTTGAATCCCGGATAGACGTGGGTGGCAAACCCCAGCATGGAGTCCCGTCCGATGACCTTACTGGCGCGGGCGGCGCGTTCTTCCAAGTCGGCCAGCAGTTCCGCCTTTTCCCGCGCTGAAAGTGTGGGAAGTATCTTATTTAGTGCCTGTATCTCTTCAGGACTCAGTGTCGGCTTCATTGTCTAAACTTTGACATTCTATTTCTTCAACTTCTCTGACATCCGTAATATCCACAATCTTGGCAAACTTATTAAGCTTCTCTTTAATCCGGGCTTCCAGTTCGGCGTCGGAGAGTTCGGCCTTCTTAATTTCTATCTTCTCGGTAAATAAACCAATCTCGGTGACTTTGCCCAAAAGGGCAAGCGCCTTTAATCTGACGGATGCCGTCGGGTGTTTGGTTTCTTCCAGCAGTTGGGCAACAGCGTAGCCGCGAATCTCTTTGGCCTGATTGATGAACTCCCAGTCATAAGCCGTTAGCATACCGACAAGATGCTGTACAGCAGCGGGGGTTTTGATCTCAGCCAAGGCAGCGCGGGAGTGTTCGTCGGGCTGGGCGGTGACGATGTTGGTAAAGGCCGTTCTGGCTGCTTGCGCTTCCAGTTCGTCAGAGACTTCATCGCCTGCTGCCCCCAAACTCTTAAGCCACTCGGCAGTATCTACCTGAGCGTCCACCAGATCCGTTGGTTGCATTTTTTCAAACGCGACAAAGCCAGCGGAGTCGTCGTCCACATCGGGGGTAAATTCTATTAAGTGATCCAACATGCGCAGGTCCCTTGCGTACCTCGTTGGCCGGAGTGTATATTGTGTGCTGCAAGTGTGCAAGTGGCAACGCTTTGCATTTGCTTCTCCTGCTCGTAGAGCACTTTTGCCCCGTACCCCCGTGCGGGGCTTTTTTTCGCCTGTATTTGTCCAACGTTAGACAAGTATATTGTCAATTTTTTAATAATGGGGTGGGGTTTAAGTTTGCAGTCGGTTGGGAATAAGTTGTCAGTGGCGGGGTTTAAGTTTGCAGTGGCGGGGTTTAAGTTTGCAGTGGCAAAAACGCACTTTGCTGGCTACTTTCGTTTTTTGGGTAGTGTGTTGCCAAGTGAATAACTGAAATGCTGGGGATGGTTACGAAACAGTGTTATATGCGGAGCGCCCACGTTACGTCAAAAAGGGGTCATGGGGGTACGGTGGGGTCGAGATATAGGGTATTGCCAAAATAATAACGGAATGCAAAAACTGGATAATAGATTACATCGGTAGCGCTGTGCTGCCGCTTACTAGGAGAACGATATGACCGAACAGGAACGAGCACACTTCTTCATCAGCCTGATCTGCTGGATGCCTGACGAATCAACCGTCTGGGATGAATGCGGAGCAGACTGTTCCGGTACAGATGCAGCAGACGAACTGTACGCAATCCTCGACAACCTGTAATTCACCGTAGTTTTCGGGTCAACCTGACCCGTTTTTTTAATCCACTCGAAAGGAAATACCATGAAAGACGCAACTCAAAAGCAAGTCAACACCATTGTATCCAAGTTCCTCACGCAGCAGGATGACCTGCTCATCGGTATGCACTCGCTTGGGCTTGATACGCCCCAGCTTCAACGCCCCTACGTCATCAAGGCAGTGTGCGAGGCGCTCACTGCGGGCAAAGGCTGGAATGAATCATCCACGGGCAAGGTCATGCTTGATACCAGCCATGCCCGCTATGAGTTCCTGAAGACCCGTGTCCGTGATGTGATGAATGCTCTCAAAGGCGAGACGCGCAGCGCGTCATCTGGCAAGGCTGACCCCGTAGACGCGATCATCAAAGCCTTCAACAAGCTGGACGCCAAGCAGCAGCGCGCTGTCATCAAGGCGCTGGCATGATTTTTCGGGTCAACCTGACCCGTTTTTTTCCACGGGGCATCGGCGTGAGGTCTGGCCGGTGTTCCGTTTCTTGTCTAACCACCACCGAAAGGAACTGAAATGCAAAACTTCACTGGGTCAAACCCAACCGGCTACAAAGCCGAAATCCGTAGCACCGACACCATCGACTACCGCACAGACGAAGACGGGTTTTCCGTGTTCACTTGGCACGACAGCGGTTTAGGGGTGTGCCTGTGGCGGGAGAAGCACGGCCTGTCATGGGATGAAGCATTCGCAACAGCGCAAAACTGGATCAAATAACCACCACCGAAAGGAATCACCATGGAATACCAAAAATACACCCGCCATTGCTTCAAGCGCCTGACAGCCGATGAAGTCCGAGAGTTCCGCGAGATGCAAGAAGCGCAGTCCATTGCATGGATGACGGGCAACAAGAGCCGAGCCGCTGAACTGGGCAAGATACTGGGCGAACTGCGTAACAGCAACCTTGCCTACCGCAACCTGTATGCATAACCAAAAGCGGGTCAACCTGACCCGTTTATCCACCCCTGAAAGGAACCAACCCATGAAAGCCACACAATCCATCTTCTTTGTCGAAGTCACCGACACCTACGCAGGCGATGCCAACTACTGCTGGGTACATCGCTTCAAAGTCCATGCCACCACCTTCAGAGGCGCAATCCGCAAGGTCAGCCGCGAGATGGGCTACTCAACCAAACTCAACGGCAACTACGGGGACATGGCACGGTACGACTTCAAGGGCGCAGCCATCTGCGCTTTCGTCATGCCCTACGAAGATCAAGCAGAGAACTACCTGCGTGTCACATCCATCTAACCCAAAAACGGGTCACGATGACCCGTTTCTTCAAGACTACTACAAAAAAGGGGGGGATTTGACTTTTCAATCAAGGTATCCAAGACTACTACAACTGGACAAGAAAAAAGACAGCGAAAACGCAGTGCCATCAAGGCGTATCCTAAAAACAGGCACATTTATTAATCTATTTAAATATATATATATATATAGGAGAGTATTTGTATGTACGTCCGTCTTTTTCTTTTGCTTTGACTTTTTTGTTTTGAGGGGTAAGTGTGTTATTTAAAACAGATAAATAAACGCGCCAGTTTTCTGTTATCCCGCACCCACACTACCAAAGCATTGTCCAAAAACTAGTCCACTTGTGGTAATCTTGGATACCGTCTTGGATACCAACGTCAGAAAGGGTAGTAATCATGCACAAATGGATGTACACCGCGACCCAGCGCAAGATCGACAGCGCACTGCTCAGACAATTCCCCGACCAACACGGGTTAAGAAATAGCCTGAGATCAGAGATACGCTCCGTCAAGAGCCAACGCCGAGCCGAGAAGATCACGGCAACACACCGCAAAAGACTCTGGGCAGCACTGCTGCGTGACCTGAACTACGAGCACAACAACGTCCGGCAAGGGCTGAAGTATGCCAAGACCCAGACACAGCCCGAAAGACTACTCGCCTTCGAAGCCTACTTGTTGATAGTAGAGAGGGTCAGGGATGAGATTGAGGCAGCACAGGCCAACCCAGACGTACCCAAGCCAACACCAAGCAACTACTCACGCTGGGTCAACGCCAAAGGCAAGCGGCAGATACCGAATAACGGCATCCACTGGACAGACTGGGTTCCTGCCGGTGTGAAGTTAAAAGCACTGGCACTGTTCGATGCGATACCCCACACGCCCAAGGCCAAGCGCAAGATACCGTTTCAGAGAACCCAACGCCCGATCAAGGACAACCCCGCGTTGACCCGACTCATCAAACGAACCGAAAAGGAGATCGCCTATGTGAAACAAGAATTAGACATTGCACCGACAAACCAAACCATACGCCTGAAGTACAACCAGATGCGCCAAGCCTTAGACCGTATGCGTGAGATGAAGCCAAGCGAAGCCGTACCGCACACGTGGCATGGCCTGTACAAATTTGAGAAACCAGAACTAGATGTAGTATAATCTAGATGTAGTAATAAACGGGTCAACCTGACCCGAAATCAACCAACCGAAAGGAGCAACAACATGAAGCACTACATTGGCAAGATCGAAGAAAGCAACGGCGGCATGGAGTACAACGACCGCTTCCTGTTCACAACCAAGGGCAACCCAGACAAGTACGCCGACAAGGTAGCAATGGAGTGGCGCGGCTGTACCCGCGCAGACTGGGACAAGGAACACGATGCGTACTGGTCTGACTGCACCCTGATCTGGGCGGGCGCGGTACAGGAAATCCCGAAGGAGGACTTCGAAGTCCTGAAGAAGTACATCGCTGTTCTTTAATTACAACCCACCGAAAGGAGCAACAACATGAATGAAGCAGAGAAGCTAATAGCGCAGTACCAAGAGGAAGCAGCACAAACCCGCAAGTTCTACACCGTGGCCATCTACATGGAAGACAGGGCATACGGCGGACACGAGGAAGGCGGGTGGTACTACGACACCGCCGAGCTATGCATGGAACCACGGGCAGCAAACTTCCTGCGAGGGTTTGACAAGGAAGAAGATGCGTTCGACTACGCCGATGCCCTGAACCAAGGCTTGATATCCCAATGGAACGAAGGCAGACCCGAGGTGAGCAGCGTCTTATCCGAGGGGCGCTATCACGCCATCGTCAACGAGGGTATGCCAGCACCGTACTACCCAGAAGAAAGACCGCACTACTCATAAAGGAGAAACACAATGACTACAACCAACAACATCCACGCTATGCCACGCCCCGTCCGCATAGTAGACAAGTACTCACAGAACGAACTCTACGCAGCAGCGCATGAGATGAGGAAGATCGGCGGCAGTTTCGCAGCAGCCATAGCAAGTGCGTTCTTCCTCGCTGACTTGGGGAACCAACGCATCCTGCTCGATGCGTTCGGTCATCTGTTTGAGAAGTTCATACCCAAAGAAGTAAGGCTCGATGCAGAGATGGAGCAAAGCAGTTAATAAAAACGGGTCGGCCTGACCCGTTATTCAGGCCACTTACTTAACGCAACACAACCCGAAAGGATTTACCATGACACACGCAGACTATTGCGGCATCGCCAAGTGGGACTGGATATGCCTACTCCAAAACGCACTGCTTGACCGCGCTAGCGTCGGGCTTCATATCGAGCGCTACGGCTGGGACGATCTGCCCGAGAGCTACAAACCCAACTACCCCGAGCGTGACCACAAGCAATACCGCACGTGGTTCAAGCGTGAGGCAGACAGTGCTCCGATGCACCCAGCGATCAAGCAAGCAGTCATGCTTGCATCCCCTGCAAACTGGCACTTGCTCGTGCTTGAGCATCCCCACGCATCAGACAATGACCCGAGCCGTGTTGCATACACACGCAGCGACGAGCATGGCTACGCTGACAGGCAGACGGTAACTTCAGTTGGCAAGTACTTGACGCGACACTTTCCTACCCTGCGCGATCATCAGATACGCGACATCGTCATGCGTCACGGGGCTAGTCGGTTCGAGTTATGGGATACCACTGAGCAGATCGTCAACTCAGTACAAGACGGGCCGCACTCATGTATGCGGTGGAATGAGTCCGACTGTGATGATGCTCACCCCTATGAGGTGTATGACCCTGAGTATGGCTGGCGCGCAGCAGTACGCATCGACGACGGCATCATCACAGCGCGGTGCTTGGTCAATATCGAGGAGATGTCATTCGTTCGGTCTTACACCCGCAAGGATGGCGAGTACTCACACAGTGACGAGGCTATCGAGGTGTGGCTGCGTGACCAAGGGTTCAAGAAGACCTGCGACTGGGGACAACTCAAGCTCAAGCGCATCACAACAGGCAGGTACAGTGATGACTTCTGGGCACCCTACCTTGACGGTGGTTGCAAGTATGTCGAGGACTGCGGTACACACTTGTTGATTAGCAGTGAGGGGGATTACGAGTGTGACCGTACCGATGGCCATGCAAGTGAGTCATCACGCTGTACCTGCGGTGACTGCGGTGAGCGTGTAGGCGAAGACGATCTGACTAGCATCGGGTATCACGGTGACGATCATGTTGGAAGCTGCTGCATCGACAGCTATACGTATGTGCTTGGCCGCAATGGTTGCGAGTATTACGTACCAGACAGTGACGCAGTGTACGTTGAGTCAACCGGCAATCACTACGACCGTGAGTACCTGAGCCGCTATGACATCGTTGAGCTTGACTGCGGTGACTACGAGCACACAGACAATGCGGTGTATCTGGAGTACCGCGAGGTGTGGGTGCTGTCGGATGATGACTGCGTAGTGTATTGCGATCACACCGGTACGTATGAGCACGTAGATGACTGTGTGCAGTTAGAGAATGGCGACTGGGCGCTGGAGGCTAATGCATGGAAGTGTGAGCATGACGATGCGTACTACCTGAATGATGAGCCTTCCATCGAGACACCCTGCGGCAAGACAGTACACGCCAAGCACGCAGATGAATATATAACCAACACAGAGGAGAACTAATCATGAGAGCAACTAACGTACTGGGCAAGATACTCAACACTGCCCTCTCAACCAAGCGCCCACACGGGTCAAAGACTAACGTCAAGTTCACTGCGTGGTTGAAAGATAATTTGCCGTTTGATTTACAGAAGGGTTCTTTTTACGATGGCGCTGGCAACCTACACGTGGACAACAGAAGCAAAGCCACACACAAGACGCTATTCGTAGCACACGTGGATACTGTCCACCGCAACGAGGGCAAGAACAAGATCACCAAGACCAAGACACACTGGCGCGCTAAGGGTGACGTACTGGGTGCGGATGACGGCGCAGGTGTTGCGCTGCTGATGCATATGATCTGGGGTGGTGTGCGTGGGTACTACGTGTTTACTCAAGGAGAAGAACGCGGTGGTGTAGGCGCAAGGTATCTGGCGGAGAAACAGGAGAAGTTATTAAGCGAGTTTGATCGTGCCATTGCGTTTGATCGTAGGGGTATTGACTCAGTCATTACGCATCAGGGGTGGGGTAGGTGCTGCTCCGATACGTTCGGCTCTGCACTAGCTGACGCATTGATGGACGGCAACGACAACCTGATGATGTTGAACGATGACACCGGTGTGTATACGGATACCGCAGAGTTCATTGACATCATCCCCGAGTGCACCAACATCAGCGTAGGGTATGCGCGTGAGCACACGCAGGAGGAGAGCCTTGACCTTGTGTATTATCAGCACCTTGCTGCCGCTGTGCTGACCGTTGACTGGGATGCGTTGCCGGTTGACCGTGACCCTTCGGTGGTTGAGCCTGTGTCCTACGGCACAGGTTCATGGTGGCAAGAGTACAAGACGTACACCAAGTACGACCCTGCCAATGACGAGCCAGACTACAGACGCGAGGATGCTATCGATGCGGTGCTCGATGCGCAGTATGGTCACTACGATGGGTTAGCGCAGATGGTTGCGGAGTCTATCTGGCCTGACGATACAGGGCTGGCGCTACGGCACATGAACTTCAAGCAGTTACCACCAGCGTCACTTGACTGGGCGCTTGAGTGTCTTGAGCATGGCGAGGATGTGGACTTGATACTTGACTCGCTGTTCGATGAACTGCACTTTGCATGAGTGTGTAATGGGGTCACGTTGACCCCTTTTTTGAAAGGAGAAGTAAATGTATACAAAAGAAAAATGGCGCTTCAATGACAACACTCGGTGGGAATGGAAAACCAACCCGTACTCTGTTACGTGTAGAAAGCCCGGTCAACACTCAGTTACGATTGCAGCCATTAAAAACTGCCGTTCTATTCCAGACACAGAGAAACGTGCAAACGCTATGTTAATTTGCGCTGCACCTGATTTATTAAACGCTCTGGTTGACCTGTTAGATGTCTGCTACGACCTTGAAATAGACGACGAAACAGTCAAGGCCGTAGCCAACGCACGAGCAGCAATTACTAAAGCAAAAGGAGAATCAAAATGACTAACGAAGAAAAAAGATTCGACCGCAAAGAAGAGGCGCGGTTAGATGATATGTATGACTCACATTTTTTAGACGCAGAGGAGGAGCAAACAGCGCCATTAAAAACGCAGCAGGGCAAGTTCGAGGTGGTAGTTAAACCCGCAGACCATTTAGTTATCCGCGAGAGAGGTGCGCCATGACTTATGAAGACTTTGAAAAGTTTGTACGAGAGCAGTGCATGTACGAAACTATTTACGACGATAGCGATGGTCGCCGAATACTGGTGATGAGACTGCTGGATGCGTACGGTATGGTAAACAAAGCAGTAGCAGAGGAGCGCGAGGCGTGTGCGAAGGTGCTTGATGAGATGGCAGCGAAGGACAAGTTGACCAATTACTACACAGTGGCAGCGTTGGTTATCCGCGCAAGGGGGCAGGAATGAGCGGAGACCAAAACCAATACCAGCGTGACCAAGAGAATGTCAGCTATATGTACACCATGCCGCCACAGGAAATCCTTTCGCATACCCATCTGAGTTTTTACTTACCCCCGCCCACCGTCGGCTATTGGGTTGTTCCCAACGGTGATCCTATTGCTGGTTACACCAAATTCCCGACTTACTCTGTTCCCCGCTGGCATCACAGGTACTTTATGAATTTGATCTTCGGCTGGAAGTGGGAGGGCGCATGACTGAACTAGCTACCAGACTACGCAAGATGATGCCGCAATCTGTTTGCGCTGATGATCTGGATGAATGGGCATCTCACATAGAAATGCTTGAAAGCGATCCTTCCTTACATTTCTGTCACCGCTTTGCGATTTTGCTGGAATGTATGGTCAGCACAAATGCAGTTACCTTAGACTCATATTGGCAAGAAGTTCATGTGTTGCTCAATGAGTATCACGAAGCGCGTGATAAATGGATGGAAGCGCAAGGGCAACCGTATGTTTCAGGCTTTGGAAAGGATTGATATGAGTGGAGATCACAACATGAACCAATTTACATACGGCAAAGCCATCATTGGCGAAAAACACAATATTACCCAAAAGCAAGACATTGAGCACTACAAAAGCCAGATCGAGCGCCAATGTGTTGAGATGCAGTGCACGCTAGACTTGCTGAAAGCCACAGTTGAAACGCTACGGATGCGCCTCAAGCCAGTAATAGCAGATGCACCGATGCGTACAGCAGATCATGACTTGCCGCCAGTGGCTTCACCGCTTGGCTTGTCCATCAATCAATACCGACAGCAAACAACAGCCGTCATTGATGACCTTGCCCACATTATCGAAAGCCTTGAGATATGAACAATCAAAACGTAATCGCACTACCAGCATCAATAAACTACACACCAGAACAGGCGTTGCAGTCTGCTTTGAACGAGTCGCTTACTGATGTATTGATTATTGGGTACGACAATGAGGGTGAGTTAGTTATACGCTCATCGAAAATGAGTCGCATGGATGCTTTGTGGATGACAGAGAAGGCGAAAGAGTGGGCGTTGCGAGGTGGGTTATGAAACCTGTGGCGTGGATAAAGATACGCGAGTTGTCGTACATGAAAGCCGTAGCACAACACGGCAAAGACGACTGGCAAACTAATCTTGGTTTGAAACCTGAACCAGATGACGAGGGCTTATATACAGAGACGCAGGTGCAACGGATGATTGAGTTGCTTGAACGCTGCGAGAACGAGATGCGCTATGCCGGATGGACTAAGTACGAGTCTGACAACAGCGCAAGGAACGGCGTGTACGAACAGGTGAAGGAGTTTTTGAAATGAGAGAAAAACGGATGACTGTCACAAATAAAAGGCTGGTTGAGATATTGACCACGGCGATGGAGAAGCCTGAGATAGCAAACGCGCTGATACAGCGAGTGATAAACACACTGAATCGGCAGGGGGAGCGCGAATGGCAAGGGCTGACGGATGAGGAGATCAAAGAAATTATCGGGCCGTGGGGCGGGGCACCGATCAAAGGTTACACACGCGAGTTGATTGACAAGATCGAAGCCAAGCTAAAGGAGAAGAACAGTGCCTGACATAAAACTATACGACTACCAGCGAGAGCCGCATAACCCGCGAGTTCAGTGGACAGTTAGTTACGCGATGCCGGAACGCAAGGCAACCACGCTACATTGCAAAGCGCCGTGGGTTGATGACAACATACTCTGCTGTTACTACGACG
>Ga0255083_1000006_pt1 | contig 61891 bp, 55 predicted proteins | sample Colum_Colum_RepC_FD_188460 | JGI IMG/M metagenome (GOLD analysis project Ga0255083, IMG submission 188460) | Freshwater microbial communities from Columbia River, Oregon, United States - Colum_Colum_RepC_8h | ecosystem: Environmental > Aquatic > Freshwater > River | place: USA: Oregon...
ATCATCCAAGAAACCATCAGTGACCAACTGCAGATTATTTGAGTTCAGATCGATGTTGCCCTGTTCTTGATTGGAAATAATTTTTCCACTGAGATTAGTAATTCCAGGAACAATATTCTTAAAGCGCTTAAGCGAGATGCTGTTGAGGGTGCCAGAGATCTCAAATTTAGGACCTTGAGTACCAAATAGACCGCCAACAACAGGAATCCTCACTTTGTTCTCCGACCACGTAATGGAGACGTCATTGAGCTCACCCCGTGGATCGCTTCGCTCAATAACTTGGCGAAGTCTACTTGGTAGAGGCAGATTTAAGGCAAAAAGACTTAAGTTTTGTAGACTAATCTTAGAGGAAGAAAAGGAGAACTTTTCGATTTCCTCGTTTTTCTTGGGAGTTTGCCAACCAAAGGTCATTGGGGCCAGGCTTTCAGCAGTGGCACTAGCACCACGATTCTTTTCTCGCCACGTAAATCGTTGAATGCCTAAAGAAATAAACTTACCTGAGCTAAATTGCTTGGCATCCAGCTTGAGTTGAGCAAACTCAATTGCTTGATTACTTTTGGATTGTTGGAATATGGGTCGATCGATCGAGAGTGAAAACTGACCACCATTGGGTAGGCCTTTAGAAATAGAGAGGGTTCCTGAGGAGTGTAAGACCCCACTGAGTTGTTTAAATGGGATTTCAAAATCACGGCTTAATTGGCCAATATCGAGGGATTGGACATTCCACTCAAAATCACCAATCCAATCACGCCAATTTCCGGCTTGACCGCCGATACGGTGTACAAATTTTCCCCCAAGACTCAGCTTTCCTTGGTGCCATGGAGTGAAGAGGTCCAGTTTGAGTTCGTGCGCCCGAATGCCGCTTTGTAGAGTTAAGGTTTCAAGACGAAGGTCTGCTACATCCGCTTTAGATTTTGAAAAATCTTTCCATAAAATGGTCACATTACTTAATTCAAGATCATTTTGTGACAGCAGCCAGTTTTGTGTATCAAGATCGTCTGCTCCAGTACCAGCCAAAATACCTGCAACAAACAGGCGCTCTTGTTTATCGCGCGTCACTTGAATCATTACATCACTTGCCTCTAATTTGTTGAAATGCGGCTTTAGGTAGTAAAGAGATGACCAGCTTAATTCTCCGCGTATCTCCCGAACTTTGAGCACGGGTCTATCTGGAATGAGTGCAATGGGTTGATTTGGCCTAGGGGTGAACTCGAGACCGGTCATGTCAAAGACAGGTCTAATCCCCTCCCAATAGACATTCAAATGGTCAATCTTGACGGATACTCCAATTCGCTCTGAGAGTAATTTTTCAACAACAGGCTTTGAGATTTCTATCTGAGGCCAAACAACAAAACGAACCAGCAGATGACCAATAACACCAAGGCTAAAAATGATTAGGCCAAGGATTAAGAGCCGCCGAGACCATCGGGCCCAAGAGCTTGCATTGGGCCTTAACCTGAAAAGGTCTTTTAGGCGAAGTGGGTACTTTTGTCCAGTCATCAAGCCCTATTATCCGATACCCGAATTCAAATGGGTTGGTAAAGATTAAGATTAGATATGGCCGATCCTCAAACTGCTCTCCATTTCCTAGAAAAACACTCCTTATTTGCGAGTCGGTGGTTAAGTGCACAGCCCCAATGGCGGGGGTGGCTTGCGGAGAGACTTCATACCCCGATTGAGCCTAAACAGATCGATAGTTTACTTTTATCCTTGCGGCAATCCCTGAGCCAAGAAAGTCTTGAGGAGACTGTTTTAATGGGTGAGTTGCGTCTGGCCCGCCAGCGTTTAATGCTCTGGATTGCGTATCGAGATCTCAATGGTTTGGCCACACTGGATGAGGTCACCCATGCCCTCAGTTATTTTGCCCAGCAAAGTTTGGCATACACGACCGCTTTTATTCGTAAAGATCTTAAAGGCCGATTTGGTTTGCCATCGGCTCGATCGGCGGATTACGAGTTACCGCTCATGATTGTGGGTATGGGAAAGCTAGGCGGCAAGGAGCTCAATCTTTCTTCTGATATTGACCTAATTTTTTTATATGAAGAGGAGGGTGACACTAAAGGGGGCTCAAGCTCGATCTCAAATCACGAGTGGTTCACAAAACTTGGGCGGCGCCTGATCAAAATCATTGCTGAGCATGATGAAAATGGATTTGTCTTTCGGGTTGATATGCGATTAAGACCCAATGGAGATTCAGGGCCATTGGTTTGTAGTTTAGAAATGCTTGAGGAATATCTCTTTGTTCAAGGCCGCGAGTGGGAGCGATACGCTTGGATCAAAGGCCGCATGATTTATCCATTAAGTGATCATCCTGATCATACGCGTTGTGAAAAAGGCTTAGAGCAAATTATTCGGCCTTTTGTCTATCGTCGTCATTTGGACTTCGGAGTAATTGCAGCGATTCGCGAGCTACACGCACAGATTCAGCGCGAGGCAGAAAAGCGCAGCAGTAACCGGAGCGGTCGATCGCACGATATTAAGTTAGGTCGAGGTGGAATACGTGAAATTGAATTCTTGGCACAAATGTTTCAACTTATGCGCGGGGGCACAGATCCACGTTTGCGTATTCGCCCAACCTTAGAAGTGCTCGATTTGCTCCAGGCTAATCTATGGATGAGTCCTGAAGAAGTTCAGGATCTAAAAGTTGCTTATGTATTCTTACGGCGCTTAGAGCATCGCATACAAATTTGGGAAGATCAGCAAACTCATTATTTTCCAGAGAGTGATGAGGCCCGTTTGCAACTAGCTAAGGCTATGGCCGGTCCTGCTGAAGTGACTACTTTAGATGAGTTTATTCAGGAGCTAAATAGTCATCAAAATCGGGTGGCGCGGTATTTCGAAAAAGCATTCTCTTTGGATGCTGACGGTCGTTTACAGCTTGATATAAATGCTCTAGACTGGCAACCTGATCCGACTCTATTCCCTAGAGTGCATGAGCGTTGGCAAAGTTGGCAAGATAGCTCTCGTGTGAAGGCTCTCCCAGAAAAAAGCCAGCTGGTGATTCGGAGCTTACTAAAAAAAGCAGCCGCAGATATCGCCAGCTCTCAAGCAGGCGATGCAGATCAAACCTTATTGCGTTTTTTTGATTTACTTGAGGCAATCTCCAGGCGTGGCGCTTACTTATCAATCTTGGCAGAGTATTCCAATGCGTTACAAAAGGTACTTGTACTACTGAACTCCTCTAAATGGGCAGCTCAGTATCTTGCTAGACACCCACATTTATTAGATGATCTTTTATCTGCCAGTGCCCAATCAGAGTTAATTCATGATCCAGATAGCTACTGGAAAAAAGTGAAGATTGATTTGGATCTCCGCTTAGATGATGCGCTTGCTGATAATGCCAGTCCGGATCATGCGATGGATATTTTGCGCATCACGCATCACACCGAGACCTTCTTGATTCTATTAGCAGATTTAGGTATTGGGGCTCAAGAAGGCTTAAGCATAGAGCGCGTGAGTGATCGACTATCTGCCTTAGCCGATCTGATTTTGCAGGTTACCTATGAGCGGGTTTGGCCAGCAGTTGCCCAAAAGTTTTCAATGGATGCCCAGCAATTACCGCAATTTGCAGTGATTGCTTATGGAAAATTGGGCGGTAAGGAATTAGGGTATGCATCAGATCTTGACCTGGTCTTTTTGTACGATGCGCCGATCAACGATCAATCTGCTCAGGAGGTTTTTTCCATTCTGGGAAAGCGGATGATCAATTGGTTAACCACCTTAACGCCAGCCGGTACTTTATTTGAGATCGATACACGTCTGAGACCAAATGGGGCGGCTGGATTTTTGGTTACGAGCCTAGACTCATTTAGACGGTATCAATTGCGAGAAGGAGACAATGCGGCATGGGTTTGGGAGCATCAGGCAATCTCGCGAGCGCGCTTTGCAGCAGGAAATCCCACTGTGGGCAAGCGTTTTGAGGAGATCCGTAATGAGGTGCTATCGCAGGAACGGAAAATGACTGAACTTCAGCATGAAATTATTGATATGCGGCACAAGGTTCACGCGGGTCATCTAAATCATTCGTCAGAATTTGACTTAAAGCATGACCCCGGAGGAATGGTTGATATTGAGTTCATGGTGCAATTTTTCGTCTTGGCGTTCGCACGACAATTTCCTGCCTTGTTGGGTAATTTAGGCAATATTGCATTACTTCGTATCGCTGCAGATCATCAGCTGATTACCGCTGAAGAGGCCCTAGAAATTGCTAATGCCTATCGGATCTTTAGAGCCCAGCAACACCGCTTACGTTTAGATGGCGCAGACAAAACACGAATGGATATTCATCAATATCCTGACTTTGCAAATGCCAGAGATCAGGTCAGCGCTCTTTGGAAGAAAATATTTGGTACGCCGTCGCGTCCTGAAGCGGGTGACTAAGATTGACCAAGAAGCTCGCGAGCATGACGCCGTGTGGTGTCAGTAATTGTGGCCCCACCAAGCATTCTGGCGATTTCTTCAATACGCTCCTGACGCCCTAAAGAACTTACGTCCGAACTTGTAACCCCATTCGTTTGGGTTTTGATCACCTTAAAGTGATGATTGCCCTGAGCAGCAACTTGTGCAAGATGGGTCACACACAATATTTGATGGGATTGCCCTAATTGTTTGAGGAGCTCACCAACAGTCTGAGCTACTGCACCACCGATTCCAGAATCGACCTCATCAAAAATAAGCGTGGGAGTAAAGCTTGCCTGGCTAGTAATAACACTAATTGCTAGACTAATACGGGCAAGTTCGCCACCGGAGGCTACTTTGGCTAGAGGGCGCGGTGTGCTTCCAGCATGCGCTGCAATCAGGTACTCCACATGATCAATCCCTTTGGCGCTGGGCTCACATTCACGCAAAGCAATTTGTAATTGACCTCCAGACATAGCAAGTGTTTGCATCGCGGCAGTAATTTCTTTGCTAAGCTGTTGAGCTGCCTTCTGACGTTTTTGTGAGAGATCATTTGCGAGTTCTGTGAATTTGCTGATTTGCTCATGCAATTGCTGACGAAGTACTTCTATATTTTGCGCAGCAGTCAAGGTATCTAATTTATCTTGTGTATCAATCCACAGTTGCGCTAGATCATCTGGATTTACTTTGTATTTACGCGCAGCAGTATGCAGTATTTGCATACGTGCATCGACTTCCGCTAGTCGATCTGGATCCAAGTCCATTTTTTGTAGATAGCGATTGAGACTATGCAGAGCTTCGTCTAATTGAATTTGCGCAACATTTAAACTTTCTGCTACTGGATTTAGGGCAGGGTCATGTTCTGCAAGAGAATCTATTTCTTGTTTCGCCATATTCAGTTGTGATTCAATCGAGTGATCTGATTCACTGAGCAGATCAATGGTTGCCTGACTTCCCTGAATAATTTTTGCCGCATTGGCTAAACGCGCGTGATCAGATTTGATCTCAGCCCACTCGTTTGTTTGAGGAGCGATCTCAGTAAGCTCTTCGAGCTGCCACTCCAAGCGCTCACGCTCGCGTTGGATATCAGCACCTGCCGATTCGGCTTGCTCAAGTTTTTTCTGAGTGTCGCTCATCACTTTAAATGCTTCAGCAACCTGACTTGTCAGCTCAGCAAGACCAGCATGGCGGTCTAGTAGTTCACGTTGCGCGCCAGTTTTGAGAAGCAGTTGGTGGGCATGTTGGCCGTGAATATCAACGAGGCGATCACCAGCCTCGCGAAGTTGATTTAATGAGGCACTGCTACCATTAATAAAGGAACGACTGCGTCCCGTGTGATCAATACTGCGTTTTAGGATCAGACTTTTACCGCCATCCTCTAGGGGCAGGTCATGCACCTCTAACCAGGCGCTCATTTCTGTTTCAAGCCTGTTATCAATCCTAAAAATAGCTGTAATCTCCGCGCGTTGACAGCCCTCACGGATTTGGCTACTGTCAGCTCGTTCCCCAAGCGCTAATCCAAGGGCATCCAATAGGATTGATTTACCCGCACCGGTTTCGCCAGTCAAAACACTAAAGCCCTCTGTAAAGTCGAGCTCAAGTTGATCGACGATCACAAAATCACGTAAAGCTAATGAGTGGAGCATGCCTATCTACCCAGATTAAAACGTGGAAGGATACTCGTTCCAGTGCAATTTTTCTCGCAAGGTTTGGTAGTCACTATGACCCAAAGGATGTAGGAGAGAAATAGATTTATCAGAGAGCCGTACTTCAACTTGGTCACCAATTTGTAATTTGGTGAGCGATTGCATATCAAAGTTAACGATCACTTCACGACCGCCGACGACCTCAATCGCAATAATCGATTCTTGAGCGAGCACTATGGGACGGTTTGATAGTGCGTGGGGGGCAATTGGGACCAACACAATCCCTGGAACTCTAGGGTGCAAAATTGGGCCTCCGGCTGACAATGCGTAGGCAGTTGAGCCAGTTGGCGTAGAAACAATTAAACCATCCGAGCGTTGGTTATACATAAATGATTGATTGACATGGACTTTAAGCTCAACCATCCCCGATAGACCAGAACGGTTCACAACGACATCGTTTAGGGCTAGACCACGATGGATTTCTTTACCATGGCGTGACACGCTCGCCTCCAGAAGAGAGCGTGAGTCAATCTCATAGTGCCCTTGAATAATCGCAGGAAGGACCGTTTTGGCGTCCTCAAAGGGGATATCGGTCATATAGCCAAGACGCCCCATATTGATGCCCAGTAGGGGAACCCCGCTACCGGCAATTTGGCGCCCAATCCCCAGCATGGTTCCATCGCCTCCCAAAATGACCGCCAAATCGGTGGAATCTCTAAAGTCAGTGAGGGGCAGGGTTTTGCTCCCTTTGATCTGTAAATGAGCTGCTGTTTCAGACTCAATACTGAGCTCGCAGCCTTGTTGGATAAGGATGTGCGCTAATTCTTGGAGATGCTCGCTAATACCATCTGCCTGGTGCTTACCAACTAGAGTAACGCGCCGAAATTTCTTCTGCAGTGGATTGCTTGATGGGCTTAACATACAACGATTAAACCATAGGCATAAAATTACTCCAATCATGGATGATCGCTCCAAACTTTTACTAAAAACCCTCATCGAGAGATACATCGAGGAGGGTCAGCCAGTGGGCTCTAGAACCTTATCTCGGTTTTCAGGTCTTGATTTATCTGCCGCCACCATTCGTAACGTCATGGCTGACCTCGAAGAGATGGGTTTTGTGACTAGCCCCCATACATCTGCTGGACGCATACCTACTCCCCGTGGCTATCGGCTGTTTGTCGACACGATGTTGACTATTCGGCCTTTGGAGGAATTGGCATCTAGAGAAGTTGAGCGTTCTTTGTATCCAGACTCGCCTCAGAAGGTCATTAACTCAGCAGCACAGCTTTTATCTAGTCTTACTCACTTTGCCGGAGTGGTGATGACGCCTAAGCGCTCACAGATTTTTAAACACATCGAGTTCTTGCGTTTGGGCGAAGGAAAAATCTTACTAATCTTGGTTACTCCTCAAGGGGATGTGCAAAATCGTATTTTGCCGACCACCCAAGATTACAGCCCGAGTCAATTGGTTGAGGCAAGCAATTACATCAATGCGCATTTTTCTGGGAAGAGTTTTTCAGATATCAGCGCTCGCTTACGTGCTGAGCTCGATCATTTGCGAGGGGATATTGCGGGTTTAATGACCTTGGCACTTGAGAATGGAGTGACAGATACCAAATTAACGCATCCTGATATGGTGATCTCTGGAGAGCGCCATTTATTGGATGTTGGGGAGCTAAGTTCTAACTTAACCAAATTACGCAAGATGTTTGACATGCTTGAGCAGAAATCGGTTCTGATGCAATTACTCGATATTTCTAGTCACGCCGATGGAATTCAAATATTCATTGGGGGTGAGAGTGAGCTCTTGCCCTATGAAGATTTAGCAGTCATCAGTGCACCGTACAGCGTGGATGGCAAAATAGTGGGTACCTTAGGGGTGATCGGTCCAACTCGGATGGCGTATGATCGCGTGATTCCAATTGTGGACATTACCTCAAAGCTTTTGAGTGGCGCATTAAGTACCCCATAATTTTGATTTTGGATTTCATTTGAACCCTAGCCCCCACCTTCGTTCTGCTCGCACGGGTATTTTGGTCATTAATCTTGGTACACCAGAGGCGCCGACACGTCTTGCGGTACGAACCTATCTCAAACAATTCTTGTCAGACCCGCGGGTTGTCGAAATCCCACGTTTAGTCTGGTGGTTTATTTTGCACGGAATTATTTTGCCCATTCGTAGCGGCGCATCGGCTAAAAAATATGCCTCGATTTGGTTGCAGGAAGGATCCCCTTTATTGATTTATTCCAAGACCCAAGCGAACGGCTTACAAGCGTGCTTTAGAAAGACCAATGCTAGCGTGATTGTTGATCTAGGAATGCGCTATGGCAAGCCATCGATTCCAGAGGTACTTGAGAGGTTTAGGCAAGAAAACGTTGAGCGACTTCTTGTGTTGCCTCTTTACCCACAATATTCTGCAACGACCAGTGCCTCAAGTTTTGATGAAATATTTGATGTTTTAAAAGGGTGGCGCAACCAACCCGAGTTGCGTTTAGTTAAGCACTATCATGACCACCCTCGCTATATTGATGCCTTGCGGCAGAGCATTGAGGCCTATTGGATCCAAAATGACAGACCCGATTTTGCTAAGGGTGCAAAGTTAGTGATGTCTTTTCATGGTTTACCGAAACGAAATTTGATGCAGGGCGATCCTTACCATTGTGAATGTTTAAAAACAGGCCGTCTACTTGGTGAGGCATTGGGTTTGAAGCCTAATGACTACCGAGTTACTTTTCAATCGCGCTTTGGTCGGGCTGAGTGGCTAAAACCATACACTGCTCTCATGCTCGAGGACTTGGGAAAGGACGCTTGCCCACATATTGATATTGTGTGCCCAGGGTTCCCAGCAGATTGTTTGGAAACTCTTGAAGAGATTGCGATGGAAGGACAGGAGATCTTCCATGAGCATGGCGGCGGAGATTATCGATATATCCCATGCCTAAACGATGACCCAGTTTTTATCTCTGCTTTGGAGGAGATTGCAAAAGAGCATATGCAGGGATGGCCAACCATACCTGACTCAGAGGCAGAATTAGCGTTACGGGAACGTCGGGCTAATGAGGTCTCTGCAAAGATTGCCACGGGTAAGCAAGCCCCTTGAAATTAGGGCTAATGCCCCAATGTATGGTTTAGTCGATAAGGTACCGTTATGAATGAAAATAAATCTGAGCAAGAACTGCAGACAGAAAATCCAGGACTTGAGACTTCTGCAGCCGAGGCTAGTGAACCTAGTATTAGTGTTGAGGAGCAACTGGCGCAGGCCAACCAAAAACTGACCGAATTGCAAGACAGCTATCTTCGGGCTAAAGCAGAGGGTGAGAACATTCGCCGACGTGCGATGGAAGATATTACAAAAGCACACAAATTTGCGATCGAAGGCTTTGCAGAGCACCTAATCCCGGTTAGTGACAGTTTGTACGCGGCACTTGCTACCGAAGCGGGTGATGCTAAGGCGTTCAAAGAGGGGCTTGAAATTACGCTCAAACAACTAATTTCTGCCTTTGAGAAAGGGCGCTTAATCGAGATTAATCCAGCCCCCGGCGCTAAATTTGATCCTCACCAACATCAGGCTATTTCCATGGTTCCATCGGAGCAGGATGCGAATACCGTGGTGTCAGTTCTCCAAAGAGGTTTTTTGATTGCTGATCGGGTCTTACGTCCAGCCTTAGTCACGGTTAGCCAGGCAAAATAATTAGAGAATTAAGTAAATTCAAGGGCTTAGGCCCCTTGAATTCCATGAATTAGTCCCCATCTGTAGGGTATCGGCAGCACTTATTCATTTATTTTGGAGCCATTATGGGAAAGATTATTGGAATTGACCTAGGAACAACAAATTCCTGCGTCTCCGTCATTGAAAACAATGCACCGAAGGTGATTGAAAACGCCGAGGGCACTAGAACAACACCTTCCATCATCGCCTATATGGAAGATGGCGAGGTATTGGTGGGCGCGCCTGCTAAGCGTCAGTCGGTTACCAATCCTAAAAATACGGTGTATGCGGTCAAGCGTTTAATTGGCCGTAAATTTACCGATGCCGAGGTCCAAAAAGACATTGGCTTGATGCCTTACAGCATTATTGCAGCTGAGAATGGCGATGCTTGGGTGTCGGTGCGCGATAAGAAAATTGCGCCCCAGCAGGTTTCTGCTGAGGTGTTGCGTAAGATGAAAAAGACTGCTGAGGATTATCTCGGCGAAGAAGTTACCGAAGCCGTCATTACGGTGCCGGCTTATTTCAATGACAGTCAGCGTCAAGCTACCAAAGATGCCGGTCGAATCGCGGGCCTAGAAGTGAAACGAATCATTAACGAACCAACTGCTGCGGCTTTGGCGTTTGGCCTAGATAAGCAAGATAAAGTAGATCGTAAGATTGCCGTATATGACCTCGGTGGCGGTACCTTTGACGTTTCCATTATTGAAATTGCGAATGTGGATGGTGAGAAACAATTTGAGGTACTGTCTACTAACGGTGATACCTTCTTGGGTGGTGAAGATTTTGACCAGCGCATTATTGACTGGATTATTGCCGAGTTCAAGAAAGAACAAGGAGTTGATCTCAGTAAAGACGTGCTTGCTTTGCAGCGCCTTAAAGATGCTGCTGAGAAGGCCAAGATCGAACTTTCTTCTTCACAGCAAACCGAGATTAACCTACCGTATGTGACTGCGGATGCAAGCGGTCCTAAGCATCTCAACTTAAAACTAACCCGCTCCAAGCTAGAGTCTTTGGTTGAGGAGCTAATTACGCGTACGATGGGGCCATGCCAAGTCGCTATGAAAGATGCCGGTGTATCTTCATCCGATATTGATGATGTCATTTTGGTAGGCGGTCAAACCCGTATGCCAAAAGTACAAGAACAAGTGAAGGCCATCTTTGGTAAAGAGCCTCGTAAGGATGTCAATCCTGATGAAGCAGTTGCTGTTGGTGCTGCGATTCAGGGTTCTGTATTGGCCGGCGATCGCAAAGACGTATTACTCCTGGATGTCACGCCTTTATCTCTTGGTATTGAGACCTTGGGTGGTGTGATGACTAAGATGATTCAGAAAAATACCACGATCCCAACCAAGCACTCCCAAGTGTTTTCAACGGCAGAGGACAATCAACCTGCCGTGACCATTAAGTGCTTCCAGGGTGAGCGCGAGATGGCGAGTGCCAACAAGATGCTTGGTGAATTCAATTTGGAAGGAATTCCGCCATCAGCCCGCGGTTTGCCACAAATTGAGGTGACCTTCGATATCGATGCCAATGGTATTTTGCATGTGAAAGCTAAAGATAAAGCCTCTGGTAAAGAGAACAAGATCACCATCAAAGCAAATTCCGGTCTTTCGGAAGAAGAAATTCAGCGGATGGTTAAAGATGCCGAAGCAAACGCTGAAGAAGATCGTAAGCTACTCGACTTAGTCACCGCTAGAAACACTGCAGATGCTCTGGCGCATTCCACGAAGAAAGCTTTGGAAGAGCACGGTAGCAGTTTGGATGCGGGCGAAAAAGGTAGCATTGAGTCTGCCCTCAAGGAGCTTGAAGAGGCAATTAAAGGAACGGATAAGGTGGCCATGGAGACTAAGACCGAGGCTTTGGCAAAAGTGAGTCAAAAGCTTGGCGAGAAGGCGTATGCTGCCGAGCAGGCTAAAGCGAATCCTAGTGGCGCAACAAAGCCTGCGGGTGAGGCAAAGGCTCATGATCCCGAGGTAGTGGATGCAGACTTTAAAGAGGTAAACGATAAGAAGTAGTCTCTAGAAATTAGTAGGTGAATGCGATGAGTCGGCCCTGTGCCGACTTCTCGTTTTTATCTTTCAGGAAAAAGGGTGCGCTGTGGCGACTGGTAAACGAGATTTTTATGAAGTTTTAGGGGTTGGAAAAAATGCCAGCGAGGAGGACTTAAAAAAGGCCTATCGTAAGCTTGCCATGAAATACCATCCAGACCGTAATCCTGATAATCCAGGGGCTGAGGCAAATTTCAAAGAAGCTAAAGAGGCTTATGAGACATTGTCAGATCCTCAAAAACGTGGTGCCTATGATCAGTATGGTCATGCTGGAGTAGACCCCAGTATGGGCGGCTTTGCCGGCGCAGGCGCAGGCGGTTTTGCAGATGCCTTTGGTGACATTTTTGGTGACATCTTTGGTCAAGGTAGAAGCTCTGGACCCCAAGTCTATAAGGGCGCAGATTTACGCTACAACATGGAGATCACCCTAGAGCAGGCAGCCGCAGGCTACACCACCCAGATTCGAGTGCCTAGTTGGAGTACCTGCAAAGTATGTAGCGGAACGGGTGCAGAGCCTGGCTCGAAAGTAGAAGTTTGCCCTACTTGCGAAGGCAATGGTCAAGTACGTATTGCTCAGGGGTTTTTCTCGATGCAGCAGACCTGTCCAAAGTGCCGAGGGACTGGAAAATATATTCCGAAGCCTTGCAAAAGTTGTCATGGAACTGGTAAGACCAAGGAACAGAAAACGCTTGAGATCAAAATCCCTGCTGGAATTGATGATGGGATGCGGGTTCGTTCTGTCGGTAATGGTGAGCCTGGTGTTAATGGCGGACCTGCTGGTGATTTATACGTTGAGGTTCATGTTAAAGAGCATTCGGTCTTCGAGCGAGATGGAAGTGATTTGCATGTTCAAATGCCTATTTCATTTGCGACCGCTACGCTTGGGGGAGAGATTGAGGTGCCAACCTTAGGTAGTCGAGTGGAATTAAGTATTCCTGAGGGAACTCAAACAGGGAAGACCTTCCGCTTGCGTAGTAAAGGAATTAAAGAATTGCGCTCATCCCTTCTTGGCGACTTATATGTACATGTCATCCTAGAGACTCCAATCAAACTTTCAGAGGAGCAGAGGTCCATCTTGAAACAGTTTGACGAGTCTTTAAAGACAGGCGGTAAGAAACACAGTCCACAGCAAGAGGGCTGGTTTGACCGAATGAAAAACTTTTTTAACTAAGACTTAAGACGCAAAGCAGTGTTCAGGTCCAGGGAACTTGCCTGACTTAACTTCTTTTACATATGCCTTAATGGCAGCATCAATCGATGCGTGATCTACCATGAAGTTTTTGACAAACTTGGGTAGTTTGCCAGGGCTAATACCCAACATGTCCGGGAGTACTAAGACCTGTCCAGAGCAATTGGGCCCCGCACCAATCCCAATGGTTGGGATATGCAGTGACTGAGTAATTTTTTCTCCAAGCGCTGACGGAATAGCTTCAAGCACAAGCATTTGAGCCCCCGCTGCTTCACAGGCATGCGCTTGCTCCAGCATGTGCGCAGCAGCATCTTTCGACTTACCTTGTACCTTGTACCCACCTAGTAAGTGAACTGATTGCGGTAGGAGACCGAGATGCGCACAGACAGGAACACTCCGCTCCACTAGATACTGAATCACATCAACTTGCCATGTGCCACCTTCCAGCTTAACCATATCGGCACCAGCACGCATGAGTTCTGCGGAGGACTCGAGCGCTTGAACCGGATCACCATAGCTTGCAAAGGGAAGATCAGTAATTAAAAAAGCATGCGTATTTGCGCGCGCAACACACTCCGTGTGGTAGGCCATCTCTTCAAGGGTGACGGGGGTAGTACTGCTATGACCTTGAACTACATTCCCAAGCGAGTCACCCACCAAGATGACCTCAACGCCGCAGCGATTAAGCAAGGCGCACATGGTTGAGTCATAGGCAGTTAAAACGGTGATCTTCTCGCCGTCTGCATGCATGGTGAGAAGCTTGGTAATCGTAATGGGCTTATTGTCTTGTAGGTAACTCATAAAACGATTCTAATCGAGACCGCTAAGGAACAGCTATTGAGGGTGACTAATACAGTTGAAGACCACAATCGCAATTTTTGCAGGTAAGGCGTTTGATGCGTTGATTAGCAATTTGGGGTACGAAAGCCTTTAAAGGACCGTACTCGGGTAAGAAAAAATCAGGACAGATTTCTAAAAGAGGTAGAACAACAAAAGAGCGTTCCGTAATCCTTGGATGGGGAATCGTCAGATCTGAATGGTTTTGCTGGATTCCTTCAAAGAACAAGATATCTAAATCAAGGGTGCGAGGAGCATTTGCAAAGGGCCGCTCGCGACCAAATTGCTGTTCGATGGTTTGACAAACATACAATAAGCCATAGGGATTAAGTTCTGTATCAATTTCAACAACTGCATTAATGTAATCGTCACCCACTGCATTGACAGGGGCGCTTTGGTAAAAACAGCTCTTATTAATAATATGCACCTCAATGTGTTGGGCTAGACACACAATGGCATCGGTGATGATCTGACGAGCATCTCCAATATTTCCACCAAATCCGATAAAGGCCTTTGCCATATCTATCCCATTTAAAATATGGCTTACTTTACTCAAAAAAGCTTAATTTTGCTTGCCGCCACTCATTTCAAAATCGAGGGTGGTTTCAGTCCCTAACTTGGGGCGTTTTGAGCGTCTCCGCCTTCTCTTGTTTGGTTCCGAAGGAGTTTGCGTAGAAGAGATAGCATCATCTTTAGTCCTAGCAATGAGCTCTTCACGTTCGGGTAAGTCCGCATGAATAAAGTCAGTCCACCACTGTCCAAGGCTTGTATGGCAAGAGCCAACCTGACTTCGTAGGAGCATAAAGTCATACCCAGCTCTAAAGCGGGGAACCTCTAGTAAGCGATGGGGGTAGCGCCCATTGCGCCTCTCAAAACGGGGTTGCATAGTCCAAATATCACGCATGTCTCCCTCGTGGCGACGCTGCAAGGGGATCCCCGTATTTTGCTGCGCTATGGTGTCATCGATCGCTGCATGCAGTGCTGGTAGATTGGGCATACCCCCAGCTAGTAATGCTTGCCAGCGCTGGTCTAAATCTGGCCATAGAAGTGAGGCAAATAAAAATCCAGGTGAAACTGATTTGCCCGCCTGAATCCTCTCATCGGTATTGCGTAAGGCGAGTTGAATAAATTGCGCCGATTGATCATTAGCTAGGGCTTTATCAATCAAGGGCAGTAGGCCATGGTGTAAACCTGCATCTTGCAATGCTTGGATACCAGCCCATGCGTGACCAGACATTAGCAGCTTCAGGATCTCATCAAATAGTCGAGCGCTTGGTACATCATGGATGAGATCTCCTAATTCTGCTATAGGGGTTCGGGTACCCGACTCAATCTGAAAATTCGTTTTGGCGGCAAACCGAATTGCCCGTAGCATACGAATAGGATCTTCACGATAGCGTTTACTGGGATTGCCAATCATCCGAATCGTTTTAGAACAGATATCCTCCATGCCGCCGTGATAGTCGAGCACGGTCTCGCTAGCCGGGTCATAGTACATCGCATTCATAGTGAAATCCCGACGTGCCGCATCTTCAGCATGGGTACCCCAGACGTTATCGCGCAAGATGCGCCCACTTTCAGCTACATGCTCCCCAACACTTTCGAGAACAGCTCTAAAAGTGGAGACCTCAATAATCTCTGGACGTTCTTTGCCAAAAAAAGTAACGTGCACAATTTGAAAGCGACGTCCAATTAAGCGTGAGCGCCGAAATAGCTTTTGGACCTGATCGGGCGTTGCATTGGTAGCCACATCAAAATCTTTTGGGGCAATTCCTAAAACAAGGTCACGCACTGCGCCACCAACAATATAGGCCTTATACCCACCCTGTTGCAGGGTATGGGTTACTTTCACTGCATTTTTGGATAAAAGTCCAGGATCAATTCGATGAGTCTTTTTGTGAACCTTGTGAGCAACCAGGGTCGCGCCCGATTGATTAGATTTCGGACGCGGGCCTCGACGCAAAAGACGGTCGAGGAATTTAGTAATCATGAAGGGTGTAAATAATTATTGGGATGAGGAGAAAAGCTCAAGGATTGGCCAGTCACGTTTTTCTGCTTCGGCTCTTAAACGCTCGTCTGGGTTTGTGGCGATTGGATGGCTAACGCGCTCGAGCAAGGGAAGATCATTTAGTGAGTCAGAATAGAAGTAGCTTTTCTCGAGGATATCAAATGATAAACCTTGCTCATATAGCCAAGCATTTACCCGCGTTACCTTCCCTGCTTTAAAGCTCGGAATCCCAGCGACCTGACCAGTAAAGCGTCCGTTATCTTGGTTATTTTCGGTGGCAGGGTCGGTCGCAACCAAATGATCAATGCCAAAGGCTTTCACGATTGGGCGTGTGACAAAGCTATTTGTGGCCGTCACTACACAACAAAGGTCGCCAGCGATTTGATGTTTTTTGACCAAAGCCATCGCATTGGGATGTAATTGGCCATTAATTTTTTCGTGCATAAAGGCATCATGCCATTGTTGAAGTTGCTCTCGACTATTTTCAGATAAGGGCTTGAGTGCAAAACGTAGAAAAGCATCAATATCTAATTTACCCACCTTATAGTCTGCATAGAATTGCTCGTTTGCTTTAGCATATTGTTCGCCATCAACGACTCCTTGACGAACTAAAAATTGCCCCCACTCGTAGTCACTGTCAAAGGGTAAGAGGGTGTGATCAAGATCAAATAACGCCAATCGACTCATGGTTTTTTGCCTGCAATCTGAAGAAGTTCACGAACCAAGGGTAGGGTGATTGCTCGTTTAGTTTCGAGTGAATGCGCATCAAGAGCATCGAGCAATGCCATTAGGCTAGGCATATCTCGATAAAAATGATTGATGAGCCAGGGTAGTACGTCGACTGATAAAGTTAATCCCCGTTCTTTAGCCGCTTGTGTGAGTGCATCTACTTTTACAGAATCAGTTAGTGGGTGAACCTGAAAAATAAGCCCCCAAGCAAGACGAGTACGAAGATCCTCGCGGAGTTGTAAGCCATTGGGGGCAAGATTACCAGCGAGGTATATAAAGTAACTCGGGCTTGCATGCACTACATTGAGTATCCGAAATAGGCTTGCTTGCAGCCGATCATCCAGTTGATCAATATCGTCTACGGTCATAATGCGGATCTGTTTGTTATTTGATTGCGATAAGCGGTCTTCGCAATCAATCCACGCATTGGGCTGATGAGGACCAAGCTCAATCGGAATTAGACCCTGATCTCTAGCAGCATGGCTCATCGCTTTAAGAAGATGAGTGCGACCACAGCCATTACTACCCCACCAATAGAACCAACGTTGTTCAAGTGGAATAAGCCCTTCCTGGCCAGTTTGCCAAAATGTAACTGAGCGCCCCAGCGCACTTTTTAATTCTTCATTACCGCTTTCCAGAAAGTTATGAAGTGTGGCTGATGGTGGCTGGGTAAGGTCAAGGGCAAATTGACGGGGTAGAGCAGACGAATGGTTCATAAATACTGGCTATTTACGATACCAAGTGCTTTGTTCATACAGCGACCATGCAAAACGTATCAAGACCAGGACGATTGCGCTTGCTGGTAGGGCTAGCAAAACCCCAAAGAAGCCAAATAATTTTGCAAAGATTAACAAGGCAAATAACACCGCCACTGGATGTAAGCCAATGCGCTCACCAACCAAGCGAGGAGTGAGAAAAAAACCTTCAAGTACTTGACCAATACCAAAGATGACCAAGACCACAATCAACTCGCTACTAAAGCCAAATTGCAATATGACTGAGAGTACTGCCAAGACAAGACCAAGGGCAATTCCAATGTAGGGAATGATGATGACGATCGCGGTAAACACTCCCAGCCCAAGCGCTCCTTGCATGCCCGTAAGACTTAAGCCGGCGCTGTAGAAAACTGCCATGATCAAAATGACCAACATCTGACCGCGTAAGTATTGGGAGAGCAGACCATCGGTTTCAGAAACGAGGGTTTGTGCAGTTACCTGATAACGAATTGGAATTAATTGTTTAAGTAAAGCAAAAAAGTGATCCCAATCGATTAGCAAGTAAAAGAGTACAAAGAGAATTAGGATGAAGTTGACAAACCCGCCTAATACAGAACTACCGGAGGCTAAAACAGTTTCTAGGCTGGTGCTAAGAATTTGATTAGCATTTGCAGAAAAATGTGCGGTGAGCTTTTGGGTAATTGCTTCGCGCAACGCTTGCCAGTCAATATCAATATTGAGACTGATGAGTTTTGGGGCTAGCCATGTTTGGATGCTTTGTAACCAAATAGGTAGCTGAGCTTTTATTAAGGGGATTTCATGGCGCAGCAGATTGATTAACAAGAGCAGGACGATCGCCATTAGGCACAGGCCGAAAAGAATACTCAGGGTGCTTGCTAATGCTTTACCTAGACCAACAGTTTCCAGGCGAAGACAAACAGGCCGCATGATATAGGCCAATATAAAAGCAAAGAGAAAGGGGGTAAAAATTTCTGCCATACGGCCTCATACTCTAGAATTCAGAGATTCTACCGATCAAATTGAACCAATAAGCGGATTTCCCTGATTTCCCAAAGATTAAACGATGAATAATTCCTCTAAACCCCCCTCCTCCCAAGGACTCTCCTACCGTGACGCTGGGGTGGATATCGACGCCGGTGACGCCTTGGTAGACCGTATTAAGCCTTTGGCCAAGAAAACCATGCGAGATGGTGTGTTGGCTGGAATAGGCGGCTTTGGAGCTCTTTTTGAGGTCCCTAAGCGTTATCGGGAGCCTGTTTTAGTATCTGGCACGGATGGCGTTGGAACGAAGCTTAAATTAGCCTTTGAGTGGAACTGTCACGAGACCATTGGTCAAGATTTGGTCGCAATGAGCGTAAACGATATTTTGGTACAGGGTGCCGAGTCTTTGTTTTTCCTTGATTATTTTGCCTGTGGCAAATTATCGGTCGACACAGCTACAACCGTAGTGGCTGGCATTGCCAAGGGCTGTGAGTTGGCAGGGTGCGCCCTGATCGGTGGTGAGACTGCCGAAATGCCAGGTATGTATCCACCCGGTGAATATGATTTAGCTGGCTTTGCGGTTGGCGTGGTTGAAAAATCCAAAATTATTAATGGCTCTTCAATTAAGCCAGGCGATGCAGTCATTGGAATTGCTTCTAGTGGGGCGCACTCGAATGGGTATTCGTTAATCCGTAAGGTTATCGAGCGCGCTGGTGCAAAACCAACGGAAGATATTGGTGGTCGTTCCTTACGCGAAGTAGTGATGGCACCTACTCAAATCTACGTCAAGCAATTGTTGAATGTCATAGCCCAGCACTCCATTAAAGGTTTGGCCCATATTACGGGTGGTGGACTCGTAGATAACGTACCGCGTGTACTGCCCGAGAACACCCAGGCAGTTCTTCGGCGAGATTCTTGGCAGATGCCAGATTTGTTCCGCTGGTTGCAAATGAAGGGCGGCGTCGCCGACGCAGAAATGGTCCGCGTATTTAATTGCGGCATTGGCATGGTGGTGGTGGTGAGTCAGCAAGATGCTGATACAGTCATCGCTTGCATTAATCAACAAGGACTGAACTCTTGGCGCTTAGGAGAAATTGTGGAGCGTCCCCAGGGGGCTCCTCAGACGATTGTGGTTTAAGTTAGCGTAAGAGGGCTAGACATTTTTTTTGCGCAAGCTTGATTTGCTCTGCATCAAAGGGATCAAAGACTTGACGATCCATTGCTCGTAGCCAGGTCATTTGGCGTTTACTGAGTTGTCGGGTTGCGGCATACGCTTTTTGTTTCATCGTTTCAAAATCCACATCCCCTGCCAGATACTCCCAAACTTGGCGATAACCCACAGACCGAATCGCTGGTAGATTGGTATGTAGGTCGCCGCGATTGCGAAGTTGTTCAACCTCTTCAATCAATTGACTCTCTAGCATTTGATCAAAACGATCCTGTAAGCGCGCATGTAGGATCTTTCGATCGGACGGCTCAAGTGAGATTACTTCCACCCAATCAGGATTAGGCTCTTGCTTTCGGCCCGCAAGACTCGGGGTCTCTTTAAAAAGCTCTGAGAGTGGTCGCCCAGTGAGTGCATAGACCTCGAGGGCTCGCTGAACACGTTGACTATCATTTGCTTGTAGACGGGCTGCACTAACTGGGTCGAGAATGGCTAACTTGGCATGCATTGCAGGCCAGCCAATTTCAGCAGCTTCGAGGTCTAATTGCGCACGTACTACGGGGTTTGCAGCAGGCAGATTGGAGAAGCCGTAGACCCAAGCTCTCCAGTAGAGCATCGTACCGCCCACGATTAAGGGGATATTGCCGCGCAGTTTTATATCCGTAATAAGTTCTTTTGCATCGCTCGCGAACTGGGCAGCAGAGTAATTTTGGCTGGGGTCCAAAATATCAATGAGGTGATGAACAACCTCATCCTGTTCTGCTTTACTTGGTTTGGCAGTCCCAATATTCATGCCTTTGTATACCAAGGCGGAGTCCATGCTGATGATTTCGATACTTTGTCCCAGGTCTTTGCACTGGCGAGCCAGCCAAAGGGCTAAATTACTTTTGCCGACTCCGGTTGGGCCAACGATGGATAAAACCTTATTGGACATGAAGAGCAAAGGATTTAATGTTGGCGCACTTGATTTTCAAGGGTTGCTATATGCTCGCGGATTTCATCGGCATCGCTGGCATCGGGTTGCGCGCTGAGATAGGCCTGCATATCTTCAATTGCGGGACGTAAGTATTCCAATTGCGCAAAGATTAGACCGCGATCACGTACTTCTTCAAGAGAGTCTGGTAACAAAATGACCAGGCGTTGTTGTACTCCCAGTAAACGCTCCCAGCGCTCATGTTCGGTATAAATTAGTTTTAAGTTTCGCAAGAAGCGCGAGAGTATTTCTCGAGAACTTGAGACCCGCAGAAAAACATTGAGCGGCAACTGAAGATCGCCAACGTAACCTCTTGCCTCAAGGTAGGGGTCAAGCATCGCTTGTAATTCCTGCTTTGCTAAGGATGCACCTGTTAAGGGATCCATGATGACCTCGCCCTGAGGTAGCGAGACGCGCAGCATGAAGTGGTTGGGGAAGGAGACCCCTCTAATTTTTAAGCCAACTTGGTTACCAAGCTCCATCATGATGATGGCTAAAGAAATAGGAATACCACGGCGACTTTGCAGAACATGATGAATATATGAGTTCTCAGGAGCGTAAAAATCGTTTGGGTTGGGACCAAAGCCGAGCTCGGTGAAGAAGAGATGCTTTAGCTGTTGTAAGCGTTGTACGGCTGAGGCGTCAGCAGAAATACGTTTCTTAAGACGATCGCCGAATTGATCGATTTCATCTAGAACATGCTGAACATCAAGATCAGGAAATGCGTGCTGGGCAACTGCAATGCTTGCTTCAGTCAGCGGAAAGTGCTCGTCCTCGGCAACTAAGGTAGAAAAGTAATCGAGCTGTTGAGTCGGCATAATGACTATTTTGCATGACGTAGAAAATTTTGCCAGCGTAGACCAACAAGCCACAGAGTGGCAAAGTACACTATGGCGGCAATCATGAGCCAAAGCCCCAAAAACCCAATGCGGATCCACGGACTACTTTGTAATCCTAGCCAATCATGAGCGCTTGCACCATAAAAGAGCAAAAGGCCCAAGGGTAACAAACCGAGACTAAGTTGAGTAAGGTATTTGAGCCAGCCAGCGCTGAGGGGTAGAGCTCCCTTTCTTCGTAGACCAATCCAAAGTAGCGCTGCATTTAGGCATGCACCCAAACCAACCGATAAAGCCAGACCAGCATGGGCAAATTGGGGAACTAGGATAAGGTTGGCGAGCTGTGTAAACACCAATACCAACACAGCAATCTTGACCGGTGTACGAATATCTTGGCGGGAATAGAAACCAGGCGCCAATATCTTGACAAGCACTAGTCCGATTAAGCCAACTCCATATGCAGCTAGAGCTTGACGCGTCATTTCAACATCGAGGTTGTTGAACTGTCCGTAGTGATACAGAACTGCAGAGATGGGTGTGCCAAACAGAAACAGCGCTAATGCGCATGGTGCGGCTAGCAAAAAGGTTAGACGTAATCCCCAAACCAAAAGCTCTCCTGCATGGGCAGTATCTTGATTGGCGTTTGCCTTGCTAAGACTAGGAAGCAATACGGTCCCCAGTGCAACTCCCAGCAGTGCGGTTGGAAATTCCATGAGGCGGTCCGCGTAAGAAAGCCAGGAAACACTCCCGGTTTGTAAGTGGGAGGCAATGTTGGTATTAATAATTAAAGAAATTTGCGCAACCGATACTGCAAATACTGCTGGCACCATGAGTTTAATGACGCGGCGTGCATCTGGATTTTGCCATGCTGCTTTCATTGCCCGAGGAAGAAATGCAATACGGGGTAGTAGCCCTAGTTTTAAGAGCACCGGTATCTGGATGCTGAGTTGCAAAATACCGCCAATTAATACCCCAATACTCAGGGCATAAATAGGTTGTTCTATGTGAGGAGCTAATAAAACTGCTCCTCCAATTAGGGAGAGGTTCAGAAGCACAGGAGTAAATGCGGGCACGGCGAAGCGCCCGAAGGTGTTCAGAATTCCGGCTGATAGGGATACTAAGGAGATAAGCCCAATGTACGGAAACATGATTTGGGTCATCAGAATGGTGGTGTCGTAAGCGCCCCCCCCTTTGAGGCCGGCAGCAATAATGAAAACTAAAATAGGTGCGCCAATCACTCCCACTAGAACGGTTAGGCCTAGGGCCCAAAAAAGAAGGGTGGCAATAGCGTCCACCAAACTCTGAGTTTTGTTGCGATCCCCTTGATTGGAGATTTCTCCCAAGATGGGGACAAAAGCTTGGGAAAAAGCCCCTTCGGCAAATAGTCTACGGAGCAAATTAGGCAGCCGGAAGGCCACATTAAAGGCATCCGTCCACTCGGAAGCCCCGAAGCTGCGGGCGATCAGGGTCTCTCGAATTAATCCTGTAATGCGGGATAGCATGGTCAAAGAGCTGACTTTGGCTGCGGCAGAAAGCAGGTTCATGGCCTGATTTTCCCTTATTTGGGGGTAGGGTGGGCATTTTGGCCTCTTTCGGGTAGAATGTCATGTTTTCGAGAGCCGTATTGCTACGGCTTTGCAAAGACTGTGAATTTAGGCTTTTGGCAGGTTTTTACTTTTAAGAGTTTGATTTCATTCTGATTATTTGATTTAGATAGGTTTATTTAATAATGGCTAATACCGCACAAGCTCGCAAGCGCGCTCGTCAATCTGTGAAGCTAAATGCTCACAACTCTAGTTTGCGTTCTAAACTTCGTACCTCGATCAAGGCTGTTCGCAAAGCGATCGAGGCGGGTGATAAAGACGCAGCAAAAAAAGTATTTATTGCGACCCAGTCGACGATCGACACGATCACCGATAAAAAGATTGCACACAAAAACACCGCTGCGCGTCAGAAGTCACGACTTTCGGCAGCCATTAAGGCAATGGCCTAAACATTATTTATTAGGCCTCCCGCGGGCCTAAGGCAGTTTAGATTTTCTGACCCGCTCTTAGATCGAGCGGGTTTTTGTTTCACGGAGCGTTCTTTTGCAAGATATGCCGCATAAAACTTCTCATACCACGCAAGATGCTCACTTGTCATCATTGGGTAATGGCCATTCATTGGCCAAACCTCAAGTACCTGGCCAGCTAAGACATTATCTGCAGTTCTCTGACTTTAGCCGAGAGGAGTACGACTATTTGTTTACGAGGGCGGCGTGGTTAAAGGAGCGCTTTAAACGCTATGAGACTTGGCATCCTTTGCACGATCGTACCTTGGCCATGATCTTCGAAAAGCATTCCACGCGTACTCGTTTGTCATTTGAGGCCGGCGTCCATCAGTTGGGTGGCCATGCGGTTTATATGAACACAAGAGACACCCAGCTTGGTCGTGGTGAACCCATTGAAGATGCTGCTCAAGTCATTTCTAGAATGACCGACATCATCATGATTCGGACCTTTGAGCAAGCCTCCATAGAGCGCTTTAGTGCCAACTCACGCGTCCCTGTGATTAATGGCCTGACCAATCAATTTCATCCCTGTCAGGTGATGGCCGATATCTTCACATTTGTGGAGGCACGTGGACCTATTCAAGGGAAGACCGTTGCATGGGTTGGCGATGCAAATAATATGGCGTATACCTGGATACAGGCTGCCGAGAAATTAGATTTTGAGTTTCGGTTTTCTGCACCCGAGGGTTATCAGCTCGAACGCTCGCGCCTGAATAGCTCAGCCCTAAATCACCTCACTGTATGTGCTGATCCAAAAGACGCGTGCAAGGGCGCTCATTTAGTGTCCACTGATGTTTGGACGAGCATGGGATTCGAAGACGAGAATGCTTTACGGGTTGCTGCTTTCAAAAACTGGATGGTCTCTGAAGATCTGATGGCACTGGCCGCACCAGACGCCCTATTTATGCATTGTTTACCAGCGCATCGGGGTGAAGAAGTGAGTTCGGGAGTCATTGACGGATCTCAAAGCGTTGTTTGGGAGGAGGCTGAAAATCGTCTTCACGTTCAAAAAGCCCTGATGGAGTTTTTGCTCTGCGGGCGCTTATAAAATTGAGCATGCGATTAAGCCTTAGGTCGTATTGATTGAAGTTCGTAAATAAAGAAACACACTATGTCCGACATTAAAAAAGCAGTATTGGCGTATTCCGGTGGTTTAGATACCAGCGTTATCTTGAAATGGTTACAAGATACCTATGCCTGTGAGATTGTGACCTTCACAGCCGATTTGGGGCAGGGCGAAGAGCTCGAGCCAGCACGAAGTAAGGCTATCAAGTTTGGGATTAAGCCCGAGCATATCTTTATTGACGATTTACGTGAAGAGTTTGTACGCGATTTTGTATTCCCAATGTTTAGAGCGAATACGATCTATGAAGGCGAGTATTTATTAGGCACATCCATTGCTCGCCCTTTAATCGCTAAACGCCAAATTGAGATTGCTCGTCAAGTTGGCGCAGATGCGGTGTCGCATGGGGCTACCGGCAAGGGGAATGACCAGGTTCGTTTTGAGTTGGGCTATTACGCCTTAGAGCCTGGAATTAAAGTGATTGCACCATGGCGCGAGTGGGATTTACTCTCACGAGAAAAACTACTAGCTTACGCAGAAAAGCATGGGATTCCCGTTGAAATGAAACACAAGCAAGGTGGCGCACCCTATTCCATGGATGCCAATCTCTTGCATATTAGTTTTGAGGGGCGACACTTAGAGGATCCAAACGCGGAGGCTGAGGAAGCTATGTGGCGCTGGACGGTCTCTCCTGAAAAAGCCCCAGATCAGGCACAAGTTATTGAGATGGAGTTTAAGAGCGGCGACCCAGTAGCCATCAACGGTAAGGCTATGAAAGCCCACGAGTTGCTGGCTGAGCTTAATCGCTTGGGTGGGGCTAATGGGATTGGGCGTCTTGATTTGGTTGAGAATCGTTTTGTTGGTATGAAGAGCCGTGGATGTTATGAAACGCCTGGCGGCACCATCTTGCTTAAAGCCCACCGTGCGATTGAAAGTATCACCCTCGATCGCGAGGTGGCGCATTTAAAAGATGATTTAATGCCACGTTATGCAGCGCTGATCTATAACGGTTACTGGTGGTCGCCAGAGCGGATTGCATTACAGACCCTCATTGATCACACCCAACAGAGTGTCAACGGTACAGTCCGTTTAAAACTCTACAAGGGCACAGTATCCGTATTGGCACGTGACTCTGCAAATACCTTATTTGATCAGAATATTGCGACCTTTGATGATGATGGTGGTGCCTACAATCAGGCCGATGCCGGAGGATTTATTAAGTTAAATGCCCTACGGATGCGGATTGCAGAAATTGCAAAGCGCAAGCGTGCTAAGTAATGAACCATTTATTTTGATAAGAGAGCGAACACATGCAGTTTGATCAGGTTTCTATTGGTAAAAAAGCGAATGTCTACTTCGATGGTAAGTGTGTGTCTCATACGGTGACATTACCGGATGGCACACGTAAGTCGGTGGGAGTGGTACTGCCCAGCACTTTGCGCTTTGATCTGACAACAAAAGAGATCATGGAAATAGTCGATGGTACTGCCTACGTCAGCATCAATGGTCAAGCTGAAAAATCATTCTTAGCAGGTCAAAGCTGGACGGTGGAGGCGGGCGGTTATTTTGTAATCCGGGCCGATCAACCCGTGCATTACGTTTGCCACTTTGGTTAATACCTAATTATTTTTTAGGCAATCCCTGAATCACTGTCCCGGGGCCTATAGCACGTTGCGCAAACCATTTCTGATTCATTTCTAGAGCAAAACGCACAGGAGAGCGGGGACAGTGGTTATTCAGAGTCTCTGGCTCCATGTCAGCAATGTTCACAATCTTGCCATCATCATCAATGAATGCAATCGATAAGGCGACCTTGGTATTTCGCATAAAAAAACAATGAATTCCTTTTTCTTCAATAACAAATAGCATCCCTGAATTCGTTGGTAAAAAGCTTCGATACATTAACCCCGTTTGTCTAGCGACGGACGTATCTGCTAACTCCGCCTCAATACGATAGATGCCTATTTTGAGCTCAATCGTTGTTAATTGGTTACTTTGGGCAAAAGCGTTATTAGCAAGGCCGATGAGACAGTAAGCCACTAGAACAGTCAAGAATTTGCTTGTCATATTTGTCAAAGATTTAAAATGGAATATTTTAAGGTAAATACTCTTAGGTCTCATGCGAAAATAGTGGATTCGTTAAATGGAGAAAAGCGCAATGTACAAGCACATCAAAGTCCCTGCTGGCAAAAAAATTACCGTGAATGCTGATTTTTCAATCAATGTTCCGGATAACCCTATCATCCCCTTCATCGAAGGCGATGGCACTGGATTGGATATTACCCCCGTCATGATCAAGGTGGTCGATGCTGCAGTACAGAAGGCCTATAGCGGAAAGCGTAAGATTGCTTGGATGGAGGTCTTTGCTGGTGAGAAATCGACTAAGGTCTATGGCCCAGACGTTTGGATGCCAGACGAGACCTTGGAAGTGGTTAAGGAGTATGTGGTTTCGATTAAAGGACCATTAACCACTCCAGTGGGCGGGGGGATTCGATCCTTAAACGTGGCCTTACGCCAATCATTGGATTTGTATGTGTGCTTGCGCCCAGTACGTTATTTCAAGGGCGTACCTTCGCCAGTGCGCGAGCCTGAGAAAACCGATATGGTCATTTTCCGTGAGAACTCCGAAGATATTTATGCGGGTATTGAGTGGGAGGCCGGTACGGATGGCGCCAAGAAGATTGTGGATTTCTTGGTCAAGGAAATGGGGGTTAAGAAGATTCGTTTTCCGGAAACTTCGAGCATTGGTATCAAACCAGTATCGCGAGAGGGTACCCAACGCTTAGTGCGTAAAGCATTCCAATACGCCATTGATAATGACAAGCCCTCAGTGACCTTGGTGCATAAGGGCAATATTATGAAATTTACGGAGGGTGGATTCCGTGACTGGGGCTATGAGCTGGCCATGAAAGAATTTGGCGCTCAGTTAGTTGATGGCGGTCCATGGTGCAAATTCAAGAATCCTAAAACAGGTAAGGACATCATTGTGAAGGATGTGATTGCCGATGCGTTCTTACAACAGATCTTATTGCGTCCGAATGAATACAGTGTGATCGCAACCCTGAACCTCAATGGCGATTACATCTCAGATGCTTTAGCGGCTCAAGTAGGTGGTATTGGCATTGCGCCCGGCGCCAATATGTCCGATAGCATCGCCATGTTTGAGGCGACCCATGGTACCGCTCCGAAGTATGCTGGAAAAGATTATGTCAATCCAGGTTCGGAAATCCTCTCCGCAGAAATGATGTTGCGGCATCTTGGCTGGTTCGAGGCGGCTGATTTGATTATCTCTTCGATGGAGAAAGCCATTTTGTCGAAGAAAGTAACATATGACTTTGCCCGTTTATTACCAGGCTCAACCCAGGTATCGTGTTCTGGTTTTGGTCAGGTCATGATTGACCACATGTAAGCTAGCGTTGATACAAAAGAAAAACCCCAGGTTTTATCCTGGGGTTTTTATTTGGGATCAGGAAGTGATCAGCCAGCTTGAATATTTGTTGCTTGCTTACCCTTTGGACCTTGGGTAATGTCAAACGTTACCTTTTGGCCTTCTTTGAGGGTTTTAAAACCGCTCATCGTGATTGCACTGAAATGTGCAAACAACTCTTCTTCACCATCATCAGGTTTAATAAACCCGAAACCTTTTGCATCATTAAACCACTTAACAACTCCGGTCGCCATGCGAACTCCATTACAAAAATCTTTAAAAACAACCGTGAAGCGAGGAAATACCATTTGATTGGTCTAACACCACAACACGCCTAATGCAGGTAAATCTCATACGAGAAAGACTCCACAGGACTGATTGTTTGCCCTTTTTAAAGGGGTGTCAAGGAAATATGTCCGAATAACACTAGGAAAAACCCTTTTTTTCATAAAAAATGCCCCAATACTATAAAAATACCTTGTTTTTCAGAGGTTTTAGTAAAGTAAAAACCAGTTTCGGCTGAATTTTTCCTGTGTGGTTAGAATGTTTCTAATGAGCGAAAATCCAAAAATACCTTCCAAAGGAAACCCAGTTACCCCGTATAAAGAGGATACGGTTTTGCTGGAACGGCAGGCCGAGAAGGTCAAGGTGCCAGCTATGTACAAGGTCATGTTATTAAACGATGACTACACACCCATGGAGTTTGTGGTGATGGTTATTCAAGAATATTTCAATAAAGACCAAGAGACGGCAACCCGAATCATGTTGCAAGTACATCTTGCTGGCAAAGGTGTATGCGGTATCTTTACCCGCGATGTAGCTTCCACTAAAGTACATCAAGTAACAGAACGTTCCCGTGAAGCGGGTCACCCTTTGCAGTGCACTATGGAGGAAGCATGATTGCTCAAGAACTAGAAGTAAGTTTGCATATGGCTTTTGTGGATGCCCGTGCGGCCCGCCACGAGTTCATTACCGTTGAGCATCTTCTATCAGCTTTGCTTGATAACGCCACCTCCGTTGAGGTTTTGAAGGCCTGCGCCGTCAATATTGCGGAGTTACGCTCGCAGCTGAAGAACTTTATTAACGACAACACCCCGGTGGTTCCCGGAACTGAAGAAGTTGATACACAACCGACTTTAGGTTTTCAGCGGGTGATACAGCGCGCCATTATGCATGTCCAGTCAACCTCCAATGGTAAAAAAGAGGTCACTGGCGCCAATGTGTTGGTAGCTATTTTTGGTGAAAAAGATTCGCATGCGGTGTATTTCTTGCAACAGCAGGGAGTCACGCGCTTAGATGTGGTTAATTTTATTAGCCACGGCGTTCGCAAAGACAATACCGAGCCTGCTAAAGCGGCAGAAGCAAGTCCTGATACCGAAGAAGTGGCCAGCGGTGGCAAAGAGAGCCCGCTAGATCAATTTACACAAAATTTGAATGCGCTAGCCCGTCAAGGCAAGATTGATCCTCTAATCGGCCGTGATAGCGAAGTAGAGCGCGTCATCCAAGTGTTATGCCGCCGCCGTAAAAATAATCCACTCTTGGTGGGTGAGGCGGGTGTTGGTAAAACTGCAATTGCTGAAGGCCTTGCTTGGAGAATCACGAAGGGTGAAGTGCCTGATATTTTGGCGAACGCCACGGTTTATTCCCTAGACATGGGTGCCTTACTAGCCGGTACCAAGTACCGTGGTGATTTTGAGCAACGCCTTAAGAGTGTCCTGAAATCATTAAAAGATAATGTCCATGGGGTTCTCTTCATCGATGAGATCCATACATTGATTGGGGCGGGCGCAGCCTCTGGCGGTACCCTCGATGCCAGTAACCTATTAAAGCCTGCCTTATCAAGTGGTACCTTAAAGTGCATTGGCGCAACTACCTTTACCGAGTACCGGGGTATTTTTGAGAAAGACGCAGCTTTATCACGGCGTTTTCAGAAGGTGGATGTAGTTGAGCCTACCGTCGATCAAACCGTGCAAATCTTGCGTGGTTTAAAGTCGCGTTTTGAAGAACATCATGGCGTCAAATACGCAAGCGCTGCCTTGGTCGCCGCCGCCGAATTGTCCTCGCGCTATATCAATGATCGACATTTGCCCGACAAAGCGATTGATGTGATTGATGAAGCGGGTGCTGCTCAACGCATCTTGCCGAAGTCGAAGCAGAAGAAAACTATTAGTCGCCAAGAGATCGAGGAAATTGTTGCCAAAATTGCGCGCATCCCACCGCAATCGGTTTCTGTGGACGATCGCAGTAAATTACAGACCCTAGATCGCGATATCAAGAGCGTTGTGTTTGGGCAAGATCCAGCGATTGAGGCTTTGGCAAGTGCTATTAAGATGACTCGGGCTGGTTTAGGTAAGGTAGATCGCCCGATCGGCTCATTCTTGTTCTCTGGACCTACAGGGGTTGGTAAGACTGAGGTTGCGAAACAGTTGGCATTCATTATGGGCATTGAGCTGTTGCGCTTCGATATGTCGGAGTACATGGAGCGTCATGCGGTCAGTCGCTTGATCGGGGCGCCCCCAGGTTATGTGGGCTTTGACCAAGGCGGTCTTTTAACTGAGGCAGTTTCCAAGAAGCCTCATTGCGTCTTATTGCTTGATGAGATTGAGAAAGCTCACCCTGATATTTTTAATATCCTATTGCAGGTAATGGATCATGGCACCTTGACGGATAACAACGGGCGCAAAACGGATTTTCGGAATGTCATCATCATTATGACCACCAATGCAGGTGCCGAGGCGATGCAGAAGTCCACCATGGGCTTTACCAATGCGCGCGAGCAGGGTGATGAGATGGCCGACATCAAGAAGTTCTTTACCCCAGAGTTCCGCAACCGTTTAGATGCCATCGTCTCCTTTAAGGCGCTCGATGAGTCCATCATTATGCGGGTGGTCGATAAGTTCTTGATGCAGCTTGAGGAGCAGTTGCATGAGAAGAAGGTCGATGCGGTCTTTAGCCCAGCATTGCGGGCTTATTTAGCGAAGCACGGCTTTGATCCATTAATGGGCGCACGACCCATGCAGCGGATTATTCAAGATACAGTGCGTAAGGCATTGGCGGATGAGCTGCTATTTGGAAAGCTGGCTCATGGCGGATCGGTTCTTGTTGATATCGATGATGAAGGTAAGGTTAAGCTGGATATTCAGTCATCCAACAGCCCACCAAGCAGAGCAAATAAAGCCAGTGCTGAACCGGTAGAAGAGATTTAATGAAGACTGGATGCGGATTTATCCGCGTCCAGTACTTCCAAACCCGCCACTGCCACGGGTACTACTGACAAACTCAGGAACAATTTTTAATTCCACTTGCTGTACGGGAACAATGATTAGTTGCGCTAGGCGTTCCATTGGTTCTAATTTGAATGGCGTTGCGCCTCGATTCCAGGCACTTACCATTAATGGACCTTGATAATCAGAGTCGATTAAGCCCACCAAATTACCCAAGACAATTCCGTGTTTGTGACCCAGTCCTGAGCGTGGCAAGATCATGGCCGCATAACGTGGGTCTTCAATATAAATCGCAAGACCCGTTGGAATCAGCTCTGTTTTACCAGGGGCTAACTCAAGAGCTTGATCAATGCAGGCGCGTAGATCTAATCCCGCACTTCCAGGGGTTCCGTAACCGGGCATTTGCGAGCGCATCCGCTCATCGAGTATTTTGACTTGAAGTACTTGCACTAAGACCCTTTACGAGATTCGAGTTGCCACAATCGTAATTAGACGGCGGGCAAGATCGAGCTTACTCGCACGCCCTAAGTTTTTGCTACCTTTTTCATCCACAACCAAGATCTCGTTGGTATCTAGGCCAAAGGTAGTTGGTCCAATATTGCCCACAATCATGGGAATGCCTTTGCGCACCCGCTTTTCTTTGCAATGTTTTCCAAGATGATCGGTCTCGGCGGCAAAACCAACGCAATAGGGCTTGGATTTGCGCTTAGCAATTTTTGCCATTTCTAACAAAATGTCCGGATTAGAACGAAATTGCAAATCAAGACCGGTTTTCTCCTGGCGCTTAATCTTTTGTTTGGCGCGATTCGCAATCGTCCAGTCTGCCACCGCTGCAACCGCAAAAAACACGTCACAGTTTGATGAAGCCATTACAGCTTGGTACATTTCTTGGCCGCTGGTTACATTGGTTCGTAAAATTCGTCCTGTGCTCATTAGCGGAGTTGCTAGATTGCATGGGCCAGCAATAAGGTGAACGTGAGCACCAGCTTCAATGGCTGCTTGTGCCACAGCAAAACCCATCTTGCCTGAGCTGAGGTTCGTGATGCCGCGAACGGGATCAATGGCCTCAAAGGTAGGACCAGCAGTAATGAGTACCCGTTTATTTTTGAGAACCTGAGGCTGAAAGAAAGCAATTAATTGCTCACAGATTTCGGAGGGTTCAAGCATGCGTCCAATACCTACTTCGCCACATGCCTGATCGCCACTACTTGGCCCCAAAATAGTGATGCCATCACTATTGAGGCGAGTAATACTGCGTTGCGTTGCAGGATGCGCCCACATTTGTAGATTCATGGCAGGGGCTATTAAAAGAGGGCAATCACGAGCAAGGCAAAGCGTACTTAGGAGATCGTCTGCGAGACCCAATGATAATTTTGCTATTAAATCAGCACTGGCTGGAGCAATGAGGATTGCATCCGCTTGACGGGATAGTTCGATATGGGCCATATTGTTAGCAATACGATCGTCCCATTGATTAGTGAACACTAGTTTTCCAGTCAGGGCTTGCATGGTGATCGGGGTAATAAATTGCTGTGCTGCTTCAGTCATAACCACCTGAACCTCGGCACCTTCTTGAATCAGGGCGCGAGCAAGTTCTGCTGACTTATAAGCAGCGATCCCACCCGAGATTCCCAACACAATTTTTTTATTTACTAAGGAAGCCATTGCATCCATTCCGATCTTTCAGTAAGACTAGCTGCGTTGCGTAATAGCACGCCTAATCTCGTTGATAACGATTAATGTAGCACCAATAGAGATGGCGCTGTCTGCAATATTAAATGCAGGCCAATGCCAACCTTGATAGTGCACATCAATGAAGTCGACTACAGCACCATACAAGAGGCGATCTAATACATTACCAACCGCGCCACCTAGGATGAGAGAAAGGGCAATGCAGAATGGACGATCTTGCGTATTTTTTTGTAGTAACCAAATAATGACAATTGCAGCGACAATGCCGATGATCGTAAAGAACCAACGTTGCCACCCTCCTGCTTGCGATAGAAATGAGAATGCAGCCCCAGGGTTGTAGATGAGGAACCAGTTTAGAAAATCAGTTACAGCACGGGCTTGACCCATTGGCAGACTAATCTGTGCCCACCATTTACTAATTTGGTCAGCAACGAGGACTAGGATCGCCAATAAGAGATACCACCGGGTAGGCCCACTAGGGCTTTGATGATTAGTCATACTTATACATATTGACGCCTCTCACCGTCGCCATAGAGATTGCTGACACAGCGACCACAAATATCAGGATGCTCAGCATGAGATCCAACATCGCTTGTATGGTGCCAGCAACGAGCACATTTTGGAGTAGCACTTGGTTTAACGGTAATACTAATTGCATTACTGTTAGATTGGGAGATACCAGCCTTAGAGGTAATTGTGACAAAGCGTAAATCAGACCCAAGCGAGTTCAGAAGAGCAAAGTCGGATGATCCTAATCCAATACTTAGTTCTGCTTGTAAAGAAGAACCAATTTTTCCGGCTTCACGCTCCACCTCAATGGCTTTGGTAATTTCAGACCGAACTTCCCGAATCCGTTGCCATTTTTGTAGCAACCCATTTGGGTCGGCAATCTCTGGGAACGCACCAAATTCTTCTGTAAAGATGGAGGGGCTCTTGGGCAGCTTGGCAAAATGAGGATAAGACTGCCATGCCTCTTCAGCAGTAAAGCTTAAGAAGGGTGAGAGCCATTTGAGTAAATGCTGTGTCACATGAAATAGTGCATTTTGTGCAGAGCGACGACCTGGTGAGTTGGGCGCCATCGTGTAGAGACGGTCTTTGAGGATATCTAAATAAAAGCCGCCTAAGTCTTCCGAACAGAAGGCCAATATTTTTGATACGGCTGGATGGAACTCATAATTGCGGTAATGAGACTCAATGGTTTTTTGCAGATCGGCAGCCAATGCTACGGTATAACGGTCCATTTCAAGCCATTCAGATACTGGAAGTGCGTGTGTCTTTGGATCAAAGTCTGCAAGATTAGCAAGTAGAAAGCGCAAGGTGTTGCGCATACGTCGATAACTCTCAACGACCCGTTTGAGGATTTCATCGGAGATGGACATCTCTCCGGAGTAGTCGGTTGAGGCAACCCAAAGCCGAATGATCTCAGCCCCTAATTTGTCGGCCACTTGTTGAGGCGCAATAACATTGCCCACCGATTTGCTCATCTTACGGCCCTGACCATCAACCGTAAAGCCATGGGTAAGAAGTGCTTTATATGGAGGTTTGCCATCGAGCATGGCACCTGTTAATAAAGAGGAATGAAACCAACCGCGATGTTGATCTGAACCCTCTAGATACAAATCTGCCCAGCGACCATCCTTGTTTTCACTTTCTTTACGGTAGAGCGCATTGCGATGCGAACCTCGTATAACGTGCCAATGGGTGGTGCCGGAGTCAAACCAAACATCCAAGGTATCCCGATTTTTCTCATAATGCTTAGCTTCATCACCAATTAAATCGGCAAGGTCTAAAGCTTGCCAGGCCTCGATGCCACCCTTCTCAACAAGTTGAGCAATTTTTTCTAGAAGTTCTAGTGTGCGCGGATGCGGCTCACCCGTTTCTTTGTGGATTAAGAACGCCATGGGAACACCCCATTGCCGTTGGCGCGATAGGGTCCAATCGGGGCGGTTTGCAATCATGCTGTGCAGACGTTGTTTGCCCCAGGCTGGATAAAAGAGAGTGGTTTCAATACCGGCGAGTGCTGTTTCACGAAGAGATGTTTTTCCATCCGACGGTTTTTTATCCATGCTCGCGAACCACTGGGAGGTAGCGCGATAAATGATGGGTGTTTTGTGACGCCAGCAATGCATATAAGAGTGCGTATACGACTTATTCTTAACAAGGCTACCCGCTTGCTCAAGGGCTTTAACAATATTAGTATTTGCTTTCCAGATATGCTGCTCAGCAAACAGGGGCAATGATGATGCATAAACACCATTACCCATAACAGGATTTATGATGTCTTGATCCGCTAAGCTATTTTTTTTACAGGATTTGAAATCTTCCTCACCATAAGCGGGTGCGCAGTGAACTAAACCGGTACCCGTATCTAAGGTGACATACTCCGCTAAGTAAATGGGTGCCAATCGTTTATACCCCGGGTCTAGGCTGGCTAGAGGGTGCCAGAAAGAGATACCCTCAAGGGCCTTACCTTTACAGGTACCTAGAACTTTCCCTTCAAAACCATATTGCTCCAGACATTCTTTGACACGGTCTTGAGCAAGTAGCAGGATTTGCTGAGGAGTCTCTACTAGGGTGTACTTTAAATCGGGGTGCACATTCAGCGCTTGATTGGCAGGTAGGGTCCAGGGAGTTGTTGTCCATATCACTGCCATGCCTGGTTTATTGGGCAACGCTTTTAATCCAAAAGCGCTTGCTAATGCATTTAATTGGGCTGCATCAAAGGCAAAACCGACATCAACAGCAGGATCCGTCTTATCTTGATATTCGACTTCTGCCTCGGCTAGTGCGGAGCCGCAATCAAAGCACCAGTTAACCGGTTTGAGTCCCCGAAAGACATACCCCTTCTTCCAGATTTCTCCTAGTGCGCGGATCTCATCAGCCTCGTTTTGGAAGTCCATCGTGAGATAAGGCTCATCCCACTCACCTAAAACACCCAGGCGTTGAAAATCTTTTTTCTGTTTCGTTACTTGCTCTTTGGCGTACTCACGTGCCTTGGATTGCACTTGGGCAGTAGGTAAATTCTTACCAAATTGCTTTTCTATTTGGATCTCAATCGGCATGCCGTGGCAATCCCAGCCGGGTACATAAATTGCGTCAAAGCCCATTAGCCAACGTGACTTGACAATCATGTCCTTAAGGATTTTATTAACCGCATGACCAATATGAATGTCTCCATTGGCGTAGGGAGGGCCATCATGCAAAATAAAACTAGGCTGCCCAGCATGCGCACTTCGAATAGCCTCATATACTTTATTGCGCTGCCACTCTTCAACCCACAGAGGCTCGCGTTTAGGTAAATCTCCCCGCATAGGGAATGGAGTCTCGAGGAGATTAACGGGGTAAGCAGAGGATTTATCAGACATACATGTTTTTCTTATGAAAATAGTCGCGCGCCATATGCGCGTCGTGTTGGATTGCAGCTTGTAAGGTTTTTAGATCAGGATATTTTCGCTCTTCATGCAGTCGCTCTAGCAATTCTACGCAAACTAACTTCCCATAGACTGATTGATTGAAATCAAATACATGAGTCTCCAATAAGACCTGACCAGAACTTTCTACAGAAGGTCGAACACCTAGACTGGCTACCGCGGGTAAGGCTTTTTTGGAAAGTCCATGAACCTGCGCTACAAAAATACCGCTGGTGACCGGTTGATAGGTGGGCCGCAGGGTCGATACCGCTAGGTTGAGCGTTGGGAAACCTAACTGACGCCCTAATTGCTTGCCATATAAGACATGACCAGAAATAGAGTAGGGACGACCAAGCAAACTCTTGGCTAGCTCCATATCCCCCTGTTCAAGAGCGCAGCGCACCAAAGAGCTTGAAATTCTTTCATTCTCTTGAAGTACTGTGGAGATACTAGTCACCTCAAAACCATATTCTTGACCAGCGATCTGTAAACTTGCAAAATTACCACCACGCTTTGCGCCATAACAAAAATCATCGCCCACCAAAATCCATTGAGCATTCAGTTGCTTTACTAGAATCTCAGCCACAAATTCTTCGGGGCTTAGGCGTGCAAATGCCTGATTAAATTCGGCAATCACAATTGAATCTAGATGAAGACTTTTTAATGCCATTAATTTGTCGCGCATATTTTGGATGCGAGGTGGAGCATCTTTGGGAGCAAAGAATTCACGCGGATGCGGCTCAAAAGTTAATGCACAGCTAGATAGTTTGCGCACACGAGCCCCCTGCACCAGTTGTTGGAGCAATGCTTGATGTCCTCGGTGAACCCCATCAAAATTACCAATTGTGAGGGCACAAGGAGGACGAAAAGAGGATGGATAAAAACGTCTAAATACCTTCACAGTTCGCTTTCAGGCTAGCCTTGAATTATATTGTTGGTCATGCATTCAATTGTTTCCTTAATTTCTGGGCGCGGCTCTAATTTAGAAGCAATCGTTAAGACCGCCACAGCAAAGTCATGGGATGTGCAATTTACAGGGGTCATTAGCAATAATCCAGAGGCAAAGGGCCTTGAGTTTGCTCGGTCTCAGGGTATTTCTACACAAGTCGTCAATCACCGGGATTTTGCAAGTCGGGAGGCTTTTGACCAAGCCTTGATGAACGAAATTGACCGTTTGGGGGCAGATTTAATCGTTTTAGCAGGTTTTATGAGAATCCTTACTCCCGCCTTTATCAAGCATTATGAGGGGCGTATGGTCAATATTCACCCATCCTTACTACCTCTTTATCCAGGTTTGCATACCCATCAACGTGCATTAGATGGGGGCGACCAGAAGCATGGTGCCACCGTTCATTTTGTGAGTGCTGAAGTTGATCAGGGCTCCATCATTTGTCAGGGCGAAGTACCGATTCTTCCCATTGATGATGCAAGAAGTTTGGCTGCCCGTGTTTTAAAAATGGAACACTACATTTACCCCTTGGCGGTTGAATGGTTTATTAATCAACGTTTACAGATTGAGGGGAATACCGTGCATGTCTATCCACCCGAATCACAGTACATTTCATTTGCATGAAAAATACTTCTAAATCGTCATCATCATCGTATGGCTCTTCCAAACGTCTAACGGTAGAAAAGAAGTATGCAAAATCAAAGAACGCTAAACCGAATGAGCCCATCAATCCCCAGGGACAAAAAAATTATTCGCATGCCAAGGCTTTGCCACAGCACGCCTTTCATCTAGAGCACATCATTCCAGAGCTACTGCTTTTTAATCAACCAGCAGACCGTGTGGTTAGCCGTTACTTTCGGGCAAATCCAAAATTAGGAAATCGAGATCGGGCCTTAATTGCAGAGGCTGCTTTTGCAGTACTACGACGTAAAAACGAGTTCTCCCAGTTTGCGGTTAGTGGCAGCGGGCCGCAAGCACGCCGGCTAGCCTTGCTGGGCTTGGTTTCAGCGCTCTCGGAAGGTGGGCTTGGTTCGGGTAACCGGTTGGAGAGTGCCCTCGCCGATTTAGCCTTTGTATTACAAACGGATGAGTATGAGTGGTTACAGCGCCACGGTCAGGTTGATCGTCATGCGCTTGCTCCCATGATTAAAAATAACTTACCAGAATGGCTGTGGAATGAACTAACTCAATCACTTGGTAAAGAGCAGTGTGAGCAATTAGCAGAGACGCTCATGAAACCCGCACCTCTGGATTTACGTGCGAACACTATGAAGATTAATCGAGACGAGCTGCTTGCACAAATGAATGCCAGTACGAATCGCTTTGAGGCAATTCCTACTCCTTATTCCGAAGATGGCATACGTATTTTTGGAAAGCCTTCCTTACAAACCTCGACCTGGTTTAAAGAAGGTCTCTTTGAGGTGCAAGATGAGGGTAGTCAAATTCTGTGCCATTTACTTGCGCCAAAGCGGGGTGAGATGGTGGTCGATTTTTGTGCGGGCGCAGGCGGCAAGACATTGGCTCTGGGCGCCATGATGCGAAGCACGGGTAGGTTATATGCCTTTGATACATCCGAGCGACGACTGGCAAACCTAAAACCACGTCTTGCGCGCAGTGGTTTATCGAATGTCCATCCGGTGTGGATTGACAGTGAAAACGATCCAAAAATCAAGCGCCTTGCTGGCAAGATTGATCGGGTGCTTGTGGATGCCCCTTGCAGTGGTTTGGGAACCATTCGGCGTAATCCCGATCTTAAGTGGCGTCAGACTCCTCAGGAAATCAAAAAATTGGGTCAAACTCAACTGGCCATCCTGGAATCTGCGAGTCGCTTAGTAAAGCCTGGAGGGCGCTTAGTCTATGCGACCTGTAGTTTTTTAGAGCAAGAAAATCAAGGACTTGTAGATCTTTTTCTAGAAAAACACCCAGAATTCGAGGTTTTGCCAGCAGCAGAAGCCCTTGGCCAACATTTTTTACATGATGGAATACCCTTGGGAAGTAGTAATACCAAGCCCTGGTGGCAGGTTTGGCCGCATATCCATGGAACTGACGGGTTCTTCGGGGCAGTATTACGCCGAAAGCCTTAAAATAGAGGCTATTAAGGGCTTTTACAGCCAATTCCTTTTGGAGAACTTGTTTGGAAATTAGCGGACTCACTTCGTTTCACGATGCATTGATGCAATTCTTGGCCAATGGTTATCTAGACTGGGCATGGTGGCAGATTGTTATTTTCACCCTCGTAATGACCCATATCACCATTGCTAGTGTGACAATTTTCTTACACCGCTGCCAAGCCCATCGCGCCTTGGATCTTCATCCACTTCCTTCCCACTTTTTCCGCTTTTGGTTATGGTTAACCACTGGCATGGTGACCAAAGAATGGGCTTCTGTTCATCGTAAGCACCATGCTAAATGCGAGTCGTTGGATGATCCCCATAGCCCACAAATTTTGGGTATTGATACTGTTTTATTGCGTGGCGCGGAGCTCTATAAGAATGAGGCTGCTAAGCAAGAGACCCTCGATAAGTTTGGACATGGCACCCCGGATGATTGGATGGAGCGCAATATCTATTCAAAGTTCTCCTGGCAGGGTGTTGGCCTGATGTTAATCATCGACGTATTTCTGTTTGGCGGAATTGGCGCAACTGTTTGGGCAGTCCAAATGCTGTGGATCCCGATTACTGCTGCAGGCGTTATTAATGGCATTGGCCATTTCTGGGGATATCGTAACTACGATTGCGAAGATGCTTCGACCAATATTGTTCCTTGGGGAATCCTAATTGGCGGCGAGGAGTTACACAATAATCATCACACCTATGCCACTAGCGCAAAGCTTTCTAATAAGTGGTACGAGTTTGATATTGGTTGGATGTATATCTGTGTTTTAAGCTACCTAGGAATGGCTAAGGTGAAAAAGGTACCCCCCAAGCCGGTGCTTTCTGCGGTTCGCCCGGCAGATGACCAAACCCTTGAGGCCGTTATTGCCAATCGTTACGAAATCATGGCTCGCTACAGCAAAACCCTACAACGCTGTATTGCCAATGAGTTCCAGAACATGCAAGAGTTTGCTAATCACCTTAAAGATGCTCGAGATTGGCTTTATAAGGACGAAGTAAAGCTAACCTCAGATGAAAAGCAAAAACTGGAGGAGTTGATGAAGACAAACCCTCAGTTGCGCAAGATGATTGAGATGCGTCGCGAACTCCATGCTATCTGGGGGCGCTCCAATGCGACCCGCGAGCAACTTTTAGGTCAGTTACGTTCTTGGTGTCATCGAGCGGAAGAGGCTGGGCCAAACTCTCTTAAAGAGTTCTCCTTACGTCTGCGACGTTACTCCAACTAAGTCATAAAAAAACCCGCACTAAGCGGGTTTCTTTTTATAGGGCCAGATTATTTGATCTTTGTTTCTTTATATGCAACGTGCTTACGAACTTTGGGATCAAACTTCATGATCTCCATTTTTTCCGGTTTAGTTCTTTTGTTCTTTGTAGTGGTGTAGAAGTGACCAGTGCCAGCACTGGACTCCAACTTAATTTTTTCTCTTGCGCCCTTAGCCATCTAGATCTTCCTTAAACTTGACCGCGAGCACGAAGATCGGCCAAGACAGAATCGATTCCGTTCTTGTCGATGATGCGTAAACCAGCATTCGTTAAACGAAGGCTAACCCAACGATTTTCAGATTCAACCCAAAAGCGACGATTTTGCAAATTAGGCAAAAAGCGACGTTTGGTCTTATTGTTTGCATGGGAAACATTATTGCCAACCATCGGCTTTTTCCCAGTGACTTGGCAAACTTTTGCCATGACACACTCCTTTATTACGAAAAAACAAGATTGTAGCAGGCATCGAGAGATTACGGCTAGATATTGCCTAGGTCTGCTTAAGCAACGATAGTTATAAGTTAGCAATCACTATCATTATTTGTCTTATTTAAAAGGCCAGCGTCTGAAAATGAGAAAAATCCATGCCCTGCAACAATACAATGATCCAGTAGACTAATATCAACCCAAGAGAGGGCCTCTTGAAGGTCTTTGGTTATCAATTCGTCTTGAGGGCTTGGTAGGGGGTTTCCCCCCGGGTGGTTATGCGCCACGATCAGGGAGCTGGCATTTCGCCCTAGGGATTCTTTAATAATCTCTCTTGGGTAAATTGCAGTACGGTCAATTGACCCTCTAAAAAGCTCCTGGCACTCAATGAGTCGGTTGCTAGAGTCTAGATACAGACATAAGAAAACCTCATGGGGCAATCGTCCAATTTTGGTCTGCAAGAACTCTCTGACTTGGAGGGGGGAACTAAAAATAGCTCCTTGATAAAGAGTCTCTTGAAGACAACGCTTGACGAGTTCATAAGCAGCTTGAATTTGAGCCCACTTTGAGAGCCCCATACCGAAGCAGTTGCAAATATCTTCAGGATTTGCGTGCACCAGCCCTTGCATTCCCTGAAAACGGGCTAAAAGATCTTGGGCGAGAGAAACAGCACTTTTACCCTTTACACCTGCCCTTAAAAAAATAGCCAATAACTCAGCATCAGATAGGGAGCGGGCCCCCTGGAGGCGTAATTTCTCCCGAGGCTGTTGAGCTTTGGGCCAAGAAGGGATTGGATGGTGTTGGGACTCTCTCGCTACAATTGGCGTATGAGTGAGCTTATCGTTACCCCCAACGCTTTTTTGACCCTTAATTACCGTCTGGCTTTGCCCAACGGGGAGGACTACATCAACACCTTTGAGGATCGCCCTGCGACCATGCAGCTGGGAACGGGTCAATTTGCCCCCTGTTTTGAAAAGGTATTAATTGGTGCAAAAGTCGGCGAGAAACGCTCTGCCACAATTACGGCCAGAGATGGCTTTGGGGAATCTAAGCCCGAATTAGTGCAATGGGTTTCCATGGAGACCTTGGTCTGCAATACGGACGAGGTCTCAGAATTTAAACCTGGCGATATTGTTGAATTTAATGCACCAGGCGGAGCACAATACGCAGGAGTATTGCAGTCGATTAACGAGGAGGGCGCGTGGTTCGATTTCAACCATCCCTTAGCAGGTAAAGATCTCAGTTTTGAAGCTGAAATAGTTGCTATTTTGTAAATACCAAGCCATGTCAAATACGAGCACATCACACAACTCCCCTGAAATTTTGTTGGCGCAACCGCGCGGGTTTTGTGCAGGCGTTGACCGTGCTATCAATATCGTGAATGAGGCATTGAGTCGTTTTGGTGCCCCCATTTACGTTCGCCATGAAATTGTTCATAACAAATACGTAGTGGATGAGCTGCGTGAGAAGGGCGCAATATTTGTTGATGAGATTGAAGAAATTCCAGAAGGATCGATTGTTATTTACAGTGCGCACGGAGTCTCGCAAGAGGTCCGTAAAGAAGCCGAGAGTCGCGGCTTGCAAGTGTATGACGCCACTTGCCCTTTGGTAACCAAAGTTCATGTTGAGGTCGTGAAGTTGTGTAAAGATGGCTACACGGTATTTATGATTGGTCATGCTGGACATCCTGAAGTAGAAGGCACCATGGGCCAAGTAGATAAAGGTATCTTCTTAATTGAGAGTATTGCGGATGTAGAAAAGCTTACTTTCTCAGCCAATGAGAATTTAGCCTTTGTCACGCAAACCACCCTATCGGTAGACGAAACTAAAGAAATTGTGAATGCACTCACCAAAAAGTTCCCTAAAATTATTCAACCTAAGAAGCAAGATATTTGCTATGCCACGCAAAACCGCCAAGATGCGGTCAAGTTTATGGCTCCTCAAGTAGAGCTAGTGATTGTCGTGGGTAGTAAGGCAAGTTCGAACTCCAATCGCCTGCGAGAATTGGCTGAAAAACTTGGCGTACCGGCCTACATGGTGGATGCCCCAGAGCAGCTCCAGGCAGAGTGGTTTGTAGGCAAGAAGCGTATCGGTCTTACAGCAGGAGCTTCAGCGCCAGAGAGTCTAGCGCAAGCGATCGTAGCGCGCATTCAAGAGCTTGGCCCACGCCAAGTACGCTCTTTAGACGGCGTTGTGGAAGATGTGACTTTCTCCCTGCCTAAGAATTTAACCCACCCAAGTTAAGCGGGAAGTATTGAGGCTCAAACTACTTTCTTAAGAAGTGTTCTTAAGATTGCACACATCGTCATGATTTCTTCATTAGAGACCGTGAGAGCGGGCATAAAACGAAGAAGATCGGGACGAGGGGAATTAATCAACAAGCCTTCAGGTTGATGCTCTCTCGCTAAATCAACTAATTTTCCGCCAATATCCTTGCCCAGCATTAAGGCACGCAGTAATCCTTTGCCTCGCTCGCCTTGAAGGCCGAACTCAGACGATAGCTTTAGTAATTCGGATTGGAGCAATGCACCTTTAGTGACAACCGATTGCAAAAATCCTGGAGCTAGCAGCTGCTCGATTACGCTAATTCCGACTGCGGTCATCAAGGCATTTCCGTTATAAGTACCGCCTTGATCTCCCGGCACAAAACAGGCAACCTCATCCCTACAGAGTAGCGCAGCTAATGGCACGCCTCCACCGATTCCTTTGCCCAAGGACATGATGTCAGGTTCAATCCCATAATTTTGATAGGCAAACAACTTACCAGTTCGGCCAAAGCCAGCTTGAACTTCATCAACAATTAACAGCAGATTATGTTCTTTAGTCAGTTGGCGTAAATCGCGCATGAACTGATCATCGCATGGAATCACACCACCCTCACCTTGAACTGGCTCCAGCATCACCGCCACACTCTTGTCTGTGATGCATTTCTTCACGGAGTTAATGTCGTTAAGCTCTGCTTTTGGAAAACCCGGTACTTGCGGCGCAAACATCGTATCCCAACCAGGCTTACCCGAGGCGCTCATGGTTGCCAACGTGCGTCCATGGAAACTATGGTCAAAAGTAATTATTTCGTAGGCCCCATTTTTATGGAGTTGCCCCCACTTTCTAGCTAGCTTAATCGCACCCTCATTTGCCTCTGCACCACTATTTGCGAAGAAGACTTTATCAAAGCAGCTATTTTCAGTTAATAGATCCGATAAACGGATCATTGGCTCGTTGTAAAAAGCAGGACTCGGATTAATTAATTTTTGGGCTTGCTGATGCAAGGCGTTCACAATCCCAGGATTGCAATGACCCAAACAATTGACAGCCCAGCCTTGTAAGAAATCTAAATAGCGTTTGCCATTCTGGTCGGTTAGCCACGAACCCTTTCCCTCCACCATGACGATGTCAGGTCGTTTAGTGATAAACATCACCGAATGGGCATCAACGGGACGAGGGTCAATAGGTTTGTTCATTACGTAATCATACAAAAGATCGGCAAATAATGGGTATTTAGTCTACCCACTTAGGTCTAAGCACCCACTAAATCAGCCTCACTGGTAAAGGAATCGGCAAAAAACTCATCTTCAGGTAACTGACACTCTCTCATAAAATCAGTTCGAGCTGCCTGAATGACGACCGGCGCCCCACAGGCATAGACCTGGTATTTAGAAAGATCAGAGAAGTCTTGCATGACAGCGTGATGGACAAAGCCAGTTCTTCCGGTCCATCCATCATCAGGTAAGGCCTCCGATATGACGGGGGTGTAATGAAAGTTTGGGAGTGAGAGTGTAAATTCGTGGCAGAGGGCATCCATGTATAAATCCTTTGGACGCCTGCCGCCCCAGTAAAAATAGATCTCTCGGCTTATCTTTTTTTCCTGAATATGAAGCAATATGGCTTTAATTGGTGCAAAGCCTGTACCAGATGCTAAAAAGATAATGGGTTTCTTAGACTCTTCTTGTAAGAAGAAGCTTCCTAGGGGACCCTCAAAGCGCAATATATCCTTTTCTTTAATCTTCCTACCATCACTCGCCTGTCCAAAAAGGGGGTCGGTAAACAAGCCGCCCGATAGATGACGAATATGTAGCTCGAGCGGCCCCTCCTCATGCGGCGCGCTTGCAATTGAATATGCACGTCGTTTATTGTCTTTAAGTAGGAACTCTAGATACTGTCCTGCCAAGAACTGGAAACGCTCACTCGCAGGAAGCTGCAACTTCAAAATAGCTACATCGTCACTTGGAAATTCAATTGTATTAATTCGGCAAGGAACTTTACGAACCGGTATATCCCCGCCACCTTGAACCTCACGCACATCGATGAGGAGGTTGGATTGTGGATGCGCACAACATAATAGAGTGGCGCCAGCCGTTTCATCCGATGGATTTAAGGCGCTCTGGCTATGGTCCCCATGGGATACCTTTCCCGAGAGGAGTTTGCCTTTGCAGGAGCCACACGCACCATTTTTACAACCATAGGGTAGGTTAATGCCTTGACGAAGAGCCGCCTCGAGAACGGTCTCATCGTCCTCTACCAAAAACGTTTTACCACTCATCTTTAGCTCAACCTGATACGACAATTCCACTTCTCCTAATAAAAACATTACGATGCTGGGTATGACTTGTATTTCTTCTGCATTTCGTCGCCCCCGAATCCTCATCATTGGCTGTGGGGATATTGGACAACGCGTTGTTGCCCATTTAGGAAAAACACAGGCCAAACCAAAAATCTTTGCACTGAGCTCAAGCCCAGAGCGCTTTGCAGCACTGCGCCAACAAGGCATCACACCCATCGAGGGTAACCTTGATCACCCTGAGACCTTGTGGCGAATTACCCGCTTAGCATCCAAGGTGATTCATCTAGCGCCTCCTCAAAATGAAGGTGAAAACGATCTTCGAACACGCAATCTCATCCAAATTTTATCCCAGGGGGCAGGATCTGTCAGACGCTTTGTCTACGTCAGCACTACAGGGGTATACGGCAATCGTCATGGTGATTATGTGGACGAAACCAGCGCACCCTTAGCAACCAGTGCGCGTTCCAAGCGACGTTTGGATGCTGAATCTGTTTTGCGACATTGGGCAATTCATCAGGGTGTCAATCTCAGCATTTTGAGGGTGCCAGGGATTTATGGCCCCAATCGCTTACCGATTGAGCGCTTACAAGCAAACACGCCCGCCCTCAACAGTAAAGAGGATGCGTATTCCAACCACATTCATGCAGATGATTTAGCCAGACTTGTACTTGGAGCCCTTTTTATTGGAAAGCCTCAACGGATTGTGAATGCGTGTGACGGCAGTGAGCAAAAGATGGGGGACTATTTTGATGAGGTTGCAACTGCTCTAAATTTACCAAAACCTAAACGCTTATCTCGGGAAGAAGTTCGTTCTGCAGTAAGCCCCATGCTTTGGTCGTTTATGTCTGAATCGCGGCGTGTTCGTAATGCACGGCTGACCGAGTTAAAACGCAAATTACTCTACCCGAAAGTGGCTGACTATCTAAAGACCCTTAAAAGATAGTGATTACTTCCAGCTATCTTTTAGACCAACGCTTTGGTTAAAGACTAAGTGACCTGGTTTGCTATCAAGGCGATCAGCAACAAAATAACCATGGCGCTCAAACTGAAACTGCTCCTCTGCTTTAGTGCTGGCCATACAAGGCTCTACAAATGCTTGAATAATGTTTTTTGACCGAAGATTGATAAAGTCTAAAAAGTTTTTATCGCCACTATCGGGGTGGGGATCAGTAAATAGATGATCATAAAGACGTACTTCTACGGGCACTGCTTCATCGACACGTATCCAATGAATATTGCCCTTTACTTTGTAATTATTTGAATCCGGGGTGCCACTTTTACTATCCAGAAAATAATTTGCATATACCTCGACCACTTGACCATTTTTATCTAGTTTCATGCCGGTACATTCAATCACAAAGCCATGTCGCAAGCGAACTCGCCCACCTGGATTGCTGTCTTTGGGAGGGTATAGGCGAAAGAAACCTTTTGGAGGAATGATCTGAAAGTCATCCTCCTCAATCCAAAGCTCACGACCAAAATGAAACTCGCGCTTACCCAGCTCGGGTTGCTGAGGATGGCGAGGAGCGGAGCATGGTTCTTTTTGATCGTCGGGATAATTTTGAATGATTAGTTTCAATGGCTTAAGTACTGCGGTAGCTCGGGGTGCGCGTACATCTAAATCATCACGCAGAGCTTGCTCTAGAACGCTCATATCGATCCAACTGTCTGCTTTTGAGACACCAATCCGCTCACAAAATAAACGAATGCTCTTTGGTGTATAGCCACGACGCCGGATTCCAGCAATGGTTGGCATGCGAGGGTCGTCCCAACCATCAACCCGTTTTTCTTCAACTAACTGCAACAATTTACGTTTGCTAGTCATTGTGTAGGTCAAATTAAGGCGGGCAAACTCATATTGACGGGGTAGGGGTCCTTTAAACACGCCGGCCTCTTTTAAGGCTCCCAGGACCCAATCGTAGAGAGGCCGATTATTTTCAAATTCCAAAGTACAGATGGAATGGGAGACGTTTTCAAGCGCATCGGAGATGCAGTGTGTGAAATCATATAAAGGGTAAATGCACCATTGATCTCCAGTGCGATGATGATGGGCGTGTCGAATACGGTAGATCACAGGATCGCGCATCACAATATTAGGATGAGTCATATCAATTTTGAGGCGTAATACATGGCTACCATCGACAAACTCTCCAGCCCGCATTTTTTGGAAGAGGGCTAAATTTTCTGAAGGGGTGCGATCACGAAAAGGACTGTTTATACCTGGGGTAGCAAAGTTACCGCGATTGGTATGGATCTCATCCGCACTTTGACTATCTACATAGGCCTTGCCGTGCTCAATCAATATTGATGCGAACTGATATAAGTTCTCAAAATAATCACTCGCGTAGTACAGATGATCGTAATCTGCATGATGCCAGTCAAACCCAAGCCAACGTACAGCATCCAAAATACTGTCGACATACTCAACCTCTTCCTTGGTAGGATTAGTGTCGTCTAGACGCATATGACAGCGCCCACCCGTAGCAAGGCCGTTGTAATCATTTGCTAAGCCGAAGTTTAGGCAAATACTCTTGGCATGGCCAATATGTAAATAGCCATTGGGTTCAGGGGGAAAGCGTGTAATCACAGCGGGCAAAGGTTTGCCAGCCTGGTCTATTCGGTTGAGATATGTTCCTTTACTCAAATCATGGTCAATGATCTGACGTAAGAAGTTCGATGGCTCAGGAGGCTGGTTAGCTGGGGTTGGCTTGGAATTATCAAAAGACATCCTGCTATTGTAGATAAGACTGGCAGCACTAGTCTAAGTCTGAATAAGCCGTGTGGTAGTTCAAATAATAATGCCCGCTAGCAGCGGGCATTATTGAAGTAAAAGAGTAAGTGAATCAGTGAGCAGCTAAATCTTACCCATTACAACTCTTCAGAAAACACCTCTTGTCGACTCTTCTTGATGGCGGGCAAGGCCACAATGACCACCAGAAGGGCTGCTGCTGCGAGCAGACCTAAAGAAAGAGGGCGCGTGATGAAGGTTGTGAAATCCCCCCGCGATAAAAGTAGAGCGCGACGGAAGTTCTCTTCCATCATGGGGCCCAATACAAATCCTAGCAAGAGAGGCGCTGGTTCGCAGCCAAACTTGAAGAACATATAACCAATTACTCCAAATCCTGCGGTAATAAAAACATCAAACACAGAATTATTAACGGTGTAAACACCGATACAGCAGAACACCAAAATAGCTGGATAGAGTAAGCGATAAGGAATCTTCAATAATTTCACCCAGATGCCAATTAATGGCAGATTCAATAGAATCAACATAACGTTACCGATCCACATCGATGCGATCAGACCCCAGAACAATGCGGGGTTGCTGGTCATTACTTGCGGACCCGGTTGGATGTTATGAATGGTCATTGCACCCACCATCAGGGCCATTACGGCATTGGGTGGAATACCAAGAGTAAGCAATGGAATAAATGAGGTTTGAGCGGCAGCATTATTGGCGCTCTCTGGGCCGGCAACGCCTTCAATAGCACCCTTACCAAATTCTTCTGAATACTTGGAAGATTTTTTCTCAACCGTGTAGGCACCAAACGCTGCCAAGGCTGCTCCACCGCCGGGCAATATTCCGAGTATGGAGCCAATGGTCGTGCCGCGCAAAATGGATGGCGTCATTCTTTTGACGTCAGTCCAAGTCGGAATTAAGGTGGTTACTTTATTGAGGAAGGTCTCATCCGTACCTTTTTTCTCAAGATTAAGCATGATCTCAGCAAAGCCAAAGACGCCCATGGCAACACAGACGAAACCAATACCATCACTCAACTGAGGAATGTCAAAGGAGTAGCGCGCTACGCCAGAGTTCACATCGGTACCGATAAGACCAAGTAGTAGTCCTAGCAAGATCATCCCGATCGCTTTGATGAGGGAGCCCGATGCTAATACAACTGCACCAATAAGACCTAAAACCATCAACGAGAAATATTCCGCAGGCCCAAACTTAAAAGCAACCTCTGCCAGAGGTGCAGCAAAAGCTGCCAACAATAAGGTGGCAACGCAGCCCGCAAAGAAAGAACCAAAGCCAGCGGCAAAGAGGGCGACGCCAGCGCGCCCACGTTTAGCCATTTGATAACCGTCAATTGCGGTTACGACAGACGAGGTTTCCCCCGGAATATTTAGCAAGATGGCGGTGGTTGATCCTCCGTATTGGGAGCCATAGTAAATACCGGCAAGCATAATCAGAGCAGCAATCGGGGGCAGTGCATAAGTTGCTGGCAACAGCATAGCTATGGTTGCAATGGGACCAAGACCAGGCAGCACACCAATCAAAGTACCTAATACGCAACCAATAAAGCAATACATCAGGTTTTGTAATGTAAACGCTGTTTCAAAACCCAGAGAAAGATTATTAAGTAATTCCATATGATGATCCGTTCTGCAGGTTAATTAAGAAACGCTGGATACAAAGGAAACTGCAGATTAAGACCTTTTACAAAAGCAAGGTACGTAAAGGTCACTAAGAAGAGTGCATTTAAAGCCGACCCCTTCCAGTTGAACTCATGACTTGCGCTTGCGGAGATAAAGACCAAAATGATGACCGACAGAAGAAATCCAAGTGTGGGCAATAAGATGCCGTATAGAGCAACTGACCCAGAGATCCAAATCATGATCCGCCAATCCCACTTGCCAATCGACTCCTCATCACTCTTAGAGGATATGGACTTCAGAAGAATAAAAAACCCCAAGGCAGTAAGAAGAGCTCCCAGCCAAAAAGGAAAGTAGCCTGGACCCATTTTTGCTGCTGTTCCCATTTTATAGTTCAGAGCATTAAGGGCGAAGAAAAGACCAAAGACCATATACATGATCCCGGCACCGAAATCTTTCTTATTACGGATGTTCAAAATCTGCCTCCTTATTTTTGCCAATTAGGCGCAACTATGTGTAATGGTTATTTTTAGTCGATTTGTGATTGTAAGGGAATGATTCGAGACAAGCTTAAGGGTTTGCCCTAATTCTGTGCCAATGCGATAATTATCTGGATGAAAGTCTCCGAAATCCGCCAAGCCTATCTTGATTACTTTGCCTCGAAGGGACACCAAATTGTGGCTTCTAGCCCAGTTGTCCCGGGGGATGATCCCACTCTTTTATTTACTAACGCAGGCATGAACCAATTCAAGGATGTTTTCCTTGGTTTTGATAAGCGCCCTTATCAACGGGCCACGAGTTCCCAAAAATGTATCCGCGCCGGTGGTAAACATAATGATCTCGATAACGTTGGTTATACCGCTAGGCACCATACGTTTTTTGAGATGTTGGGTAATTTCTCTTTTGGTGACTATTTCAAACGGGATGCGATTCAGTTTGCATGGGAATTATTGACCGAAGTTTTCAAGCTTCCTAAAGACAAATTATGGGTCACTGTGTATGCCGAGGACGATGAGGCTTACGATATTTGGTCAAAACAGATTGGTGTACCTGCAGAGCGCATCGTTCGGATTGGCGACAACAAAGGGGTGCGTTATGCGTCTGATAATTTTTGGATGATGGGTGATACAGGTCCTTGTGGACCTTGCACTGAAATTTTTTATGATCACGGCCAAGGGATACCTGGGGGACCCCCCGGTAGTCCTGATGAGGATGGTGATCGATTTATTGAGATTTGGAATAACGTCTTCATGCAATTTAATCGGGATGAGACGGGTGAGATGCATCGTTTACCTAAACCAAGTGTCGATACAGGCATGGGTCTTGAACGAATCGCCGCAGTCTTGCAGCATGTGCATTCCAATTATGAGATTGACCTTTTTGTCCACCTCTTGCAAGCAGCGCAGAAAGCAGTCGATGATGCAGGGGCAAAGAATTGCGATGCCAATAGCCCCTCTCTGAAAGTCATTGCCGATCATATTCGGGCTTGCAGTTTCATTGTGGTCGATGGCGTGATCCCGGGTAATGCGGGAAGGGGTTATGTGCTTCGGCGTATTGCTCGACGTGCGATTCGACATGGTTATAAATTAGGCGCTCGTCAACCTTTCTTTCACATGTTAGTCCCTGCATTGGTTGCAGAAATGGGTGACGCTTATCCTGAACTTCGTCAGGCTCAAACCAAGGTGATGGATGTTTTAAGGCAAGAGGAAGAGCGCTTTTTCCAAACGATTTCTAATGGGATGGAAATTTTAGAAACCGCTTTAGAAAAAGGCGCCAATGTACTTGATAGTGAAACCGCATTTCGCTTGCACGATACATTTGGATTCCCATTGGATCTCACAGCAGATGTTTGTCGTGAGCGCTCAGTCAGCGTTGACTCGCATGGCTTTGAAACCGCGATGCAAAAGCAACGTGATCTTGCGCGGGCTGCAGGTAAGTTCAAGATGGTCCAAGGGCTTGAGTACCGCGGAGAGACCACCCAGTTTCATGGTTATGACAATCTACAGGTTCATGATGCTCGTATTACGGCCTTATATCGAGATGGCAGTCCTGTAGATGTAATTAAGCCTGGTGAGAGTGCGGTCGTAGTTCTTCATCAAACCCCTTTCTACGCAGAATCCGGCGGACAGGTTGGTGATCGAGGCGAGTTGCGAAGTGGGCTTTCACAATTTATCGTAGCCGACACATTTAAGATTCAGGCAGACGTTTTTGGTCATCAAGGCGAGCTGCAAGAGGGGGATCTAAAGATTGGAGATCTCGTTCATGCCCGAGTTGATAATGCTATTAGAGCTAAAACAGTGCGCAATCATAGCGCTACCCATCTCTTGCATAAAGCGCTTCGCGAGGTCTTGGGCGATCATGTGCAACAAAAAGGGTCCTTAGTAGATGCGGATAAAACACGATTTGATTTTACGCATACGGCACCTCTGACCAAAGCAGAAATAAATCAGATCGAGAAAATTGTTAATCAAGAAATTCTTGAAAACTCTGCAAGTTCAGCCACAGTGATGGCCATCGAAGATGCCCAGAAAACTGGGGCAATGATGCTCTTTGGCGAGAAGTATGGTGACCAGGTCCGAGTTTTAGAGATTGGCTCTTCTAAAGAGTTATGCGGAGGTACACATGTGCAACGAACGGGTGATATTGGTTGTTTCAAGATTGTTGCAGAGAGCGGAGTTGCTGCCGGAGTGCGCCGTGTTGAGGCAATCACAGGGTCCAATGTGTTGGATTTTGTACAAATACTTGAATCGCGTATTAATGAAGCCGCCCAGATTCTGAAGGCGGCCCCTCACGAATTAGCCCCACGCGTAAGCCAATTACAAGATACGGTTCGCCAATTAGAGCGCGAGCTTGAGCGTGTTAGCTCTAAGTTGGCGGCCAATCAAGGCGATGAGCTAATAAGCAAAGCAAGTGATTGTGGCGGTATCAAGGTCTTGGCAGCTCAGCTCGATACGGCGGATGCCAAAGTCTTGCGAGAGACCATGGATGCTCTCAAAACAAAACTAAAGTCAGCCGTAATTGTGTTGTCATCTGTTCAGGATGGCAAGGTAAGCCTAATCGCTGGTGTTACTAGTGATGTAACAAATCGGATTAAGGCGGGTGATCTGGTGAACTTTGTGGCTCAACAGGTTGGCGGTAAAGGGGGCGGCAAGCCGGAAATGGCGATGGCTGGGGGAACTGAACCCGCTGGTCTTGCCAAGGCGCTAGGGGGGGTCAACTCCTGGGTGGCTGAACGTATTTAGTCACAAATCGCTAAAATAAATGGATTCAAGGAGAACGTAATGAGTGAAGTGAACTCGATCCAGGTTCATCGTGAAGTTGATGCTATTGGCATGAACTGCCCTTTGCCTATTTTACGCACGAAGAAGACCTTAGCTGAAATGCAATCGGGCGAAGTTTTAAAGCTGAAGGCAACCGATTCTGGTGCAAGTCATGACATCCCTGCATTTTGTAAACAAACTGGTAATGAGTTAATCGCCACCGATAATGAAGGCGATACAATGGTTTTTTACGTCAAGCGCCGTTGATTCATTTGGTTTTTAGCATTCTTTGGGCTGCGTCAATCACCTGATTTGGTTTTAGTAGGTCAAGACACTCACTCCTACTATCTGCCTTATCCTCGCAACCTGCTTTGCGACACGGCACACAATCACCGGGACCTTGCAAAATACAAACGTTCTGCACGGTTTGTGATCGAGCTCTAAGTTGATAGGGTTCTTGTCCAATAAAACCATTGGGCCAGGGGCCAAAGTTTGTTGGTGGCGTTGCGCCAAATAAAACAATGGTAGGTATTTCACAGGCAGCCGATAAATGACTGACCGACGTATCGACACCGATATACAGAGAAGCCCCCTTTAGGAGAGTGACCGCTTGCGGAAGGCTTAAGCAACCTTCTGTATTAATCACCGAGTCACGAACTTTCTCCTTGAGCAAAGACAAAATGTCTTGATTGAGCTCTAAGTCTTGCGCAGCCGATGAGGCGCTTAAAAAAATTTGGTAGTCGTCTTTAACTAAGGAGGTAATGAGTTCCTGCCAATAGGATAGTGGCCAACGTTTATAGGCGTTTAAAGGCCCCGGGTGCAAGACAATATAGGGTTGCCGAATTTGGCTCTGAATAAGCGGAGTTAAGGCTAGAGCTTTGGGGGGTGTCACAGAGATTGGCTGAGCAAATAAATCAAGAGCCTTGTCTTGGTAAAAGGGCTCAAGCAACTTCAACTTTTCAACTATCACATGTTGGTGAAAGTAATCTACTGGAACCCAGTGCATAGAAATGGCGCGTTTCCAAGCGCTATTTTTTTTGCTTCGGGGTGTATCCTCAACCACCACCCCAACGCGGCGTAGGGCTGCGATTGAGCCAAAAAAGTAGGAACGATCACTGGGTTGGGTGATGATGGCTAAGTCATAGTGCTGAAAGAGTTGATTAAAGAGTTTTAGGTATTCCCATAAGCTGGGACGCTCTGGGGTCTCAATCAATTCATGAATATCAGTATTTCCTTTGAGCATATCCAGCCTACCCCGATAGCCCAGAAAATCAAATTGCGCATTGGGCCAAATAGCCCGAGCAGCACTAATGAGCGGAGTAGTAACTAAAACGTCCCCGATCTGACGAGTGGCGATAAATAAAACGCAGGTAGGGTCTTTCATAAACTATTGAAATTGACCGATGCGCATAAGCCGGATTTTTTCGAGAATTCGCTTTGTACTTTCTTCATTATTTGATTGATCACGAACTTTATGAAATAAATGAATAACTTCAGTCGACCATGAGCCAGATTTTCTTGTTAGGCCTTCGTTTTCAAGGCGAAAAACAAAATCAGCATCCTCGTGCCCCCATCCCAATAGCGCCTCATCAAACCCGTGGATTAAGAGCGCATCCTCTCTCCAGCATGCCATATTGCAGCCTTTAATTCGACGCCAGTAAAATTTCTTGTAATTCCTCCAGCGACCATTACCAAATTTCAATAACAAGGGAAGAAATTTATTCAAGGATCCAGCAATCCAAAGAAAAATAGATTTTTTTCTAAGCCACGAGAAGTCTAGCAATCTACGAGAAAGAATTTCGTGGGTAAATTTCTGGTTAAGTAATATTCTGCTCCCAGTAACCAAATAACCTTTTTGAGCAATTGATAAATGTCTTTCAAGAAAGTCTGGCTGAACTATGCAGTCACCATCTAGAAATACCAAGTATTTACCAGTTGAGGTTTGGATTGCTTGATTTCCAATGACTGTCTTGCGACACCCCACATCCTCATGCCACAGGTGAATAACTTTTACAGGAAACTCTTTTATACATTTTTGTATAACTTCACGTGTCTCTTTTTGCGATCCATCATCAGCAATTAAAATTTCAAAGTCCCTAAAAGATTGATTCTTTAAGGATTGAAGACAAAGCTCTAGGGCCGCCGGCCAATTGTAGGTCGCCACTATGACAGAAATTTGAGTCATTCTTTTGATTTCTTAATAAGACGCCAAAGTTTAATGTACCTTAGATAGGAGCCTTTCGAATTAGCCAGAGCCAGCGAGAATCCTTGAGGACCATCTAAAAACCCGGCTCGCAATATATAGGTCCGAAAAAATGACCAAGCGCCATGCAAGATTGCTTTTAGAGGACTGGCAGTTTTGCCCTTAGCAAATGCCTGCTGTGCTGAAGCTGTGGAGTACCGCTCCATCTTTTCTTGAACCTGAGCATGATTCATAAAGCTGTAGTGCAGCATCTGATTCTTTAGCTTCAATACAGGGCCCTTAGAAATGAGGCGTTCATGCACTAAATCACTAGAGAAGCGAGCACTCCCGCGTTTGAACAAGCGATCTACATAGTCTGGTGTCCAGCCAGAGTGGCGCATAAAACGCCCACAATACCAAGAGAGCCTAGGGATGGCATAGCAATCTGTTTGAGGTTTATCAAGCACGCACTTGATTTCCGCCCTAAGCTCTGGGGTGAGGCGCTCATCGGCATCCAAGGATAAGACCCAGTCTTCGCTTGCAAGGTCTAGCGCCCGATTCTTTTGGGGTCCAAATCCGGGCCAATCCGGTGGTGAGGATATCAGCGCGCCGTATCGTTGGGCGATTACCAGGGTACGATCCGTACTTTGTGTATCCACCACCACAATTTGGGTGGCAAGTCCGTCTAGCGAAGCTAAACAGTCCTCGAGATTGACTTCCTCGTTACGAGTTATGAGTATGGCTGACAAGGTGGGCATAATTCATTATATGAATGCTTCAGACCGTCAAGCCCTAAACCGACTAATTCGGTATTTGCGCCCCCATACCCGGCTTATCGTTGGATCCTTGCTTGCCATGGCCATTGTTGCTGCTTCGGAGACCTCCATACCAGCTCTAATGAAGCCCCTATTGGATCAAGGTTTTACCGGGGAACTGAACGATAAGCTTTGGCTCGTTCCCGTTTTCTTAGTCGGCCTTGCCATTATTCGTAGTGGCGCACAGTTTTTATCGAACTATTTATTAACTAAAGTTATTAGTAATATCTTGCTGACATTACGGGAGCAGATGTTCACTCGGCTGCTACGAGCGAAGACCGAGTTCTACCAAAAGACCACAGCATCTAACTTGATTAATGCGGTAGTTTTTGAAGTTAATAACGTTCTATCGATTATGGGCGGCATGCTCATTAGTCTGGTTAGAGACTTGTTAACGGTTATTGGTTTGATGGGTTATTTGTTTTATCTCAATTGGCGACTGACCTTAGTGGTGTTAATTATTTTCCCAATCATTGCTTTTGTGATGGGTAAGATCAATAAACGCCTTCGTGGTTTAAATCGGCAACAACAGGCTATGACCAGCGAGCTTGCCTATATTGTGGAAGAGGCTGCCGCCGGACATAAGATTGTGAAGGTGCATGGCGGTGAAGATTATGAGATGCAGCGCTTTATGGATAAGGCTGAACGTCTGCGTCAGTTCACCCTAAAGGCGGCTGTGGCGGGTGGACTGAATCAGCCAATCACCCAATTAATTGCTTCCATGGCCCTATCGCTTGTATTGGTCATCGCGATTATGCAATCTGCTACCCAAGGTGTCACGGTAGGAGGCTTTGCGGCCTTTATTACCGCCATGCTGTTGATTATCTCGCCACTAAAACACTTGGCTGATATCAATCAACCTTTGCAGCGTGGCTTAACCGCAGCGGAGATGATCTTTCAATTAATTGATCAGCCAATTGAAGAGGAAGATGGCGCTCAATCGCAATTAAAGCATTTGGTAAAAGCTAAGGGCGAGATCCGATTTGAGAACTTGTCTTTTTCCTATGACCAAAAAGAGGGACGTAAAGATGCTCTACGAAACGTTAATCTGGATATTAAGCCAGGCGAAGTGGTCGCTTTTGTTGGACCCTCTGGTGGCGGTAAATCTACTCTAGTTAATTTGTTACCACGCTTCTTTAAGCCCAAAGTAGGCCGCATCCTGCTTGATCAAATCCCAATTGAAGAAATTATGTTGGCGGACCTGCGCAAACAAATTGCCTTTGTTAGTCAGGACGTGATTTTGTTTAATGACACTATTGCTGCCAATGTAGCTTATGGCTCAAGCATAGAAGGGATTGATCGAGGTCGCGTGATTGAATCCCTTGAGGCGGCTAATTTAACAGGACTCTTAACGGAACTACCCAATGGTATCGATACCTTGGTTGGGGATAACGGTAATCGCTTATCGGGTGGACAGCGCCAACGCTTAGCAATTGCACGGGCAATTTACAAGGATGCGCCCATCCTGATTTTGGATGAAGCAACTTCTGCACTGGATTCTGAGTCGGAGCGCCAAGTACAAGAAGCTCTCGATCGCCTAATGGCAGGGCGGACAACCCTGGTGATTGCACACCGTTTATCAACGATCGAGCATGCCGATCGAATTGCGGTCTTGGATCATGGCGAGATTGTGGAATATGGCTCTCACCAAGAGTTGATGGCTAAAAATGGCCTATATGCTGGCTTACATCGCTTGCAGTTTAGTGAAGTAAATTCTTAGGGTGAAAATCAGTTGAGAACAATATCGTATTGCTCTTGTTTAAAGCCCGCCTCAGCCTGAAGCCGAATGGGTTTTTGTACAAAGTCACCGAGCATTGCCAGAAATTGGTTCTCTTCTTCTAAAAATAGGTCAATCACATCAGGCGATGCCACTATCCGAAATTCTTTTGGATTGAACTGCCTGTGTTCCCTAACAATCTCACGTAAGATTTCGTAACAAACAGTTTGAGGGGTTTTTACTTCTCCCTTGCCATTGCAGATAGCGCAGGGTTCGCACAGAATATGAGATAAAGACTCGCGGGTTCGTTTGCGGGTCATTTCGATTAAACCAAGTGACGAAAAGCTATTCACGTTAGTGCGGACATGATCTCTAGCAAGATTTTTATTAAGCTCATTGAGCACAGCCTCCCGATGATCAGCTTGGCTCATATCAATAAAATCGATAATGATGATGCCTCCAAGGTTACGTAAGCGCAGCTGGCGGGCAATGGCTTGAGCGGCTTCCAGATTCGTCTTGAAGACTGTGTCATCTAGATTACGCGCTCCCACAAAACTCCCTGTATTGACATCAATCGTGGTCATGGATTCGGTTTGGTCAATCATGAGATAACCACCAGATTTAAGGTCAACACGTCTTCCAAGCGCCTTGCTGATCTCAGATTCAATATCAAATAGATCAAAGAGGGCGCGCTCACCCCGATATAAAACTAATTTAGAACTCAGTTGGGGAGTAAAGGTTTGAGCAAATTGACTCAAGCGCTCAAAGTTCTCCGCAGAATCAACACGAATTTGCGTGGTTTCTGGACCAGCCATGTCACGTAACACCCTTTTGGCAAGACTTAAATCCTGATGAAGCAAGGCAGGCGCAGCCTTTTCTTTTGATGCCTGCAAAATACCTTGCCAGGTAGTACGTAGGTATTTGAGGTCAGCAATCAAGGTCTCATCACTAGCAACCCCAGCACTGGTGCGGACAATGATGCCGCCACTTTCATCAGCGGGGATTAGGCCCTTTAATCGATTTTTTAAGGCCTCGCGCTCTTCCGGCACCTCAATTTTTTGGGAGATGCCGATATGGATTTCAGTGCCCAGTGAGCGATGATCTTGGGGGAGATAAACTAAATTACGACCCGCAATACTAATTTGACGAGTAAGTCGAGCCCCTTTGGTTCCTAGGGGATCTTTTAGAACCTGTACTAGAAGAGTTTGTCCTTCAAATAGGATCTTCTCGATTTGTCCTCCTGCGGGATGATCGCCGAGGTCATTGAAATGAATAAATGCCGCACGATCCAGGCCAATATCAATAAAGGCTGACTGCATACCCGGGAGTACACGAACTACTTTTGCTAGATAAATATTACTCACAATGCCACGTTGCCGAGTACGTTCAATATGCAGCTCTTGAACCGCATTTTGTTCGATGATGGCAACCCGAGTCTCTTGGGGTGTGATGTTAATGAGGATTTCTTGGCTCATTTGTGCTTAAACCAAAATGGACATTCGCTTCTTTTAAAAGTTCTGAAGTTTCATATAAGGGAAGCCCCATGATACCGCTATAGCTGCCCTGGATTGTTTTAATAAAACTTGCGGCCATGCCTTGAATTCCATAGGCACCCGCTTTGCCCAGCGCCTCACCAGTATCAACATAAGCATGGATTTGGTGGAGGCTTAACTCTTTAAACTGAACCTGAGATTTTTGTACAACGCAATGGGCAGGCGTTGTTTCATCCCGCGTAATAGCGACAGCACTATAGACATGATGGATTTTACCGCTAAGCATATTGAGCATTTCAGTGGCATGGGTGGCATCTGTTGGTTTGCCGAGTATCTCAGTGGCCGGCGATCCAGACAAACTGACTGTGGTGTCGGCACAGACGATTGGTGCCCATACAAGTTTCGGATTACTCTGATGCAGTAATTGCCAGCGGTGCAGTGCTGCCATACTTTTTAATAATGTGACTCGTTGAACATAGTCAATCGCTTTTTCATTAGCCATGGGCAGTTCTAAGGCTTCAGCATTCTCATACTGACTGGGTAAGAGTAATTCAAAGCGTACCCCAATTTGCTTTAGCAATTCTTGCCGACGGGGACTTTGTGAAGCGAGATAAATGAAGTCATATTTCATATCGAGTTGACATCTTATTCGCGATGATAGGGATGGCCTTGCAAAATCGTCCAGGCACGATAGAGTTGTTCGATTAGTAGGAGTCTTGCAAAAGCATGGGGTAGAGTCAAGCTTGAAAGACGCCACAACGGGGTATCGTTTGATTTTAGAGTGGTATCCAGACCGTCTGCACCACCAATCAAAAATACAATATCTTTGCCAGTATCTCGCCAGTACGTTAATTGATTCGCAAGCTCTTTAGTATTCATATCTTTGCCATGTTCATCGAGAGCAATTACCCACGCATTTTTCGGAATGGCTGCACGGATTTTGACCGCTTCTTTCGCGGAACTGGCATCCGGTTTGATTTCTTTGAGCTCAATAGCGCAATCGGGGGGCATACGCTTGCTATATTCATGGCATGCAGTACTGACCCAATCGGGCATTTTGTGACCTACTGCAATAATCAGTAAACGCATACCTTAGTCGTCTTCAGGCGCTTCACTTGCCTTGACGAGTTTTTTGGGGCCGCTTAACTTAACCCGAACCGGCTTATCGCCCCAAATACCTTCAAGCTGATAGTAGGAGCGTAGCATCGGTTGCAAAATATGAACAACAATATCGCCGCAGTCAACAAGGACCCATTCACCAGTTTCCAGGCCCTCGATCGATATAACCTCACCCCCTTTTTCTTTCACACTTTCTTTGACTGAAAATGCAAGAGAGCGGGTTTGCCGATTACTGCTCCCAGTTGCAATCACCACACGATCAAATAGCTCACTAAGTTTGCTGGTGTCATAGACACGAATGTCTTGAGCTTTAACATCTTCGAGAGCATCAATGATGGTGCGTTGCAGTTTACGAATATCCATATTTATCGCCATCTTACCTTGTTGACTGGTAAAGACCCTTTTTGAGGATGAGAGCATGTATAGATTTAGGGAGCCATTCTTGAATGCGATTAGCGGTATTGTTAGAGGAAAGTAAAGGACGTAGGCTGCTTGAGGCAAGATCAATCGACAGTTGCTCATCTAGATAAATTAACCCAGAGGCTTTAGAACAAAGATCATGGGCTAACTTAGTTTGATGGTCTATATAGTAGGCTTGAAGAGGTGGATGATCTATTAGTTGTTTCTGAATCGAGTAGGGCGGCCGGCTAGCAACCGCTAAATGTATATAGCGACTAAGGTCGCGCCAATCATTCCAGGTATAGAGTTGCAGGAAACTGTCTGCACCCATTAACCAAATTAGGGAGACATCAGGACCAAATTGTTGGCGGAACTCTTTGGCACTATCGATCGTATAGCTAGAACCACTACGATCAATTTCCATTGGATCAACAGTGACCACAGTACTTATGTGCTTCGTTTGAAACTCTTCCCTTAAAACATCTGCTGCTGCCATCGTCATCGCAAGACGGTCTTTTGCAGGGGTAATGTGGGCGCCTTTTTGCCAAGGTTCGCCACTAGGAAGCCAAATGAGCTCATCTAATACGAGTACTCTAGAAAAATACTCTGCTAAGCGGATATGACCCCAATGTGGGGGATCAAAGGTTCCGCCCAGTATGCCAATGACTTTGTTCAATACGTTCTCGTCTATGCTTCAGCTAGCCAGTCGCGTGGTTTAAGGTAGCGCTCATACAAACGCGCCTCAGGGGTTCCTGCTTGGGGTTGCCAGTTGTACTTCCAGGTAACAACGGGCGGCATTGACATCAAAATAGATTCCGAACGGCCCCCAGACTGCAAACCAAAGATCGTCCCGCGGTCAAAGATCAGGTTGTATTCCACATAACGTCCTCGGCGGTATTCCTGAAAATCGCGCTCTGCTTGGTTATAGGGCTCTTGATGACGACGCTCAAGGATCGGTAAATATGCTTTGATCAAGGAGTCGCCAACCGATCGCATCATCGCAAAACTTTTCTCGAATCCCAGTTCATTAAAGTCGTCAAAGAAGATTCCACCAATACCGCGCGGTTCATCGCGGTGTTTGAGATAGAAATAC
>Ga0255083_1000012_pt1 | contig 40600 bp, 43 predicted proteins | sample Colum_Colum_RepC_FD_188460 | JGI IMG/M metagenome (GOLD analysis project Ga0255083, IMG submission 188460) | Freshwater microbial communities from Columbia River, Oregon, United States - Colum_Colum_RepC_8h | ecosystem: Environmental > Aquatic > Freshwater > River | place: USA: Oregon...
GTTCATGGGAGTTCCTTTCGGTTCGGTGTGGGGCGGTGTGCCCTCACACCGGACAAGAGCAACGTGCGCGGTACTTCTGGCTCTTTATTCAAGAAATATCCAAGATTTCCAAAACTACCCTCTGAGCAGGGGTGTCAGGCTCAGATTCGACCTTCGGCGAGGCCAGCCCGGACCTCGACCGCCCGTTCTCTGACCTCATCGAGGTCCTTCAACTTGAAGGCGGCTCGGACTTGTTGGGCCACACGGGGGTTGCGCCCGAAGCGAGTCTCGTGGCGAGCCATGAAATCCCAATACAGAGTCGTGAACGGACAGGCATCCGGACCGGTGCGTTCGGTGCGCTTGTAGCGACACCCCTTGCAGTAGTCCGACATCTTGTCGATGTACGCGCCACCGGAGGCGTACGGCTTGGTGGCCATCATTCCGCCGTCGGCGAACTGCGACATGCCGATCACGTTGGGAACCATCACCCACTCGGCTCCGTCGACGAAGTTCGCCCACATCCATTCGGTGAGTGCTTGCGGTGAACTCCCGTTGATGAGTGACAGGTTGCCGATGATCATCAAGCGCTGGATGTGATGGGCCCAGCCGTGACTTCGAATCTCTTGAAGTACGGTCGACACGCATCGCATGTCGGTCTCGCCCGTCGAGAAGCAGCGGGGTAGAGGCTGGTCGGCTTCGAGGACGTTCTTGTGTTGGTAGTCCGGCATCCAGAGCCAATACAGACCCCATACGTATTCGCGCCAACCGATCACCTGCCTGATGAATCCCTCGGCCGAGGCCAGCGGAACACGTCCAAGCGCGTATTCGTTTTGCACTGCGTCGCACACCTCGCGCGGCGTCAACAGTCCGATGTTGAGATACGGCGACAACAGTGAGTGGGCGAGGTGCCACGACGACGTGATCATCGCGTCCTCGTGCGGACCGAAAGTGGGCAAGAGTTCGGTGACGAAGTGACGCAATCTCGCGAGGGCCTCGGCGCGGGTGGTGGCCCAGATCCCGGTGGGTCTCTCTCCGTGGCAGTGCGTTTCGATGTCGGCGATGACTTCGGCGTCGAGTTCATCGAGTGGGGTGATCATGGGGGTCGGCCAGCGGTTGACTCCATCGCGTGGCGGTGGCTCGCGATTCTCGGCGTCGAAGTTCCAGCGACCACCCTCGGGTTCGGCGCCGTTCATCAGGTAGCCCCAGCGAACCCGCTGCGTTCGATAGAAGTCCTCCATCTTGAACGACTTGCGCCCAGTGGACCAGTCAGCGAATTCGTCCGGGTGGCAAAGGAATTGATTCGAGCGGACGACCGAACAACCGAGGCCACGTACGAGTTCGAGACCCGACCAACTCGCCGGCTCCATGACCTGAACGGTGTTCGGATGGAATTCGGCGACGTGTTCTCGGTACCCCGCGGCGAGCGACTCACTTCGGCGGTAGTCGACGTGGAAGCCCTCGTTGCGGAGTTCGTCGGCGAATCGACGCATGGCGGTGACGACGAGATGCGCCCGCTGAATGTGCCACGACTTCGATGACAATTTGCCGAGGCTCTCGACCATCAGCACGCGATGAGTGGAAGGGTTCGCGTCGGCGAGCGCCGCGAAGCCGCGGTTCAACTGATCGCCGAGCACCCAGACCGAATCCATCAGTCCAGTGTGGTGGTCGGATCAGTGGGATGCGATGTCGTGCCTCGAAGCGGCAACCTCGGCCGAGTCGAGAATTCCGGCTCGTTCGAGACGGTCGATCAGGGCAGTGAGGTTGCACACGATCCAGATTCGGCGACCAGCCCCGCTCATCTGTCGGAGTGCGCCGTGGAGGATTCCGAGGGCGGCGTCGTCGATCGACGTCAGACCGTCGAGATCGAGTGCGACATCGGGGCACGTGGTGAGCGTGGCCTTCTGCAGTGCGTCGTGGAGTCCGGGGATCGACCCCAGATCGAGATCGCCAGCAACTTCGATCACGAAGAGCCGAGGCGCTTCGTCGATCGTGATGCCGAGGGTCATGGTCTCAAACTACCGATCGCGGACTCCGCTATTCGGTGTGCATAGAGAGTTGCTCATACAGCATCACGTCGGGAAGCAGAGCACCGATGAGAGGGACTTCCGGTCGATGAATTCGGCTCAGTGAGACCGTCACGACATCGTCTTCGATCGTGACCACGACCTCGGTATCGTCCGCGTCAGATGTCGCCACTGCTTCACGTGCGGCCGACACCGGATTGGCGGATACCGATGCGGCGCGGGTGGCGTCCCGGCAGAGATGCACGAGGCGGATCTGGTCGATCGTGATCGCGCCGACCTCGACGACGAGACAAATGGTCAACACGACGAGGGGCAGGGTGAGTGCGAATTCGACAACGGCTTGTCCGCGATCTCTCGCGGCTTCACGGCACCTTCGAGATGACATTGTCGATGATCCGGTCGAAGAGTTCACCGATCTTGCCGGCCCCGCCACCACCATTGGCCCAGGCGACGACCAGCAGTGCGATGAGCGCGGCCGCCAGGATCACGAGGGCGTATTCGGAGGTCGCCTGTCCAGCATCGCGGGATTCGTGCACGGAATTTCCTTTCGGTTCAGCCGAGGCTGATGCGGTTGAAGGCGCCGATGATCACCGGAGCGATGACGATGAGAACGAAAGAAGGAAGTGAGCACACGACGAGTGGTACGGCGAGCCGTACCGGAAGTTCTCGCGCACTCGTCTCGATCGCTCGTCGACGAGCGGCCCGGGCTTCCACGGCGAGTTGTTCGGCAGTGTCGACGGCCGGGATCCCGAGTCGGGAATGATCCTTGAGGAGGTCGACGACCGGCCACGAGTGCGGGCCGAGGTGACGTGGCAGTTCGTCGAGGGCTTCGTGGAAGCGGGCCCCGTCGTCGTACGTGCGGACACACGCGACGAAGGCTGAACGGATTCCTACCGGCGAATGTCGTGCTGCGAGGTGGAGCGAATCGATCGATGTGGAACCGGCCCGGAGAGCGGCGACGATGATGTCGACGGAGTCGGGGAGCAGACGGGCCGCGGCCTGCTGGCGCTGGCGGGCCCGGCGCCGTCGTCGACGAACGAGCACCAGAAGTGGAATGGTGGCGAGCAGAACGAGGCTCATGTCGCAGCGATGAGTGACTTGGTCCAGAGTCGTCCGACGAGGTTGAGCGCGAGTCCGGTGGAGAGACAAGCGAGGCCGGTCGTCGTGGCGAACATCGTGTGTCGGACGGTGTGATCGTCGATGGCGAGCCACCCGCCGACGACGATGGGGATCCAGGTCATGACCCGCATCGATGCGCGGGCGGTGCTCGCTTGAGCGTTGCGTTCAGCCGTCGCATGACGACGGTCGGCCAAGGTGTGGGCGAGAGCGTCGAAGTGATGTTCGGCCGGCCCACCAACTGTCGCGGCCATGACGATCACGTTGATCGTGAGCAGCGCGTCCGCGGACTCGGCTGATTCGTCGGCGACACGCTGGCTGGCTGATGCGATGCCGAGCCCGGAGTCGTGATGTACGAGAAGTTGCGTGAGAGTTTTCGTCGGGTGGCGATCGTTGGCCGAGCGGAGGGCCGCCGTGAGGGTGTCGCCGGATCGACAGGCTTGGGCGATCGAACCAACCGCTACCTCGAGTTGTCGATCGTCGAGTCGGCGTCGTTTCATGAGGTCCTCGCGATGTCGACGATCCGTCTCCGTCCATCGGTCCCTCGGGTCACGTGGACGACGACGTCGATGGCGGTCATGACGAGTTCACGGGCCGTGAGGATTCCCGGTACGAGTCGGGTGACGAGGAGCTCGAGACGACGCCGGGCATCAGCCGCGGAGTTCGCGTGGATCGACGCCAGCGAACCCGAGTGGCCGGTGTTCAAAGCGTTCAGCAAGGTGATGGCTTCGCGATCCCGGATTTCACCGAGGACGAGGCGATCGGGGCGAAGGCGAAGAGCGGTGCGGAGGAGATCATCGAGGGTGACCTCACCTCGACCGTCGGGAGTGGGTGGGCGCGCTTCGAGGCGTAGGCAATGTGGATGGGTGGTGACGATCTCTTTGGTGTCCTCGAGGACGATCAGCCGTTCCGAATGTCGAATCGAATCGGTGATGGCCGCGATGAGAGTGGTCTTTCCGGCGCCCGTGGCGCCCGAGACAAGGATGTTGGCGCGGCTCGCCACGAGATCGGAGACTTCTTGCTCGACGCGGGGATCGTCGACGAAGTCGGCGATGCCGCAACGACGATGGCGCAACACGCGTAACGCGACGGCCGGACCGTCGGTGGCGATGGGCGGGACGACCGCACAGATACGGGTCCCGTCCGGTAATCGCGCGTCGATGCTGGGCGAGAGCCGGTCGAGGCGTCGGCCGAGTGGCGCCAAGACTCGCTCGAGCGATGCTTCGAGTTCACCCGGCGCGAGGTTTCCGGCACGATGCAGCACGCCGTCCGCTTCGACCCAGATGTCGGTGCCACCGTTGACGAGAACGTCGGTGACATCGGGACGAGTGAGGAGATGCTCGAGGAGCGGAGGTAGGCAGCGGACCACGCCCACGTGTGGGAGTGATCAGAGCCGGCGGGGCGAATTCAGGAGTCTTGGAGCTTCTTGGCTGCGAAGGCAACCAGCCCGACGAGGGCCAACAATGCGAGAAGACGTTTCATGTGGGCGAGGCTAACGGCGGAGCCGAAGTACGCCGCTACCCTCGTTGACGGAGGTGTCCGCACGCCTGGTGGGTGCCGCCGCCTTCAAAGCGGTTGGAACGAGTTCACTCGTTCGGCGGGTTCGATTCCCGTCCACCTCCGCCAACGCCGTAGGCGTTGCACTCGGTCTCGCGGAATCGGGAGGAGCTTGCGACGGATCCCGTCCACCTCCGCCAACGCCGTAGGCGTTGCACTCGGTCTCGCGGAATCGGGAGGAGCTTGCGACGGATCCCGTCCACCTCCGCCACGCGGAGGTCTCGCGGAATCGGGAGGAGCTTGCGACGGATCCCGTCCACCTCCGCCAAATTGGCGGTCAGACGGCGAGGAGATCGCGTGCGCCGGTATCCGAACTCGGATGACGCAACTTGCTCATCGCTCGCGCTTCGATCTGACGGATGCGCTCACGAGTGAGATTGAAGTGCTCGCCAACTTCTTCGAGAGTCCGCGGCTCACCTCGGTCCAGACCGAATCGAAGCTTCAGGATCTCGCGCTCACGCTCGTCGAGTGGAGCCAGCAGTCGCTGGATCTCCTCGGGAAGCAACGCGGTCGCTGCCATCTCGAACGGACTCTCGGCCGAACGATCCTCGACGACGTCGCCGAGTTCGGCATCGCCGTCCTCGCGGAGCGGTTCGCTGAGCGACAACGGTTCGGCGGCAAAGCGCAACGCCTCGGTGACCTTGTCTTCGGGCATCTCGACTTCTTCGGCGAGTTCACGAAGTGTTGGCTGACGACCGAACTTCAGCTCGAGGCGCGAGCGCGCCTTCTGCAGGCGAGCCAAGGTGTCGCCGGCATGGACTGGCAGACGGATCGTGCGACCGGTGTTGGCGATACCACGGGTGATCGCCTGGCGGATCCACCACGTGGCATACGTCGAGAACTTGAAGCCCTTGCGCCAGTCGAACTTCTCGACGGCGTGCATGAGGCCGAGGTTGCCTTCTTGGATCAGGTCGAGGAGCGGGAGTCCGGAGGCCTGATACTTCTTGGCGATCGACACGACGAGACGCAGGTTCGACTGAACGAACTGACGCTCGGCGGTCTCGCCGTCGCGGACGAGATTGCGAAGCTCACGCTTCTTGGCGGGAGTGAGACCCTTGCCATCGTTGGCGGCCATCTCGGTCTGCGCGGTCTTGCCGGCCTCGATCTGCTTGGCGAGACGAACTTCGTCGTCCTTCGTCAGCAGTGTGTACTGACCGATGTCGGACAGATACAGGCGAACGAGATCTTCTTCGTCACGATCGACTCGGTCTTTGGCCACCTGTCACCCTCACTTCATCACAGGTAATTGCTCACTTGCTATCGCCCGATTCGGTGAATCGTGCACTTACTGCTGAATGGTTTGCCAATCCCTTCGCAAGTAATTGGGCGGAACGATACCGACGAGTCGGCTCGCCGCAACCATCGGACGGAAATGGGTCGGTAAGGTGCGCACAAGCGAACAAAGGAGTTCCCAAATGGCGAATCCAGTGCTGAACGAAAAGGGTCTACGACGAGCCGCCGAATCCGATTCCGGTTGGGCCGCACCCTCATCGGAGACACGTCGCCCGATCGACGATGGGCCGGTGAGTCCATGGACTCCGACAACAGGAGTCATGACCATCGGTGGAACGGTTTCGGCCACGGCGGTTCTTTTCGTTCTCCTTCTCGCCGCATCGGTCGTCGGTTGGTTCGGTGTGAAAGCACCGGAAGGCGAGGTCTATTCCTTCCCCGGATTCGCCATTGCTGGAGTTCTGGTCGGTTTGGTGTGCGCCATCGCCATGAGTTTCCGTCCGCAGTGGGCCCGAGTACTCGGACCGGTGTACGCGGTCGCCGAAGGTCTGTTCATCGGCGCGGTGAGCCGTGCCTACGAGACGTATTACGACGGCATCGTCGTCCAGGCCGCTGGAGCCACCATCGCGGTCTTCGCCGTCATGCTCGGTCTTCATGTGTTCCGAATTCTGAAGGTGACCGACCGCATGCGTCGGATCGTCGTGAGTGCCACTCTGGGTATTGCGGTGTTCTACGGAATCTCGTTGTTGATGTCGCTCTTCGGCGCCTCACCGTTGTTCATCTCGTCAGCCTCACCGTTCGGCATCTTCTTCTCATTCCTGGTCGCGGGTCTGGCGGCGTTCAACTTGTCGCTCGATTTCGACTTCATCGAGCGCGGAGTCGAACAGCGCCTTCCCCGCTCCGTGGAGTGGTTCGCCGCCTTCGGTGTGCTCGTGACCGTGGTCTGGCTCTACCTCGAGATTCTGCGGTTGCTCGCCAAACTCCGCGACCGGTGACCTCGCCCGACACCATCGCCGGCATCGATCGGCGGGTGGCCCTCATCCTCGGCACGGCACTGCTGAGCCTGTTCGGTGCTCGTTTCGGTAGGGAACTCGCGCCGGCTCACCCGGCGTCGCTCGCCTACATGTGCTGGTGGTCCGGCACTCAGATCGTTTGCTATCTGATCGTGCCGCTCGTCTTCGTCGCGTTGACCCGCGGTTCACTCGCCGACATCGGTTGGAAACTTCGGGGATCGAGTTCGCACTGGAAGGTGTATTTCGGTTTGTTCGCCGTCGCCGTTCCGTTCGTGGTGTTGGCGAGTTTCAGTTCGGACTTTCAGCTTCGATATCCGTTGTACGACATCGCCGTCGGCCAGACCGGCGTGTGGGGCAACCTGGCCGTCTGGTGGCCCTTCTATTTCGCCCAATTCGTGGCCGTCGAATCGTTCTTCCGCGGCTTCCTCGTTCTTGGACTGGCCCCGCGTTTCGGTTCGTCGGCGATTCTCATCGCCACCGTGCCGTATCTGATGATCCACTTCGTGAAGCCACCCGCTGAGGCTCTGGCGTCGATCGTCGGTGGAATCGTGATGGGCACACTTGCCCTGCGGACGCGCAGCGTCTGGTGGGGTATCGGTCTGCACGTCGCGGTGGCCGCACTCATGGATGTGATGTCGCTCGGGCACAAGGGTTTCATCTGGTGACGTCGGGCGAGGAAGCGGTCGCCACTGCAGTCGGTGGCGCGCTGTTGGGGGGTTTGGCTGGTCGGGCTGTTGGCGCCGCACCACTCGGTGCGGTCATTGGCGGCATCAACGGAGCGGTCGCCGGATTCCGAGGGATCTACGACTGGAAATCGGTGCGGGGGCGCGCGGCTTTCGTTCTCGACTCCACGTGGTCGATGGTGAGTACGGGGGCCGGACTCGTTCTGATGTCGGCGTCGAAGGCACGCGAGTTACTCACCGGTCGTGCGATGGGCTACGAGCCGAGCTTGTCGTCACGGCGGAATCGATTCGTGCATCGCGGTGGGGTGGTGCTTCGTCGCGGCTTCGCAGTCACGATCGGCAACGTGATCAACGGCGCCGCCGACCGACGAGGCGAACTCACCGAGAGTCGTCGCCACTTGGTCGACGAACACGAAGACGTTCACGTGTGGCAGGAACGTGTGCTCGGCCCGCTGTATCCGGTTCTCTACACCGGCTGGTTCATCGGTGGCGTTCTGTTGGCGATCGGTCGACGTGGTCGTTCGAACGCGCTTTCACTTTCGGACGACATCGACAATCTCGCGTACTACCGAAATCCCTTCGAGTGGCACGCCTATTCGCGGGCCGGCGAATGGCCCCCGGCGTGGGTGGATTCGGAACGAGTGTGGCGACGACCGTTCAGATGGAGCGCAGGAAGCCCAACAACGCGGCGTTGAATTCCGCCGGGGCCTCCTGCTGGGTCCAGTGTCCGGCCCCGGGAATGATCACGCTGCCCTTGTAGTTGGGCATCATCGAGTTGATGGTGTCGATGGTGTCGAGGCGTGGTGCGATCACTCCGTCCTTGTCGCCACCGATGAAGAAGGTCGGCATCGTCATGACGGCCGGGCTGATGTCCTTGGTGATTTCGTAGTTCGCGTCGAAGTTCCGGTACCACGAGACGGGACCGAAGAATCCGCTGTGGCTGAACTGCTCGACGTAGCGGTCGAGATCGGCCGCGGTGAGCCACGACGGCAACTCGGCCGGGATGTCCGAGAACATGTCGAGGAAGCCCGTGCCTTCCATGGGCGGCAATTCGGAAAGATCGGTCGGTCCGGGTCGGTACTTGGCGCCCGATGCTCCCCACAGAATGCTGTGCATCGTCCGCCGGACGTCGGCCTCGAATTCGCGTTCGGCCGGTCCGACTTCCTGGAAATAGAGGATGTAGAAGAAGCGGTCGCCGAAGGTCATCTTGAAGAGCTCGGTCGGCTTCATGGGCCATGGGGTGAAGGGAACGCTCACACCCACCACCGAGTTGCAGCGCGATGGGAAGAGTCGGCCGGTCTCCCACACCACGAAGGCACCCCAGTCGTGGCCGACGAACGACGCGGTTTCGTGATCGGTCGCATCGAGGAGTCCGATGAGATCACCCGTGAGGTTCTGGATTCCGTAGTCGGTGACGTTCTTCGGTGCCGACGAGAACCCGTAACCGCGCTGATCGGGAGCGAGCACGTGATACCCCGCGTCGGCCAGGACCGGAATCTGGTGACGCCACGAGTGAGCGGACTCGGGGAAACCGTGACTGAGGATCACGCAGGGCGCCGTCGGGTCACCGGCCTCCATGACCTGTAGGTCGACACCGTTGACGTGGATGGAACGTTCGCGCACTTCGGCCACGGTCAGGCCTTTCGGCGGGCGAGGGGGTTCCGGGCGAGTAATTCGTCGGGAATCGGATCACCGGAGATTTCGTCGGTCCAGTAGGTACCGGCTTCGAGTCGGGTGAGCGCGGTCTCGACATCGGCGAGATCCTTCTCGATCGCATCGATCGTGCTCGCGTGTTCGTTCACTTCATCGGGAGACGTACCCATCGACATGAGTCCACAGTAGTGGTCGGGGGATAGCGTGACGACCCATGGCAACTTCCTTCCCGCCGTTCGACGGCTCCGCTCCCAAGTCTCAACAATTCCCCGCGCCGCCCGAGATGGGGATCGATGCCGCGAAGCGTTACACCGCCACGATGCAGACGTCGATGGGCACTCTCGTGATCGCACTCGATCCGATCAAGGCCCCCAAGACGGTCAACAACTTCGTGTTCCTCGCGTTGAACCACTACTACGACGGAGTCATCTTCCATCGGATCATCCGCGGGTTCGTTTGTCAGGGTGGCGACCCCACGGGCACCGGACGCGGTGGCCCGGGTTACCGCTTCGAAGACGAATTGCCCAAGTCCGGTCAGTACGAGATCGGTTCGCTCGCCATGGCCAATGCGGGCCCAAACACGAATGGTTCGCAGTTCTTCATCATCAGTGGTTCGGACGGCGTTCGTCTGCCACCGCAGTACTCGTTGTTCGGCAAGGTCGTGAAGGGACTCGAGGTCGTGGAGGCCATGCAGAGCGTGCCCTGCGGTCCCGGAGATCGCCCGAACACCGATGTGGTGATCGAGTCGGTCACCATCACCGTCGCTGACTGATCACGATGGCGCGAGGCGAGTCCGTCTCGATCGAGTCGGCTCGTCGGATCGCCCTCGCGGCACAGGGATTCGCCTCACCGCGTCCGAGTGGCCGGGTCGACCGGCGACACCTTTCGAAGTCACTCGACGCGATGGGTGTCATTCAGATCGACTCGGTCAACGTGCTCGTGCGGAGCCAGGAGTTGCCGGTGTTCGCTCGCCTCGGATCCCACTCCCGCGATCTCATCCCGCGGGCCACGGCACAGGGCGACCTCTTCGAGTATTGGGGACACGCCGCCGCCCATCTTCCGACGGCACATCATCGACTCTGGCGTTGGAAAATGGAAGCGAGTGTCGGAGGTCCGTGGCGGTCGATTCACGATCTGCGTCGTCGTCGACCGGGCTACATCGAATCGTTGCTCGACCGGGTTCGTACCCAGGGAGCCGTGACCGCGGGTGAGTTGTCGGAGCGCACCGAACGCAAGGGGCCTTGGTGGGATTGGGACGATGCGAAGGAGGCTCTGGAATACCTCTTCATGAGTGGTCAACTCACCGCTACCCGTCGGGCGAACGACTTCGCTCGCGTGTACGACCTTCCCGAACGAGTCGTGCCGGCGGTTCACCTGCAGGCTCCGACGGCCACTCGTGAATCCGCACACCGAGAACTTCTCGATCTGGCTGGTCGGTCCCTCGGCATCGCGACGGCCTACGACCTCGCCGACTACTACCGATTGCAATTGAGCGAATGCAAGAGGCACATCCAGGATCTGGTCGACGACGATCGACTGCGTCGGGTACGTGTGGAAGGTTGGAAGGATCCGGCGTATCTCCATGTCGACGCCCGCGAACCACGGCGCGTGACCGCGTCGGCTCTGTTGTCGATGTTCGATCCGATGGTCTGGAATCGCCGGCGCGACGAGCGACTCTTCGACTTCCACTATCGGATCGAGATCTACACGCCGGCACCGAATCGAAAGTTCGGCTACTACGTGTTGCCCTTCCTCTTCGACGAACGCATCGCGGCGCGTGTGGATCTGAAGGCCGATCGCGCCGCCGGCACTTTGTTGGCATCAGGCGCCTTCGCCGAACCCGGAGTGGATCGCCCTCGTGTTGCGGCAGCACTCACAGAAGAATTGCGACTCATGGCCGAATGGCTCGGGCTCGACACCGTCAAGGTCGGACGTCGTGGTGATCTCGCCGAACCCGTTCGTCGGGCACTCGGTCGTCGTTAGCCTGATCGCATGTCTCGCCCGCTGATCGCCGTCGCCGGTCGCATCGCGGCCGCGGGTCGTGTCTCACGGAGCTCGATCGCCTTTGCCGGTCGGGTCTATCTCGACGCGGTTCTACGCGCCGGTGGCGAACCCGTGACTCTGAGCCCGCGTGAACTCCGACCCGAAGACGCCGCCGAATTGCTGTCACGTTTCGACGGACTCGTGTTGATGGGCGGTGCCGATGTCGACCCGCATCTGTACGGGCAGACACGTCAGTCACACGTGTACGGCGTGAACACCGAGCAGGACCACTTCGAAATGGCCTTGGTCCACGCGGCCGTGGAAGCCAAGAAGCCCACGCTGGCCGTGTGCCGGGGAATTCAGTTGGTCAACGTCGCCCTCGGTGGCACTCTCATTCAGCACATCGCCGACCTCCCGGGCGTTCTCGATCACGCACCGAGCAAGTTTCCGGCTGGTCAGGAGTACGCGTTGCACGACGTGCAGATCACCAAGGGGACCAAATTGTCGGCGGCCATGGGTACGACCACGGCCCGCGTCGCTTCGTTCCATCATCAAGGGCTCGACGTGATCGGCAACGGATTGAAGGTCACGGCGAAGTCGTCCGATGGCCTGGTCGAAGGTCTCGAACACACGGGAACCGGTCAATGGCTCATCGGAGTGCAGTGGCATCCGGAGGACACCGCGGCCACCGATCCGCATCAACAGGCGCTGTACGACCGACTCGTGGAGCGTTCGGCTCGCTGATCAGTCGGTTGTCCGCGCGAGAGCCTCGGGAGATTCCGGAGCAAGGGCCCAGCGCAAGGTGCGACTCAGCACGGTTCCGGCCGGCCGAACGATGGCCCGCTCCGACACCGGCAGCCACGGAAGTCGAAGAGGTCGACGAGCCCAGAGCGGAAGCAAACTCACGGCCGCGGCCCCGATGAGCCCGTACGGAGCGCGGGCGACGAGGGGGAGTGGGGGAGTGATCAGGAGAAATCGAGCCGCATCCCTCGCTTCCGGCGACGACGCGAGTTCTCGGCGGTAGTAGTCGATCTGCTGCTTCAGCTGTCGGGTGTTGCGTGGAGCCTCTTCGACACCGAGTTTCTCGGCGATGACCGCTATGTCGGCGACGTAACCGTCGTACTCGTGCGGTTCGAGCGGCGTCTCGCCGAACGCGCGGTGGGCACTGATGAACGAATCGACTTCGGCGATGTGCACCCAGCGCAGCAGATGTGGATCGTTGGCCCGATAGGCCCGACCGTCGCGGGCGGTTCCCTGAACACGCGTGTGCACCCTCTTCACCATGTCGATGGCGCGCTGCGCCTCATCGGCCGGGCCGAACGTGGTGGCGGCGAGGAAGTCGGCCGTTCGCTGCAATCGACCCCACGGGTCGGCGCGGTAATCGCTGTGCTGAGCCACACCGGCCATCGCGAGCGGATGCAGCGACTGGAAGAGGAGCGCGCGCAATCCTCCGATGAACATCGACACGTCGGAATGCACGATGCGAATCGCCGAGTCGTCACCGAACCAACGCTCGCCGGGGGCGGTGAACAACTCCGAGGCCCGGCGTTCGGCGTCGTCGCCCACCACACGCGAGCGAACTGCGCCGGCCACGGCGCGACGCACTGGCTCGAGAAGGTCGGGAATGCGATCGGGCCTGTCCACCACAGCGACATCGTCCCATGCCTCGTGGCCAGCCGCGTTGTCGGGATGGGTACGCTCGTCACATGTCGGATGTGCAACCCACATCGGGGAACGGCGGCTTCGATGTCGACTCGCGTCGCATGCCCCCTTGGATCTGGAAGGCCGTCATCGTCTTCTGGCTCGGATTCCTCGGAACCATCCTGATCCGGTACGCGTACGACCGGCTCTTCTCGTTGTTGATCCTCGTTCTCGTCTCGTTGTTCCTGTCACTCGCCATCGAACCCGGAGTCACCCGGCTCGAACGACGCGGTTGGCGACGAGGTCGCGCCACTTTGGTGATCCTTCTCGCGTTGGTCGTGGCCGTGATCGTGTTCATCGTGGCGATCGGAACTTTGGTGGCCACTCAGGTCGCCGACCTGTTGCAGAACTCCGAGCGTTACGTCAACCGCACCGTCAACTTTCTGAACGACACGTTCGGCGCGCAGATCAATCCCGACAAGGTGAACGAGAGCATCCAGGATCCCGACGGTCCCGTGCAGGAGTTCATCCGCAATCAGCAGGACGAGGCGTTGCAACTGTCGGTGACCGCCCTCGGTCTCCTGCTCCAGGGATTCTCGGTGATGCTCTTCACCTTCTATTTGGTGGCCGACGGTCCGCGCCTACGTCGGTCGATCTGTCGTCGTCTCGCACCGACGCGTCAGCGCCGAGTGCTCGACACCTGGGACCTCGCCATCGACAAGACGGGTGGCTATCTGTACAGCCGAGCGTTGCTGGCCGGTGCGTCGGCATTCGTGCACTGGATCGCCTTCCAATCGCTCGGTACTGCCGCCCCGGTGGCTCTCGCGATCTGGGTCGGACTCATCTCGCAGTTCATCCCGGTGATCGGCACCTACGTGGCCGGGGTTCTTCCGGTGGTGCTCACGTTCATCGACTCTCCCATCAAGGCGTTGGTCGTGATCCTCGTGATCGTTCTGTATCAGCAGTTCGAGAACTTCCTCGTGGCACCACGCATCACCGCGCGAACCATGGAGATACATCCGGCGGTCTCGTTCGGTTCGGCGATTGCCGGTGCGGCGTTGCTCGGACCGGTGGGTGCTGTTCTCGCTCTACCGGTGGCGGCCATGGCCGTCGCGTTGGCGGCGGCGTCCGGCGAGCGCCACGAACTGATCGACAATCATCTCGTCGTGGTTTCGGAGAAGAAGGCACGTCCTGAACGCAATTCCGAGCGCACACGAGGCAAGCGTCTCCGACTCCGTCGGGGGCGGGGCCGTTGAGCGTCGATCCGACGCGGGTGATCCGGTCGTACGTTCCGCTCGCGGTCACCGGACGTAGTGGCCATCCGGAGTCGGTGCACCACGGCGCGTTGGTGGCATTGGAGCGTGACGGTCGCCCGGCCTTCTCGTTCGGCGATGTCGATCTACCGATCTTTCCGAGGTCGTCGATGAAGCCGATCCAGGCGTTGTCGATGGTTCGGCACGGGCTCGACCTCCCCGACGATCTCCTGGCGTTGGTGTGCGCGAGTCACGATGGTCGAGGGCAGCACCTCTATGGTGTTCGTCGCATTCTCGATCTCGTCGGTCTCGACGAGTCGGCTCTGGCCAACACGACCGACTTGCCACTCGACGAAGACGAAGCACGAGAGGTGGTTCGCCACGGCGGATCCCCGACGTCGCTCCGCCATAACTGCTCGGGCAAGCACGCCGGGATGCTCGCGACCTGTGTGGTCGCCGGTTGGCCGAGCGACTCGTCGTATCTGTCGTCGGACCATCCACTCCAGCGCGCGATCACCGAGGAGATCCCGCTCGCCTCGGGTGGTGAGATCCCCGAGTTCGGCATCGATGGTTGCGGTGCCCCGGCTCATCTCATTTCCTTGTTGGAGTTGGCGAGGTCGTTTCGTCGAATCGCCACCGGTGAGGTCGGTGCGGGTGGTCAGCGGATACAGCGCGCGATGTCGCAGCATCCGGAGATGGTCGGTGGCCCGACGCGTGACGTGACCCTCCTCATGGCCGGAGTTCCCGGACTGATGGCCAAGGACGGTGCCGAGGGAGTGTTCGCGGCCGCGCTTCCCGATGGACGCGCTGTGGCCATCAAAGTGGCCGACGGTGCCAATCGGGCGCGCCCACCGATCATGCGGGCCGCTCTACGCGCACTCGGCGTGGACGTATCAGGTGTGGACGCGCGTGCTTTCGCGGCTCCGATCCTCGGGCACGGCCAACCGGTGGGCGAAGTGCGTATCGTCGGAGATCTGTCGAACATCGGTGGCTGAGAGGAAGACGTACATGGCGGGAATTCCCTTCGTCGGGCCCATCGAACCGCTCGAATACGCGACGGTCAGCCAGGTGAGCCCGCTCGTTCAGCGGGTCGTCGCCCGTAACCCATCGAAGTTCACCTTCACCGGTACCGGCACGTACCTCGTGGGTACCGGACGCGATGTCGCCGTGATCGATCCGGGTCCGGATCTGCCCGAGCATCGAACCGCCCTCACCAAGGCGCTCGAAGGTCGACGCGTGGTGGCCATCGTCGTGACGCATTGTCACAGCGATCACGTCGGTCTCGTGCCGTGGCTGAAATCGGAGACCGGAGCACCCACGGCGGCGTGGCGTCCGCACGGGAGCGTGGGCGTGGTCGACAACGAGGACGACATGAAGGTGATGGAGTCACTTGCTCCGCCGCCGAAGTCGGCCGAGGAGATCGAGAAGGAAAGGGAGATCGCCCGGGCAGCCGGCCTCGATCCGGACGATCGCGAGATGCGCGAGACGGTCGACACCGAGTTCGAACCCGATCACCGGATCGACGATGGCGGGGTCGTCGTCGGCGGTGACGGCTGGACGTTGCGCGCCGTTCACACACCGGGGCACACGTCCAATCACATGTGCGTCGAACTCGTGGAAGAGCGAGCTCTCTTCACCGGTGACCACGTGATGGGCTGGAGCACGACGGTCGTGTCGCCCCCCGACGGCGACATGCGCGACTACCTGGCCTCACTCGACAAGGTTCGGCGACGCAACGACGAAATCCTGTGGCCCACGCACGGATCACCCGTGACCGATCCCAAGCCGTTCCTCGATGCGTACTTCGATCATCGTTTGTCGCGCGAACGGCAGGTGCTCGATGCAGTCGGTAACGGACTCGACACCGTGGCGCCCATGGTGCGACACATGTACGCCACGGTCGTACCCGAACTGCACATCCCGGCAGCGCGCAGCGTTCTCGCCCATCTCACTCAACTCGTGGAGGACGGACGCCTTCTGATCGACGGCGGTGGTCCGGCGAGATTGTCGGGTACCTACCGTCTGCCGTCGTGACCACACCCTCTCGGTAAGGTTGCTCTCATGAAGGTTCTGCGCACACCGGACGACTGTTTCGTCGGCCTTCCCGATTGGCCGTACGAACCCACATACACCGACGTGACGGCGCACGATGGCACCACGTTGCGGGTTCACCATGTCGACACCGGGCCCGACGACGCTCGGGAAACCGTTCTCTGCATGCACGGCGAACCCACGTGGTCGTTCCTGTATCGCAAGATGATCCCCGTTCTGGCCGGGGCCGGAAACCGTGTGGTCGCCCCCGATCTGATCGGATTCGGCCGCAGCGACAAGCCGACCGAACTCACCGACTACACCTACGAACGACACGTCGACTGGATGAGTCAGTGGCTCGTCAAGAACAACCTGCGCAACCTGACCCTCGTGTGTCAGGACTGGGGCTCACTCATCGGGCTTCGTCTGGCGACGGCCTTCCCGCAACGTTTCGCGCGCATCGTTCTGGCCAATGGCGGACTCCCGACCGGTGACCCGCCCCCGAACGAAGCGTTCTTGAAGTGGCGTGAGTTCAGCCAGACCGTGCCGGTGTTCACCACGGCGCGTATCATCGAAGGTGGGTGCGCCAGCAAGCCGTTGGCACCCGAAGTGCTCGCCGCCTATGACGCGCCGTACCCGACCGAGGAGCACAAGGCGGGAGCGCGGATCTTCCCCACGCTCGTTCCGGCGAGTCTGGACGACCCGTCGAGTCTCCCGAACCGTCGGGCATGGGAAATCCTCGGCGAGTGGACCAAGCCCTTCGTCACCATGTTCGGTGACTCCGATCCAGTCACCAAGAACGGCGAGTGGGCGTTCCGCAAGAACGTGCCGGGCTGCGCGGGAATGCCGCACACCACGATCGCCGGTGGTGGTCACTTCATTCAGGAAGACAAGGGGCCCGAACTCGCGACAGCGATCAACGCGTTCATCGCGCGCCATCACTGACGGCTCGACCGATCAACAAGTGGCGAGGACGCGAGCGAGTGCGTCGTACTCGGCCTGGTCGACCGAGAGACTCCACGCCTTCTTGACGCGGATCCAATCGTTCACGTAAGTGCACTTGTACGCCACTCGTGTCGGTAGCCAATCGGCGGGATCCCGGTCGCTCTTCGAACGATTGCTGGACGCCGAGACGGCGATGAGTGCGAACGAGTTGGCGAGATCGTTGGCGAAGGCCTCCCGGCGCGCGGCGGTCCAGGTGTTGGCTCCGGAATCCCAGGCCTCTTTCAAGGCGACCACGTGATCGATGTCGAACGTGGAGGCGTCGGTGGTCTCGACTCCGTCGTAGGCCGAGAACCACCGACCACCGGACAGTGAGCAACCCGATCCGACCGTGACCGGAGTGAGCGATTCGGCGATCAGTACTTCACGTCGCGTGTCACAACCATCGCGATCGGCATCGGTCCAGTGCTCGAAGAGATCACGGTCGTAGCCAGCAGTCTGTTCGGGAGCGATCGTGAGACCACGGAGAGGATCATTGGTTGCTACCGCGGTGGTGCTGGGAGTCGTGGTCGTCGTGGACGTGGTGCCACCAGTGGAGGAACACGCGGTGCCTCGGGCCGAGTCGGTACTGAGAGCCGACGTACCGCCGAGGATGATCGTGGTCGAGGCACTGCGGAGTCGCGTTGCCACCGCAGAAGGAGCACACGTCTTCTGCGAAAGGATCAACGGCCGCGACGGAGTGACGAGGCGCGTGCCGCCGAGGGCGTCGGGCCAGTTCTCGCCGCTCGCTACGACGACGTTCGTGGCCGCTGCTTGGGTCGCGTTCGACATGGAGTAGGCGTCTCCGGTGTAGGAGCGCCTCGTGGCTCCGGTGAACGAGACGCCGCTCAGAACTCCCTGACCATCGACGACGTGCAGAGTGAAGGAATTCGTGGACTTGATGCGTCCGATCTCGGCGGTCTGGGCGGCCGAGAGTGGACTCGAGGGAGCGGCGATCATGAAGGCACCACCGGTCCGCCGAGCTCCCGCCGCGGCGATGAGTTGATCGGTGAACGATGTGCCCGATGCGATCCAGAGTTCGCGAACCGAACCGGCCGTGACGGATCGGGCGCTGACCGCCACCGAAGTCGCGTACCGGTTCGAGCCCGAGATGCGCTCGACCGATTTGCCGAGGGCGCGTATCTCGGTGAGGAGAGGATCGGAGATCGCCGAAGTTCCACCAATGGCGTACACCTGGGTGACCCAACTCTGTTGGATGAGATTGCGGCTCGCCGTGGGCAGCGATGCAGCTCGGGTGAGCACGATCACCGCATCACCCGGCCATCCACCGGCCATCACCGCGTCGGGAAAGTTCTCACCGGTCGTGAGCAGCACGGTCGATCCGGCTCGCCCGTCGGCCTTCACCTTCTGGGCAACTGCGATCGCGGTCTCGTAGCGATCGTTGCCCCCCAGGCGCTCGGTGGACGCAGCATCGACTCGATCCATCCACAGCATCGAGCCGACGAGGAGGAGCGCGACGACGAGGAAGGATCGGTGTCGCGTCACCCTGCGACCGTACGGCGATCGGCGGGTCGTGCTCAAGAGCGACTCACACCGATTTGGGCCGGTTCTTCGTGAGTCGACGCAGTTGGGATGCGACATACGGTCGGGCCCGACGCATGCCGCCCCGTTCGGTGTACGCGGTCTCGAGTCGAACGAGGGCGGCGATCACCGTCTCACGATCGGGTTCCCATCCTCGTCGTTCGCACTCGTCGATCCATTCGGCCGGAGTGCGGTGACCACGCTGACCATTGCACCGGCGGCAGGCGGCGATCTCGTTCTCGATCACACTCGGACCCCCCTTGATCCGGGGAACCAGGTGCTCGGTCGTCGCTTCCACCAGACCGACCTCGAGCTCGCGTCGACACCACACGCAACTCGCCCCGTCACGTCGGAGGATGACCGCCATGCGCTCACGTCGGTTGAGTTCACGGTTGCCCACGTGACGATCTCAGCAGATTCGAACGGTCGTCGCACTTCGGACGCATCGGCGGGAGAATGTGGTCGTGCCCCGTGGTCGATTCGCGCCGTCCCCGACCGGGAGTCTGCACGTCGGCAACCTGCGGACGGCCCTCGTCGCCTGGGTCGCGGCGCGGGCCGCGGGCGGTGACTTCGTCGTTCGGATCGAGGATCTCGATCGGGCCAACAGCAGTTCGGAGAACGAGCTTGCGCAGTTGAGCGACCTTCGGGCCATCGGCCTCGATTTCCCCGCCGATGTCGTTCGGCAGAGCGAACGCTTCGCTGTCTACGACGCAGCCATCGAACGTCTCACGGCCCGAGGCCTCACGTATCCGTGTTTCTGCACACGCCGTGAAATCCGCGACGCGGCCAGTGCACCACACGGCGATCTCCCCGAAGGCGCGTATCCCGGGACGTGTCGTGACCTGTCGCCCACGGAACAGCAAAGCCGGGTGGACTCGGGTCGGCCGCCGGCGATTCGCTTGCGCACCGCAGGCGAGCGATATCGGTTCACCGACTCGATCGTGGGAGACGTGGAGGGTGGCGTCGACGACGTGGTGCTGCGGCGCAACGACGGCGTGCCGGCTTACAACCTCGCGGTGGTGATCGACGATGCGTGGCAGCAGGTCGATCGAGTGGTCCGTGGTGACGATCTGCTCCTCTCCACCCCGCGACAGATTCACCTGCAGAAGTTGCTCGATTTACCGCGTCCGTCGTACGCCCACGTTCCTCTCGTGGTCGGTGCCGACGGCGAGCGCTTGGCCAAACGTCATGGTGCAGTCACCCTCGCCGACCTCTCCCGGGCGGGTGAGAGCGTGGCGGAGGTACGCCATGAATTGCTCACGAGCCTCGGCTGGTCGATCGATCTCGACGATGCGGTGAACGAGTTCACCTGGTCGAAGGTTCCTCTTTCACCGTGGACGATCCCGTCGCGCTGGCAGACTCGTAGGCCATGAGTGCTCTCGACGACCTCACCCGAGTCCTGGCTTACGAAGGCGCGGCTGATTCCGCGACCGGCATCACCGAAGTCGGCCCGGAACTCGTGGTCGTACCCTTCTGGACGCGCGACATGTGCGCGGCAGTGATCCGGGCCGCTGAGGCAGTGGGGGGTTTCAGTCCGCAGCCCGAAGATCCCGTGCCGGGTCACGAGGTGAGTCTGGCCGCCATCAGCCCGCGACTCTTCGAAGCCGTTCAGAACGACCTCGGAAGCCGGATCTGGCCGCAACTTCAGGAGCAATGGCCCCTGATCGACTACTGCGGGCTGCGGGACATCTTCGTGATCAAGTACTCCCTCGACGCGCAGACCGAGTTGCGGATCCATCACGACGTCGCCCAAGTATCGGCGTCGGTCAAGCTCAACGACGACTACGTCGGGGCCGAACTCGAGTTCCCGCGTCAGAACTTCGTCAACACATCGGTGCCGGTCGGTTCGATGTTGGTCTGGCCGTCGCTCGTGACCCATCCGCACCAGACGCGCCCGCTCGAATCAGGGGTCAAGTACGGATTGACGATCTGGTTCGAGTTGCCCGAGCAGTATTCCTGAACCTCTGCTCGTTCACCGAACATGAGGGACGTGGGTATCCACGCTCGGAAACCATGCGCTGATTACTTTCGAGTCCACCGTGAGCGCGCGAGTGGGAATACGTTCGACTTCGATCAGTTGCGTAGTCGCGGCACTCGCCACACTTCCGATGCTGGCATCCTGTGGAGGTACTGGTGGCTCGGCCGCGGTGGCCGCCACCCGACCGCCGGCCACCGTGGAACTGACCCCGCTGTTCGATCCCCCGGCCACGACGGCACCGCCGGCCACCGTCGCTCTGACGACGACCCCGGCCGCGCCCGAGGTGACTCGAGTTCCGGTCGAGCCACTCGCCGAACCGCTCGGCGCCATCGGGCGCGAGTCCGGTGCCGGTGCGCAACGCGTGCAGGAACGTCTGCTCGAACTCGGGTTCTGGCTCCAGAATCCGAACGGTGATTACGGGGTGACCACCCGGCAGGCGGTGATGGCATTCCAGAAGTACTCGGGTCTACCGACCACCGAATCGGTCGACGAGGCGACGGCCGCTGCCTTGTCGTCGGCCGAGTTCCGGGTTCACGGGATCTCGAACGATGGAACATTGATCGAAGTCGACAAGACCCGGCAGTTGCTCTTCGTGATCGAGGACGGCGTGACCTCGTGGGCGATCAACGTGTCGACCGGGAGCGGTGTTCCGTTCCGTGAGCGTGACAAGACGGAATGGGGCAAGTGGATCTGGGGCGACGCGCAGACCCCGGAAGGAATCTTCACCATCGACCGCGAGTACACCAAGGGTTGGCGTCCGGGTGATCTCGGTGAGATCTATCGACCCAAGTACTTCAACGGTGGCATCGCTCTCCACGGCGCTTACAAGATTCCGGCCTATCCCGCTTCGCACGGGTGTGTTCGGATGTCGACCCCGGCCATGGACTTCATCTGGTCGGCCGATCTCGCGCCCCGAGGCACCACCGTGTGGGTTCACTCTCAGGGTTGATCCTCGTCGCTCGTCGATTCCGGTCGACGTTGTGACACTCTTGTTCGATGCTTCCCGTCATCGGACCACTCCGACCCTGGGCCGATCCGGCATCGGTGGCGATGTTCCGCTTGCCGATTCGGATGAACATGACTCCTTCACCCGATCTCGAAACGGCGCGCGCCGGTCGCGAGAAATCTCCTTGGTTCCGCCCACTCGACGGTGAGTGGGGTCTGCGGCTGTGGGACCACCCCAACGACGTTCCGGCCTCGGCGTTGCGCGGTGGAACGCGGGGCTGGTCGCGTGTCGCCGTGCCGGGCAACTGGACCGTTCAGGGATTCGACGACCTACCGCACTACACGAATGTCGACATGCCTTGGCCACTGCGTCCTCCGGCACTTCCCGACTCGATCACCACGGGCGTGTACCACCGCTCGTTTTCGGTGCCAGCCAACTGGAAGAAGCGCCGCGTCGTTCTTCACGTGGGCGGGGCCGAGAGCGTGCACGCGGTCTACGTGAACGGCGAGTTCGCCGGTTACGGCACGGACAGTCGGCTCCCGAGCGAGTACGACGTCACTGCGCATCTTCGGCCGGGCGCAAACGACCTCGCGATCGTTGTCATCCGCTACAGCGCGCAGTCGTACGTCGAGGATCAGGACCAATGGTGGATGGCCGGACTGCACCGTGAGGTCTTCCTCGAATCGCGCGCCGAGGTCGGTGTGCATCGGCTCGATGTCGTGGCCGACTGGAATCCCGACTCCGATATGGCGAGCATCGACATCACCGCCCGACTCTCCACCGGCGACCGGGATCTCGAGACGGGTTGGAACGTCCGCGCGTGGGTCGAGACGCTCGAAGGCTCACGAAAGGGTCGCGTCCTCACCGCCAAGGTGGCGACCTCGCACCGGGCGCCGTACGTCTTCACCGGTCACGTGGCCAACGTGACCTCGGAGGTTCGTGGGGTCCGACCATGGTCGGCTGAGACACCGCAGCTCTACCGGGTCGTGTGCGAACTGGTCGATCCCCGGGGCGCCGTGACCGAAGTCGTCGCGCAGCGCGTCGGATTCCGGCGCGTCGAGATGAGAGACGGCTTGGTGTGCGTGAACGGCAAGCCGGTCACCTTCATGGGTGTCAACCGGCACGATCATCATCCGGATCGCGGCAAGGCGGTGACGTCCGAGGACATGTTGGCCGACATCGTGACCATGAAGCGGCACAACATCAACGCCGTGCGCACATCGCACTACCCGAACGATCATCGGTTCTACGACCTCTGCGACGAACACGGTCTCTACGTGATCGACGAAGCGAACGTCGAGAGTCACGGCTTCAACACCAGCCTTTGTCACGACGTTCGGTATCGCGCCACGTGGCTCGAGCGAGTCGGTCGGATGGTCGAGCGTGACCGGAACCATCCGAGCATCGTGATGTGGAGTATGGGTAACGAGTCGGGCTACGGCGAGCACCACGACGCATCGGCCGCCTTGGTGCGCCGTCTCGATCCGACCCGCCTCCTTCATTACGAAGGAGCGGTGTTCCACGCCGGGTGGGCCAACGGTGGACGCAACGTCACCGATGTGGTGTGTCCGATGTATTCCCCGGCGGCCGCGATCCAGATGTACGCCGATTCGGGTATCGGTGAGCGTCCTCTGGTGTTGTGCGAGTACTCGCACGCCATGGGTAACTCGAATGGTGGCCTGGCCGACTACTGGCGCGTCATCGACACCCATCGTCAGTTGCAGGGTGGATTCATCTGGGAATGGAAGGATCACGGCATCCGACAGACCCTGCCCGATGGGCGGCAGCGATTCGCATACGGCGGTCAGTTCGGCGATCGCCCCAACGACGGCAACTTCGTGGCCGATGGTCTGGTGTCACCCGAAGGGCGGCCGCATCCGGCGATGCAGGAAGTCGCGTGGGTCCATCGACCGGTGGCCGTGGAGGGCATCGGCTGGAAGATGCGCGTCACCAATCGGCAGTCGTTCGGTGATCTCTCGCGATTCGTGGGTGAGTGGCACTTGCGGATCGGGGGCGAGATCCGGGCGCAAGGGCGATGGAGTCCATCGGTCGAGGCCGGTCAGTCACTGATCGTCGACTCACCCGTCACGCTGCACGATCTCGAATCGGCTCCCGGCGAGGCGCTTCTCACTTTCCGTTGGCGTACCGCTCGGGCGAGTTCGTCCGTTCCCAAGGGCCACCTCGTGGCTTGGGACCAGGTCGTGCTGCGCGGTGACGACGTCCTACGGGTCATCCCCGAGCGGGCGTCGACGGGCATCACCGATGCCGGCTTGCGCAGCGTGCTGCTCACCGAGCCGTCCTTGAATCTCTGGCGGGCGGCGGTCGACAACGACGGATTCAAGTTGATGCCCGACTTGTTGAAGCGCATGGGAATCGGCGGTCCAGCTCTGGCCCGTTGGCTGGCGCAGGGAGTGCACGATCATCCGGCTGAGAGTTTGGTGAACCATCGCTCGGAAGTGTTCGGCGACGCCGAGGGCTGGACGTACTTCGTGCACGAGGTCACCGTTCCCGAAGCGATGAAGGACCTACCCCGGATCGGTGTGGTGTTCGAAGTACCGCGTGTTCGCACCGTTCGTTGGTTCGGACGGGGACCACTCGAGAACATGCCCGATCGAAACAGTGGTGCGTTGGTCGACGTGTGGGAGTCCGCACCTGACGATCTGCCGTACGTCCTGCCCCAGGAGTACGGACTGCGGACCGACTGTCACTGGATGGAACTCGACATGGGGGCGCGATCGTTGCGCATCGAAACGGTCGAGCCGCTCGCTCTGCACATGTCGGCGATCGACCATCGCGACGCCGATTTGTTCGCGGCAAGCGATGTGACCGAACTCGAAGCTTGCCCTCATTCGGTCGTCCATCTGGATGTGGCTCACCGGGGAGTCGGAACCGCGAGTTGTGGGCCCGACGTCGACGACCGATTCAAGATCGGCGCCGGAGTTTTCCGGTTCACCTACCGGATGCGGGTCACGAGTCGGCGCGACGCACGTGGAGCTGGTGGTCCTCGGCGGTGAGACACCGACCGGTCTCGAGATCGAACTTCCATCCGTGAAGAGTGCACGTGAGGGTCGATCCGTCGACTTCGCCGAACACCGACAAGTCGGCCTTGCGGTGCGGGCAATAACGCTCGATCGTGTAGCCCGCTAGTTCGATGTCCGGCGACGGGCCTTCCGGCTGCCGACGACGTTTGGCCTCGGCTTCGGCCCGGCTCATGCGCTCGACCGAGAGTGATTTGAAGAAGTTGTAGAGGAATTCGTTGTAGTCGCCGCGACGCCAAGCCTTGAAGCGACACGACAAGAAGAGTTTGTCGCTCCAGTCCACGTGGCGATTGGCGACGACGTTCTCCACCAGTCGACGATCGATCTCGAACTTGAAGCCGAAGTCCTCGTGTTCGAACGCCTTGACCCGATGATTCGGGAAGTCGATCAGGATGTCGAGGTCGTCGAGACGCAGGAGACAGGCCGCACTGACGCCGTCGCACAACGTCGGTGCGAGTGCCATCAGGGGTTCCCACCAGGCGCGCAACGTGCCGACGAGATCGGTCGACTCGTGTGACCACGAACGGCGATGTTCCTCGATCCACGGCAGGTAGTCGGCCTGGTAGCGACGGAGGTAGTCGGCTTTGTTGGCGAAGATCTTGCGGACCTCGTCGTCGGGGATCGGATGACGCACCTCGATTCGGTCGTCGTCGAGTGCGATGGTCGTGCCCGGGATGTTGAGCACACCTTCATGTCCGCCGCCGGCCAGCCGATCGAGGAATGCGGTCTGGTCGGGAAAGATCGACAACTCGTCGCCGGTCACCACGTTGAGTTCGTACAACGACGGGTCGAGGAAGCACGGCGGACCGGCCGAAGGCACGACCGCGCGGGAATCGATCGCTTCGACGTATCGCATCGCACGAGCGAACTGACTCTCCACTTTCGCGTCCACGAGTTCGCGCATTCGTTCGGCCGGTTCCTCGTAGACCATCGGGTACCAAATGGCTCCGGAGTACTGCAGCCAGTGGAGGTCGACTGGGCCGTGACTCTTCAAGGCGTTGATGTCACCCGTTCGGCAGTCGTTCTGATCGACGAGCCGATGGGTTCCGTCGAACACGACGAGAGCGGAGTCCCCGCCGGGGCCGTCGGCGATGGCGGTTTCGGGATGAATGGCCACCACGAGTCCGTCGCCGAGATCGATTTCTTCACCGGCGCGGGTACGAATGAACTCGGTGAATCCAAGGGCGCGCAAACGGCGCTCCAATTCCTGGGTTGGGAAGTCGGGCAGCAGAACCGGCGTGAGCCGGGGCATGTTCTCGGCGAGCCACTGCTCGTCGAGGTGATCGCCGTGCAGATGCGAGATGTACAGATACGACGGATGCCGGATCGCATCGGCCACATGGGCGGGGAGACGATCGTTCCGCGGGAAAGGAAACCACGAACCGAAGAACGCCGGGTTGAACCACGGATCGCAGACGATCGAGCCCTGACGCGTCTCGATCAAGAGGCCGGCATGGCCGATCGACGTCGCGCGCACGACAGCAAACTACCGATTCGCCGGTGGTGTCACGGGGTCGGTGGATCGCTGAACACCTTGCCACCGCGTGACACGTGTTCGGTCCACTTCGTTCCGTCCCAGTACCGGTACTCGTAACGTCCGGCTGGATCCTTGTACCAGTCGGCTGGAACCTTCGGCGCGTTCGATGTGGTGGTCGGAACGGCAACGGTCGCGGCGAGTGAAGTTTGTGCGGCGCTCGGGTTGACGTTCTGAGTGGAGGACGAAGGCGCCCATCCGGATGGCTCGTTGGCTGGCGAAGGTGTCGGTTGCGCGGCCACCGGTGTGGGCGCCGAAACCTTCTTGGTGGATGGCCGTGAAAGATACGCGATCACGTCGGCGCCAACGGCCACGATGCCGACGACTTCCCAGCCGTCGGCCGACTTGGCGGTGAGCGACGTGGCCAGCGCTTCGTGATCGAAGGAAGAAACCTTGAGAGAGATGAACTCTTTCACGACGGCGAGTGTAGCCACGCCTTCGCGGACTCGTCCTGCGCGGGGCCGTCGAACATCAGTGCTCCGTTGCGCAAAGCAACGACACGGGGAACTCGTTCGAGGAATGACGGTTCGTGGGTGGCAACCAGAAGAGTCGCACCGCGTTCACCGGCGGTGTCGAGCAGTGCGAGCAGTGCGTCGCGACCGGTCGCGTCGAGTCCGACGAAGGGTTCGTCCACCAACAGAACATCGAAAGGTCGAATGAGAGCCAAGGCAATGGCGGCTTTCTGTTTCAGACCACGGCTGAAGCGAGAGGGCAGGTCGTCGGCCCGTTCGTAGATGCCCAATTGACCGAGCAAGTCGGCTGCATCCTGTTCCCATTCGACGACACCGTGCAGACGAGCCGTGTAGTCGAGGTGCTCCCAGACCGAGAGGTCGTCGTAGAAGACGGGAGTGTCGGAGAGATAACTCACGTGGCGGCGTGCTTCGAGCGAACCGGGCGCGTGTCCGAACACCGAAATCGATCCACTCGTCACGTCGAGGAGTCCGGTGATCATGCGTAGAAGGGTCGTCTTGCCCGAACCGTTGTGGCCGATCAGTGCGATCCGTTCCCCGGGTTCGACGTCGAGGTCGAGTGGCAACAGCACCGGACCGTCCCCGTAATCCTTGGCGAGGTTGCGCGTCCGTACGGCAGCCGGCGATTGCTCGATGCGCCCCTCGTGGGATTCGCGCGGTGCACCGGTGTTGCGATGACGACTCATGAGACTCCTCGTGACGTAGAACGGCTCTCGCGGGCAGCCGTGTCCATCCAGTTGCGAATCGCGTCGCGACGGTGGATCCAGGCACCGATCAAACCGACCAGAAGAACGACGGCGATCGCGGCCCGCGCCGCGGCGGCCTCGGGTCCGGTTCCGGTCTCGATTGCGTTCTCGGCGACCAGAATCGGCACCTGTCCGACGACGGTGATCAGAACGGGCCACACGGCCTTGATCACGTTGGCCGTCCCGGCGACTTCGGGTGGCATGAAGTTGCTTTGCGCCGTGGAAGCGACCGGATCGGGTGCACCCGAGACGATGTTGATCGCTGCACCGGCCAAGCCGGCGACCACGGCCGGAAGCGCGCCGATTCCGAAGACGGCCCAATGGTCGGTTCCGATCGAACCGATCGTCATCCAGAGTGCGGACAAGGGAACCGATATCGCCAACGAAGCATGGGTGAGGCGGAGATAGAGAGGACCGCGCTCGACGGGGTACGAATCGGTGCGATCGCCGTGGTCGATCTCTTGGGCCAGTGGTTCGAGAAGTTCGAGACCGACGAGAAAGAACGACAAGCCGCCGACGAGGACCAGGGGAGTCGTGCCATCGAGAATCCCGCGACCGGCCAAGCCAGCGATCACCACCAGGATGAGAATGCGCAACACTCGACTGGCCGGGAAGCGCAGGATTCCATCGAGGGTCCGTCGCCATTCGGCGTACGGTCCGCTTCCTCGTTTGATGCGGATCCACGGACGGCGACGACTTTGTTCGTGGCTGAGTTGACGACGGATGATGAGGACGGTTCGTAGGTCCTGCAACGTGACGGCGAATCGGAGTTGGGTGACGAGTGCCGAGCGACGTGATTGAGCCTCGAGTGATTGGCGACCCAGCAACAAGAGTCCGAGAGCCAGAAGGGCGATGCCTGCCGCGACGGCGAGGAGATCGGATGCATCGACGCGCTCGCCCCACAGCGGAATGTCACCGGTGGCGTCACCGGGGCCGACCAAGTTGGCGTTGGCCGGTAGTGCCGAAACGAACTGCCAGGTGATGAGCGCGCCACCCATCAAAGTCGCGGCCCAGCGGGGAACCCGCAACGAGTGCGCAACGAGCGCGCCGCCCACGAAGAACGTGGCGGCCAGAGCTCCCCACGCCGCACCGGCCACGGCCCAACTCAATTCGGTTCCCGGCAGTCGACGGCCGGCAAGTTGACCACCGAGCGCGCCAGCGAGTGCCGCGGCGAAGGCGATCGACCGCCATCGTTGAAGAGTGGGTCGCAAGAGCACCCGACGTCGATCGACGGGGGCGAGCAGCACGTGTCGGACCTCGGCCTCTTCGAGGGCGAGTGGGCCGCCCCGACTTCCAGATCGCAAGCCCATCGCGAGGGCCACCACACTCAACAATCCGAGCCAACCCGATCCGTATCGATCGACATCGTCGACGAAACTTCGTGCGGCCGGGGCATCGCGCACGAATCCCGAAGCGAACAGCGCGCCACCACCGAAGATGAAGGCTGCGAGGTAGACCCGATACAACGCATCGAACCATTCGACGTCGGCGAGTCGCTTGCGACGTCGGGCGCGACGAAGTTCCTCTACACCCCGGGTGCCCGTACCGGATGAAACCTGCTCGACATCGATTCGGTGCTCACCGGTCTCGACCGGCAGATTCGGATCGGAAGCCCAACCCGACCACGAAGTCGTGAAGAGACGGGCCGATGTGAACCCGGCGTGTTCGAGGGCGACGATGTCGAGACACGCCGAAACACCCGAACCGCAGGAGACGATCACGTCCGAATCTCGACGGATGCCGATGGCCGAGAAGTGTCGACGGAGATCGGAAGGTGTCCGTAGGCGACCTTCGTGCAGAACATCCGACCACGGTGCGTTCAGCGCGCCGGGGATGTGACCGGGCTTCGGATCGACCGATGCGACCTCACCACGGAATCGCTCGGCTGACCGAGCATCGACGAGTACGGCCGGCGCAGTCGAGCTCCGTCTCGCGTGAGAAAGGACCTCGTCGGTCGTGGCGAGCCGCTCGGCGGGCCAGGGTCGAGCGGTGAAGGCCGCATGTTCGTGTGAGTGGGTAGGTCCGACTTCGATCGACCCGCCGGCCGCGGTCCAGGCGTCGATACCACCGTCGAGGAGCAATGCCGGATGGCCGATCATGCGCAACATGACCACGAGCCGGGATGCGGTCATGCCACCGGTGTCGTCGTAGGCGATCACCGTCGTTCGGTCACCGATTCCGAGCCGCCCCATGGCCCGCGCGAAATGTTCGGGGCTGGGCAGAGGATGGCGACCCGCGGCGGGTTCGGCCGGTTGGGAGAGATCGGTGTCGACATCGACGAACACGGCCCCGGGCAAGTGGCCGGTCTCGTGAACCGTCCGCGCATCCCGACCGTCGAGATACCACCGCACGTCGACCACCATCGGCGCATCGGCATCGGGTGAGTTGGCCAGCATCTCGAGCAACTCGTCGGCGCTGATGACGAGAGGCGGAAGGACCTTCGGCTCTATCGATTCCAAGACGGACATACTCGCACTTTTCACCGCCATACTTGTGGCGATGGATGTTGCGGCGATGCAGTTGTTCACCGCTCTACTGACGCTCCTTGCTCTCGGTGGATCGGCCGTCTTGCTCGTCTCGAGAACACTCTCTGGGCGGTCGCGCGTGGCCGCCCGTCTCTCGTCCGATGTCGGTCGCGTGTCCCTGGCCCTCGGCGCACTCGTGGCGTCGGTGGCCACGGCCGGGAGTTTGTATTTCAGCGAGATCGCCGACTTCGTGCCGTGCCGACTCTGCTGGTTCCAGCGAATCTGCATGTACCCACTCGTGGCCATCCTCGGGGTCGCGGCTTGGCGGCGTGATCGTGGAGCCCGCTGGTATTGCCTACCACTGCTCGTGGCGGGGGGCTCGGTCTCCCTCTACCACTACATCATCGAGTGGAAACCTTCGTGGGGCGAGTCGGCCTGCGGTGTCGGACCGTCGTGTACCGATGTGTGGTTTCGCGAACTCGGTTTCGTGACCCTCGCTTTCATGGCTCTGGCCGGCTTCGTCACCATCGGTGTCTTGTTGTTCGTCACACCGACGGCTGACCGGAACCAACCCGCAGTCGCCGACGACTGATCTGTTGCTGATACGAATGTTTCGACGAGAAAGGAAGTCATGAGCGAAAAGACGAATTCAGCGGGCGGTTCGACGAAGTGGATCGTGACCGGTGTCCTCGCGCTGATCGCCGCCGCTTTCGCCATCGCGGTGATCGCTGGCAACGGTTCGGATGATGCATCCGGTGGCTCCACTCAGGATTCGTCGACGGAAGTTTCGATTCCGAGCGGAGGTTCCAGTCCTTCGGTGGTCGGGGCAGCCGAGAATCAACCCGTACTTGTGACTGGTCAGACCCTCGATCCGCTCGGCTCGACCGGCGCCGATCTCTCCGTCGGCGCCAACGCACCCGAACTCACCGGATCCGGATTCGACGGCACTCCGATCTCGGTCACGCCCGGTGACGGAACGCCCTACATGCTCGTGTTCCTCGCCCACTGGTGCCCGCACTGCAATGCCGAGGTTCCGCGTCTCGTCGATTGGAACGCCTCGGGCATGGTGCCCGATGGACTGCGGGTGATCGGTGTCAGCACTGCCGTGGCCGCCGATCGTCCGAATTATCCGCCCTCCGAGTGGATCGTGGAAAAGGAGTGGCCGTTCGAGGTCATGGCCGATTCGACCGAGATGGACGCTGCCGGGGCCTACGGAGTGGACGGTTTCCCGTTCTTCGTCGTCGTGGGCGCCGACGGCACGGTGAAGGTTCGGGCATCGGGTGAGCAGGAGATCGATGTGATCGATCGATTGGTGCGGGACGCTCTCGCCAGTTGATGTCACGCGCTCTACGGTTGGGGTCGTGAATCTCCTCGAGCTCCAGGACGTCATCGAGCGCACCTATGGTGAACGCGATCGGGATCGTGGGGTTCCTTCCACGGTTGCCTGGTTGGCCGAGGAGATCGGCGAACTGGCTCAGGCCGTTCGTAAGGGCTCGCGGGAGGATCAGATCCACGAGTTCTCCGATGTTCTCGCCTGGGTCGCGAGTCTCGCCAATCAGATGGGTGTCGACCTCACATCGGCGGTCGACCGCTATGTCGCTGGATGTCCACGTTGCCAGTCGATTCCGTGCGGATGTTGACCCGACATGGCTGACGATCTCTTCGACGAGGACGAGGAGTGGGACGACGACGTGGAGGACGACGAGCCGGGTACCACCTACTCGGTGTCCGAAGTCGCCGACACCATCAACGACGTGCTCGGCGAAGCCTTCGATCGCGGTATTTGGGTCTGGGGCGAGATCACGGGTCTCAGCACCAAGAACGGCCACACGTATTTCTCCCTCGTGGAAGCGACCTCTTCGGGTGGCAAGGCGCAACTGAGCGTCAATCTGTGGGCCGGAGTGATGACGAAGTTGCGACCACTGCTCAAGCGAAGCGGTGTGACCCTCGAGAACGGCGTCAAGGTGCGTGTCTTCGGTTCGCTCGACTTCTATGCACCATTCGGCAAGATCTCGCTGAACATGCGCGACATCGATCCGCGCTTCACCCTCGGTGACATCGCGCTTCAGCGCGAAGAACTCATCCGCCGACTTCGTGAGTCGGGTGATTACGACCGCAACCGCGAACTCGAACTCAGTCCGGCTCCATTACGAGTCGGTGTGGTGACGAGTGAATCGAGTGCCGCCTGGGCCGACTTCCGCCACGAGATCGAACGCAGTGGACTGGGTTTTCACCTTCGCTTGACCGATGTGCGCGTGCAAGGTGAATCGGCGGTACGCGATGTGACCACAGCAATTCGCGCGCTCGGACTTCGGGACGACATCGATGTGATCGCCGTGGTGCGCGGTGGAGGTAGTCGGGCCGAACTCGCCACCTTCGATGCCGAGGAGATCGCCCGGGCGATCGCGGCGTCACCGGTACCGGTGGTCACGGGCATCGGACACGAGATCGACACGAGTGTCGCCGACGAGGTCGCCTACGAGCGATTCAAGACCCCCACCGCATGTGCCGCCGGGCTCGTGGAGCGGGTCAACGGATTCGTGACCGCAACCGAGGACGCATGGAGTTCGATCGCTCGTCTCGCGACCGATGCTCTCGCGGAATCGAACGGCTCGCTCCGGATCATGGCCAATCAGATCGCATCCCGCACCCGATCGGCGGTCGAGCGCGCCGAGGAGCGCTTGGGCTTCCGGTCCACCCGACTTCGGACGAACGTTGCGAGCTCGATCGTCGCGAACGAGGTCAGGGTGCTGAGCGGTCGTGATCGTTTGCGTCGTCGACTTCCCCAGGTCCTCGAAAGATCGAGTTTGCAAATCGGTGGCCTCGAAGCCCGTGTGCGTCTGCTGGATCCGCGGGAACTCATGAAGCGAGGTTGGTCGGTCACGCGCTCGTCATCGGGTGCGGTCGTCCGATCGGTTACCGATGTCGGTGACGGCGAGCAACTGACGACGCAACTGGCCGATGGGACCATCACGAGCACGGTCGGCGCCATGGCTCCTGAAGACGTTCGCAAGTAGGGTGGGGCGGTCATGAGCAAGAAGAACGAAGACCCAAGTTCCATGGGATATTCCGAGGCCATCGTCGAACTCGAGACGATCCTCGCCGATCTCGAAGAAGCCGATGTCGATGTCGACGTTCTGGCCGAAAAGGTCGCCCGCGCGTCGGAGTTGATCAAGCTCTGTCGTGAACGTATCGGCAACGCGAAGTTGCAGATCGACAAGGTCGTGGCCGGTCTCGAAGACTGACCACCCCGTAGGTTGATCTCGTGAGCACCCCGCCGTCTTCGCTGTTGCGTATCGCTGGTCTCGTCGAGCATCGGCTGGGTGAGGTTCTGCGCTCGGAAGAGTCGCGTTGGTCGGGATTCGATCCGGACCTCGGATCACCGGTCGGGGAGATCGCCCGACTGATCGAAGCCGGTGGCAAGAGACTCCGGCCAGCGTTCTGTCATTGGGGATACGTGGGTGCCGGGGGCGATTCGGGAAGTTCCGTCGTGATCGACGCCGGAGCGGCCCTCGAGTTGCTGCACGCCTTCGCCCTCTTTCACGACGACATCATGGACGGTTCGTCGAGTCGTCGCGGCGAGCCGGTCACCCACGAAGTGTTCGCCGCCGAGCATCGCGGGTCGGGTGGCAGCGGAGAGTCGCGTCGCTACGGCGAGGGAATTGCGATCCTCGTGGGCGATCTGGCTTTCGTCTATTCCGATCGTCTGCTCGACGGCATCCCGGCCGTGGCGCGCGATGTGTGGCACGAACTACGGATCGAACTGAACGTCGGTCAACTCCTGGATCTCATGGGATCGGCCCACCACGAGCGCCGGCGTTTCAAGGCCGAACGGATCTGTCGTTACAAGAGCGGCAAGTACACGATCGAGCGCCCCCTTCATCTCGGTGCCCTGATGGCCGCGCCCGATCGAGCCGCCGAGTTGATTCCCGCTCTGAGTGCGTATGGTCTGCCACTGGGTGACGCCTTCCAGATGCGCGACGACGTCATGGGCGCATTCGGATCGACCGAACTGACGGGTAAGCCGGTGGGCGACGACCTTCGTGAGGGAAAGCCGACTCCGTTGCTCGCGCTGGCCATCGAGATGGCGAGCGAAGGACAGCGGACGATCCTGGATGCGGTCGGACGCGAGACTCTCGATGATGCGCGAGTACGTGAAGTTCAAGATGTCATCGTCGCCACCGGTGCCTTGGAAGAGATGGAGCGGACCATCGCCCGTTTGGCGGCGGAGGCGGTGGAGGCGATCGAACGTGCGCCGATCACCGAGGACGCCCGACGCGAACTGATCGTGCTGGCCGACTACGTGAGCCGACGACAGTCCTGATGGACCGAAGTCCCATGTGTCGTGGACGCTCGTCCTCCCGTACATTGTCGACTATGAAGAAGTTGGCCGGTGTGGCCGGGTTGCTGATGATGTTCGCCGGGTCGGCGTGCGGTAGTGGTGATGGAAACGATTACGACACGCTGCCCTTGATCACGGCGGCCACTCAGCCACCCGTGATCGCCACCACGACGACGCTTCCCGAAGCAGTCGAGTACTACACGATCCAGCAGGGTGACACCCTGTACGGCATCGCACAGTCGTTCGGTATCACGCTCGACGACCTGATTGCCTTCAACGGCATCACCGATCCCGACGCCATCGAGGCCGGTCAGCGTCTGAAGGTTCCGCCGGTGGGTGCCTCGATTCCGCCGGCCGCCACCACGACCGTCGCGCAGACAACGACTCCCTGAATTCGTACACTGACGCCATGAGTGCGGGCGAGAAGTTCTGGCCGAATCAGGATCATTGGTCGGTCAAGATCCCTCTTCACACACCGCATCCGCGCCTGAAGGTTCTCGAGGAGACCGGATTCGTCGCTCTCAGCCCCATGCCGCTCGAGGTGCCGTCCCACGAATGGGAGTCACTCGAGTACATGGACTGGAAGAGCGGAGGCGACACGAATTTCGCGCCGCTGGCCTCGGCCGACGGTCAGCTTGACTGCCGCGGTTTCTGGGACAAGGGCAAGACCGACAAGGACGCGATCTGGACGAGCAACGCCGAGAGTGCACCCACTCTTCGTCGGTACGTCGACTCGGTCGGTGCCAATTTCGGTCGCGTGCGGATCATCAAACTCGAACCTCAGGATCGAGATACTGCTTTTCGTTCGATTCACCGGGACGACAACAACCGCTTCAATCCCGACAACGAGGGATGGGTCGTACGTTCGTGGGTCGAACTCACCGATCAACCCGACAGTTACATGCTCCTCATGGACAACGACGCCGACGGATTGCCCGACCCATCGACCGAGCGTCGAGTGCCGCTACCGCGCGGTGCGCGCTTCGTCGTCGACACCCAGCGTCTGTGGCACGTGGTGGTGCACCCGCACGCCCATCCGCGTTACGCGTTGATCACCAGTTTCGAGAGCGGTCCGACTCTCGAACGCTGGATCGAATCGCAGTTGCCGGTTTCGGTCTGAGTTTCAGCGCCGTCCGCTCGCCGCGATCTCGGCGATGTCACGCATGATTCGACCGATCTCGTAATCCTTTGGTGTGTAGACCGCGGTGACTCCGGCGTTCATCAGTCGAGGCCGATCTTCCTCCGGAATGATTCCGCCGACGACGACCGGAATCGAGACACCCGCCGAGCGGAGATGTTCGATGACCGACGGCACGAGAGAGAGGTGCGAGCCCGAGAGGATCGACAAGCCGATCACATCGGGGTCCTCGTCACGGGCACTCGCGGCGATCTGCTCGGGTGTGAGACGGATGCCGGAGTAGATGACCTCCATGCCGGCATCACGAGCGGCCACGGCGATCTGCTCGGCACCGTTGGAATGCCCGTCGAGTCCGGGCTTGGCCACGAGCAACTTCGGCGGGCCACCGGGAATCGAGCGCACGAACTCGGCCACGGCGGCCAGTTCACCCGGGCGCTTACCCACGGCCGCCGAAACTCCCGTTGGGGCGCGGTACTCGCCGAACACTTCACGAAGAAGGCCGGCCCATTCGCCCGTGGTTCCTCCGGCCTTGGCGAGAACAATCGACGGCTCCATCACGTTGTCACCTTCGACGGCCGCCCGGCGCAGTTCGTCCAGTGCCCTCTTCACTGCCGCTTCATCGCGGGATCCTCGCCAACGATTCACGTCGTCGATGGTTTCCTTCTCGACGGCCGGATCGACCTTGACGATCTTGCCTTCACCACCGAGTGGTGACGACTCCGTTTCGCGGTAGCTGTTCACGCCGACGACCGTCTGCTCACCACTTTCGATCCGGCGAGTGCGCTCGGCCATCGAACGGACGAGGCGGCCCTTCAAATGATCGACGGCCTCGAACGCACCACCGAGTTCGAGGACTTCGTTGAATTCGGCCCACGCCTCGTCGTGGATTCGTGACGTGGTGTCTTCGATCACTCGTGAACCGTCGAAGATGTCGCCGTATTCGAGGAGATCGGTCTCGAAGGCGAGCACCTGCTGCATGCGCAGACTCCACTGCTGATCCCAGGGGGTCGGCAAACCGAGGGCTTCGTTCCACGCCGGCAACTGAATCGAACGGGCCCGAGCGTTCTTCGAGAGTGAAACGGCGAGCATCTCGAGAACGATGCGCTGCACGTTGTTCTCGGGTTGGGCTTCGGTGAGTCCGAGTGAATTCACCTGGACGCCGTAGCGAAAGCGAAGCGACTTGTCGTCCTGAACGCCGTAGCGCTCGCGCCCGATTCGCTCCCACAGTTCGGTGAAGGCGCGCATCTTGCAGATCTCTTCCACGAACCGGATACCGGCATTGACGAAAAACGAGATCGATGCGAAGACCTGTGGGAACTGCTCGGGGGGAACCTGACCCGAATCGCGAACGGCATCGAGGACTCCGACCGCAGTGGCCAGTGAGTACGCGATCTCCTGAACCGGCGTGGCTCCGGCTTCTTGCAGGTGATACGAGCACACGTTCATCGGATTCCACTTGGGTGCATTGTTGGCGCACCACACGACCATGTCGACGATCAGACGACGTGAGGGAACCGGCGGGAAGATGTACGTACCACGCGAGAGGTACTCCTTCACGATGTCGTTCTGCGTGGTGCCTCGCAGCGCCGATCGGGCGACCCCATGTTCTTCCGCGTTGGCGACGTAGAGGGCGAGCAACCACGCGGCCGTGGCGTTGATCGTCATCGACGTGTTCATCTGTCCGGGCGGGATGCCGTCGAGGAGTGTGCGCATGTGACCCAGATGCGACACGGGGACGCCGACCTTTCCGACCTCACCGGCGGCCATCGGCGAGTCGGGGTCGTATCCGGTCTGGGTGGGCAGATCGAAGGCGATCGAGAGCCCGGTCTGACCTTTGGCGAGGTTCGTTCGGTAGAGCTCGTTCGAGGCCTTGGCCGTCGAATGACCCGAATACGTACGCATGAGCCAGGGCTCGTCGCGGCGTTTGGACACGGATTCGTCAGCCATGGTTCTCAGTCTGTCGGCGTCGGTGGTGGTTTTGCGCCTCGGACAGTCTCCGGAGGTAGTCGTCGCGCGATGTCTCGATGGCGCCGAGTGACTCCAAGTGGGGGGTGAGCCACTGAACGTCGAACAGAATCACACCGCTGGCCTTCAACAACTCGATCAGACCGACGAGGGCGACCTTGGAAGCATCGGTTGCGGTGTGGAACATGCTCTCGCCGGCGAAGAATCCGTCGATGCGCACGCCGTAGACGCCACCCACGAGTTCGTCATCGCGCCAGACCTCGACACTGTGGGCCCAGCCGAGTTCGTGCAGCCGGGTGTAGGCCACGACGAATTCGTGATTGATCCATCCGTGGTCACGGCGCGGATCACCGCACGCCTCCATGACTCGTGTGAAACACGTGTCGACGGTGACTTGGAATCGCCGACAACTCTTGTGGAGCGAACGAGAGATGTGGAACGTCTCGATCGGGATGATGCCGCGCTCTTCGGGGCAGAACCAGCCGAGACGTCGTCGTTCGATCGGCATCGGGAAGAGGCCGAGCGAATAGGCATCGATCAGGGTGGCGGGCTCGAGATCGGCACCGACGGCCACCAGGTCGCCTTCTTGTCGACGCGATGGCTCGAGCTCCCAGGGTGAGATCCCGACGTCGACCGGTGGACGATCGAAGCGCGCGACGTCAGCCGAGGTCGGGAAGTCGATCAACGGGCTCACGACGATCACCGTACCGAGACCGGTACTCGTCGAGTCGGTGGCGTGGGTCGATCAGTAGTCGTAGAAGCCCGACTTGGTCTTACGTCCGAGTTTGCCGGCCGCCACCATGCGGCGAAGCGTGGGCATCGCCGCGTAGTTCGGGTCGCGGAACTCGGCGTAGAGCGCGTCGAGGATGGCGAGCGAAGTGTCGAGACCGACGAGGTCGAGAAGGGCGAACGGGCCCATCGGGAAGTTGCATCCACCCTTCATCGCGGTGTCGATGTCGGCCATGTTGGCCGTTCCCTGCTCGAGCATCCGGATCGCGTTGTTGAGATACGGGAACAGAAGTGCGTTCACGATGAATCCGGCGCGGTCCTTGACCTGCACGGGCTGCTTGCCACAAGCGGTGGCGAAAGTCGTGGCGGCCTCGATGGTCGAATCGGCCGCACTGAGCGGACGCACGATCTCGACGAGGGGCATCGCGGTGGCCGGGTTGAAGAAGTGGATTCCGCACACGAGCTCGGGACGCTTGGTGACCATCGCCAACTCGATCACCGGAAGTGTCGACGTGTTCGTCGCGATGATCGCGCCGGCCTTCACGATGCCGTCGAGCTCAGCGAAGAGAGCCTTCTTGGTCTCGAGATCTTCGACGACGCTCTCGATGACGAGATCGCAATCGGCGAGCGCCGAGAGATCCGACACCGCGGAGATGCGACCGACGATCGCCTTGGCCTCCTCCTCGGTGGCGCGTCCCTTCTCGACCTGCTTGGCGAGTCCCTTCGTCACGCTCGCCACCATGGCGTCGGCGGTCGACTGCGAGCGCGAGCGCACCACGACCGACAGTCCGGCCCGTGCCGCTACCTCGGCCAGACCCGAGCCCATGATTCCCGAGCCGATGATTCCGACTTTGTTGATCGCCATGTTGGTTTCCGTTTCCTGCTGGTGGACACGGGAACCCTAGTTACCGTTCAGTAACTCGGGCAATGTGCAGGGGCGGCAGGACAACTACCGTCGTCAGGATGTCGATGCCGGTGGCCGAAGTACACCATTCCGATCGTTGGGTGCGGCTCCATGCGGTCCACAACTTCCGCGATCTCGGTGGCTATCCGACCCGGGATGGGCGATCGACTCGTTGGCGCTCGGTGTTCCGGGCCGACGGTCTGTATCGCCTGACCAAGAAGGACGTCGAGATCGTGCGGGAACTCGGAGTGCGGACCGTCATCGATCTGCGCACGGCCAAAGAGATCGAAGAGCGCGGCCGGTATCCGGTCGATCGTCATGACGTGCAGTTCCACCATCTCTCGGTGATCGACCAGACCTGGGACATGGCCGATGCTCACGACTGGACCGGTGATCCGGCCGGATTCCTTCGCCTCAAGTACCACCTGATGTTGGCCGAGGGCGGTGAACGACTCGCTCAGGCGCTCGACGTACTGAGTCGTGACGATTCCGGGGTGACGGTCTTTCATTGCGCGGCCGGGAAGGACCGTACGGGTCTTCTCGCGGCACTGTTACTCGCCGGACTCGGTGTGGAGGACGAGATCATCGCGGCCGACTTCGGATTGAGTGAAGAAGCGGGTGTGCGTACGCGCGAATGGATCATGGAGCACGCGCCGGAGTTCGCCGCCGGTTACGACGAGATCCCGGCGGTCTTCCACGCCGCTGATCCCGCATCGATGCGTGGTGTGCTCGACGATCTCCGGACTGACCACGGCACGATTCGTGATTACTGCACGACCATCGGTGTGGGACCCGACGTCTGGAACCGACTCGAAGGTCGTTTTCTCGTCGCCTGACCACGTTCGTCCCACGACGACTTGTCGTACAGTCGGGTCATGACCGGAACCGTGGTTCTCGAGGGTGGTGGCCCGTTCACGATGCACGACGAACTCGATCGTCGTCTTCTCGCGTCGGTCGGTGCCGATCGCGTCACGGTTCTGCCGACGGCCGATGCCTTCGAGCGACCCGAGGCCCTGATTGCCGCCGCGATGTCGTGGGCCGAGCGTCTCGAAATCGATGTCGAGGTCCTGATGGTCATGAACCGCCCCGAGGCGATGGACGAAGGCGCGGCTTCCGTGGTCGCGGCATCACGCGCGGTGTGGTTGGTGGGTGACAACCCGATCCATCTGCGAAGCGTCGTCAAGGACACTCCGATCTGGAACTCATTGAAGGGAGTTCTCGATGCCGGGGGTGTGGTCGTCGGTGCAGGGGCTTCGGCGTCGGCGTTGTGCGATCCCATGATCGATCCCCGTGGAGGTGCCCTCGCGCTCGGTCTCGGACTCGTGACCGGCATGGCCCTCGTCACGCAATCCGAACAGATCACGCCGGAGCGTCATGCCCGAGCGAAGAAGTTGGCCAATGTTCCGCTGGTGTTTCTTCCGTCGTCGTCGGCTCTGCTCCACACGTCGTCGGGTTGGGAGTCGGTCGGGGCCAACGAGATCATCGGTTCGCTGCCGGGCTGAGTTCGATGGCCGAACCGTTGCGTCTGGGTGTGATCGGCACCGGAATGATGGGTTGCGAACACATTCGCAACGTCAATGCTCTCGATGGCGCAGTGATCACGGCGGTCAGCGATCCGCATCCGGGTTCGATCGGGTGGGCACGTGACAACCTCGGACT
>Ga0255083_1000013_pt1 | contig 38199 bp, 55 predicted proteins | sample Colum_Colum_RepC_FD_188460 | JGI IMG/M metagenome (GOLD analysis project Ga0255083, IMG submission 188460) | Freshwater microbial communities from Columbia River, Oregon, United States - Colum_Colum_RepC_8h | ecosystem: Environmental > Aquatic > Freshwater > River | place: USA: Oregon...
AGCGTGAGCGTAGCAGCCGAATGGCCTTTCTTCTAGGTTTATTGTGCTGCCCCTGCGGGGGCAGCGTTGATGTGGCGGAGACAAAACAGTGTGGAAGTGGCTTGTTGGGCTGGTTGTGGTTCCGTTAACAGGCTTGTGCATTTGTGCATTGTTTTTGGCGGGAACCAGTTACCTATTTTTGAAGGTGTTGCGTGATTCCGACGAGGTGGTGCTGGACTGATGGGTTTGATGGCTGACAAAGTTAGGGGCATCCCTGAGTGGTCGGAGGTTCGGGTCCGTTGGATGGATGCTCATTGTCCTGCTGCCGGTTGGCATGATGTGTCTGATTATGAACCCAAGGATGCTACTGCGACCACTGTGGGTCGCATCTGGCATGATGTTCAGGAGCATTACATAACTGTTGTTGGGACCATTTTTGAGTCCGAGTTACCCAACCCCGAGTGTGTCGGTGACATTAACCACATCCCGTTGGGGTGGGTTTTGGACATCGAGATTATAAAGCCGTACCATAAACCAGAGCAGGAGTAACCATGTCGGGTAACTATAAGTCCAAAGCGTCCAAGGCTAAGCATGAGCGTAGCGAATCAGCCAAGGAGCGAATGAAAGAGTACGGGTCAAAGAAGAAGTCTGCCCCCAAGGGTTACCATAAGATGCCTAATGGTAAGATTATGAAAGGCTCTAAGCACAAGTAATGTCTTACAGTAAACCTGCTTTGCGGGAGCGTTTAAAAAACCAGATTATGGCTGGTTCAAAAGGTGGACGGGCTGGCCAATGGTCAGCCCGTAAAGCCCAACTTCTAGCACAAGCATATGAAAAGGCTGGCGGAGGCTATAAAGGGGCGAAGACAAGCAAGCAGCGCAGTCTAAGCAAGTGGACCAAAGAGGAATGGGGGACCCGTTCAGGTAAGCCTTCCACCCAAGGCCCCAAAGCAACCGGTGAACGGTACCTGCCTAAGAAAGCAATCAAATCGCTCAGTGCAGCGGAGTACGCTGCCACCACCCGCAAGAAACGGGAAGGGACCAAAGCCGGCAAACAGTTCGTACCTAACACACCGAAAGCCAAACAGGCTGGTCGTCAAGCAAGGAAAAGTAAATGAAAAAACCAACCTCTAGGGACCCACGCCTTGCTAGGGCGGGGGTGTCCGGCTACAATAAACCAAAGCGTACACCCAACCACCCAACTAAGTCGCATATTGTCGTAGCGAAGTCTGGTGGCACCGTCAAGACAATTCGGTTCGGACAGCAAGGTGTCCGAACCAACCAAACCGCTGGGCAAAGACAAGCCTTCAAAAGCCGTCACGCCAAGAACATTGCCCGTGGCCCACTCAGTGCAGCCTACTGGGCAGACAAAGTGAAATGGTCCCCCAGCAAAACAGCACAACCCAAAAACAAAAAGTGGGTAAAAGGTTCATAACCTATATTGCGGTGCCTCGTAGCATAATGGCAGTGCAACGGACTGTTAATCCGTAAAGTCTTGGTTCGACCCCAAGCGAGGCAGCCACCCCTCAGGGGTATCCGGAGAGGTCGCTCTGGCCCTCGTGGAAAAGAATCATTCACACATAGGGGCGTACACCCCCCCATGCACCCCCATGCGTGTTGCGCACGCACACCTCAGGAGCAGAATCGCCCTGCATAATCATGCATAACGGTGCATAATCATGCAAAACTTGACAGATGATGCGAGTTCTGCTATCGGGCGTGCCTGAGGCGTGCGACCTGTGCGTGTGGCTGTGCCTCAGGTATGCGTCGGCTGTGTCTGAGGCGAGGTTCACCTTCGGTGGGGTTGCCATTTTGGGGGGATGCTTGACAGTGGTTGTGGGGTCCGTTACGGTGTTTGTCGTTGCCCCGCCGGTTTCGGTGGCCATAGAGCAACGCCGATGCCACGGCTTGACGGGATGTCAGTCGGTGGTGCGGTTCCCCACGGTTTCACGACTACGGTTTCGGGTTGGGGTTAGGTCAGTCAGGCTTGCACTGGTCCCTAGGTTTCACTACGAGTAATGCCCTTCCCTAGGTTCTACTGGTGCTTGTGCTTTGCATCGCTCTCACTTGTGGCGACCTGCACTGATAATAGGAGCAAGTGCGTCTAGGTTCTCGTGGTCGGCATTTATGCCGACTGCATGGCGGGGTGCGTACACACCTTCGGTGTGTCCATTGCCCGTGACCTGCGTGGTGTTGTGCAGGTATATAAGTACGCCACGCCTGAGGTGCGCTGGTGCGTCACCGACTTTGTCGGTGTCCGGTTCGATTCCGGTCCTTAGGGCTACCGACTTCGTCGGTAATCGCATAGACAATAGGAGGTTCTATAATGCGAGTTTCATCCATCACTGCGTTGTCACCGAAGGTGACACCTTGGAAGGACGGTCAGGTACTGACCGCTGGTAATTGGTCAGCCGAAGATTATGTCTCCGACATGGACTTCGCTAATGTTCGTGTCATTCGACACTATAAGACGGAGATGGTCGAATTCGTTTACGAATTCGCTGAAGAAGGCGACTGGTGGATGGGACCGCTGTCTATCGGTTGGGATTCAATGACCGACAAGGCTGGCACTGCCAAATTGGCAGAGACAGTCGGTTCGTCTTTGCGAATTAGCAAGGGGCTTTGGATTAACACCGTTGGTGGTAATCCTGTGGTTTGGCGTGATATGTATGAGTCCGATTGGGACCGGTTCCGGTCCGCTTTGGAGGCTTATCAAGCCAAGATGTGACTCATAGAGTCACAGTGGGCGTTGACCAGTTGGTGGTTTATGGGGTTCGATTCCCCACAATGCACTAGCACCATCTACGATGGTGTGATGGTCGTCGGATGGTCCGACGGCTTGCCATAGCAAGGAGGTTGCATTATGGCTCGCAAAGCAAACACGGTGGTATCTGTCGATACCGCCACTGACATTGTCCTTTGGCATTATCCGGCGAAGCCGGATAGGGTCCAACGGACGAACTACTATTGTCTTCCGAAGAATGACAAGGGTCAAGCATTGAAGATGCTTGGTCACAAGTTTGACCGTCCGTACATCCACCATTCGGTGGATGAGTTGGATGGTTTTTATAATGCAATTAAGACCAACTGGTCGGCTTCTCCGAAGCCGGCACCGACACCATCACCTATCCCTGAGGAGGGCAACGAAGTGAGCGTTGACAACGCCATCAAGGAACTGCTGAAAGCAGTTCAGGAAGCATCAAAAGCATCGGTTGACTTGGAACAAGTCAGGGTTGCTGTTGAACAGCAATTGCAACCGGTCAATGACCGAATCGACAGTCAAGTCGATGTTGTTTACAACCTCATTAGGAAGGTTCACGAACTTGAGTCTCGCCAACCGAAGGTTGTCGAGGTTCATATTCCGAACCATGAGCCGAAGAAGTTGGATGGTATCCAACACCATCAATTCCCAAAGATTCTTGCCCATATCTCGGTTCGCAACCATATTCTTATGGTTGGTCCGGCTGGTACCGGTAAGTCAACTATCGCTGAACAGTGCGCTGAAGCCCTTGGCTTGGCGTTCGGTTCTAAGTCGGTGACTGCCCAAACCTCTGAGGCTAGTTTGTTGGGGTTCATATCGGCATCGGGACAGTATGTCACTACCGAGTTTCGTCGTCGCTTCGAAGAAGGTGGAGTGTTCCTACTGGATGAGGTCGATGCTGGTAATCCGAATGTGTTGGGTGTACTGAACTCTGCACTAGCCAATGGCTGGATGGCGTTCCCCGATGGTATGGTTAAGCGTCATGCCGACTTCGTCGCTATCGCTGCTGGCAATACCTTCGGTAACGGTGCCACTGCCGAATATGTTGGTCGTAATCCTTTGGATAAGGCTTTCACTGACCGGTTTGTCACCGCTGACATTCAAATTGACGAGTCAATTGAAACTGCGATGGTTATGGCTACTGGTTTGCAACCGGAGGTTGCTACACACTGGTTGAACTTTGTTCGCAAGGTTCGTGCCAATGTTCAAGCCAACGGCTTGAAGGTTGTGGTGTCGCCTCGTGGTGCTTTGGCTGGTGCCAAAATGCTGACGACTGGTGTCTTCACCAATGACGAAGTCATCAGTGCATCCATCCTAAAGGGTGCGAATCCTGAACAGTCCACAAAGATGCTCGCTGGTGCCTCATTCTGAGGCACCGGCACATCATCTTCACAACATTCACAACAAAGGAGTTGTTATGAAACCTACGGTTTATAATACCAACAGTGTTCATGTCGAGTCGTTCGACTCGTTCTGGGACCTGCTGGATTATGCGGAGCATAATCCGAATCCTTTGTCATCCGATAAGGATGACGAGGACTTTTCAATGTGTGCCTCGTTGGCTGATGCCATCTCAATGGCAAGGGCTGGCTGGTCTGAGGTTCGACCTAAGGTCGATGACATTTTCACCAGTGTCGCTGACCGTATCGCTGACCGGTTGGATTCACGATTCCAAACCTTGCACAATTACAGTGGGTTCAGTGTTGACATGGGCAGATACCTTCAGGGTGACCCTGAATGTATGTTGGATTATGTTCCTGAAGAACAGCGAGCCATGGGTCGGGTTGTCAAAATTGTGTTCAATGTTGCTTGTCCGTATTACATTCCTGCGGAGACAATTCTGCGTCGTGGTGTTGCTATCGTTGCACTTATTGACACTCTGCATAAGTTGGGTGTTGGCATCGAATTGTGGGCAGATGAAAGCATCGATGGTCGCAATGGTGGCAAGTTCTCCAACCGCTGTAAGATTCATGAATCTTCGCAGATGTTGGATATAAACTCTGTCATGTTTGCTGTGGCTCATCCGGCGATGCTCCGTAGGGTTCTTTTCTCAATGCAGGAGCAGTCGAAACTTGCTGATAAGCAAGGTGCCAAAGTTGGTGGTGGCTACGGTATCCCTGTGGATATCCATAGAAACGCCGGTTTGGACTTCGATGTTGTCGTAGACAAACTGACAGAAGATAAAGACTTCATGACAACCGACCCTGTCGGTTGGGTTCTGTCCACCGTCTCAGGCTTGGGTCTGACTGACTGATTCTCGGGGACCGGAGGGTAAACCTCCACTCTCCGGTTCCTACCATGTTCTATAAACAAACAAGGAGACACGATGAGTGTTGAACAACAAAATGAAAACATTGAGCGACTGAAACGCATCTGCCGTCAGGCAGATGATATTGTCGCCCAATACGGAGACAACAGGGAGATTATGTCGCAAATTATTGCGAACCTAATCATTAAGGCTGAACGAGCCGAGGAAGGAATCTGAAATGCCTAGCGCAAGAAGAAAACGATTCACTATCGTGTTTGAATACTCAATTAGTGTTCTTGCACACAGCCTCGAGGAGGCTGAAGAAATGGCTTATGACGAACTTGAACATCAGGTAACTACCTACGGGTTGGACCTGAACGATGTTTGCATCGTCAATGTATGCGAGGAAGGTTATAATGTTTCGCACAAGTATTAAATCTGCTTTCATGGCAGTGTTCTTAATGGCTGGTGCCGGCATTGTCGGTGCCAATATGTACGAGTACGGCAGTGCCATACCATTCTGGTTGGCACCGTTCGTGCTGGCTGGGTTCATGGCCCTAGCAATGGGGTCGTTCTATAACCTGTTCAGGTTTATAGCCGAAGTCGAAACAGCCTGCCCTTGGTTGTTTAACCGTAACCACAAGTGGTTGTGGGACACCAAGGACCGAGCATGGACTAGGTCCATTCAGGTGAACGATGGGCTTGTCATCGCCTGTGTGGTTCGGACCCCACTGCTAGTGGGTGCCGATACGAATATGAAGCCCTACTTTGGTGCCTTGTGGCACCATTGTGGTGGTGAGTTGTTCCCATTGGATGACAAAGAGTTCGCTTCCCTTAAGGAAGCCAAGGCTTGGTGTGACCGGCAGTTGCTGGTTGCCTAGCCAAATAGAACGCTGACTAGGTGTTACCTAGTCGGACTAAACCTACAACAGACCCCATAGGGGTCGGAAAGGAGATGTCATGCTTACCGCAGGCATCATTTTACCGGCTGGCGTTGGAGCCGAGCCACAGCCCATCCTTGTGGATGGTTCAGAGTCCATAAACAAACTGGTCGGGGGGTGGTTCGACGCAGTCCGTAAGGAAGTTGCTTTAAGCGACTCACTCCATGGAGTGCTGGTTGGTTACATCCACGACGAGGGTCGTATACTGGACCTTGATATGAACTACTTGGCATCCGCCGTATTCGGTCAGGAACTGCTCGGGGACTGCGTCCTCGTGTGGGGAAACAACGCCGATGGCGATTATGACGGTGACGACCATGACATTCCTACGGAATTGTCCAAGTTGCTGATGGAGGACCTGCCGGTGCAGGTTGCCAACATCTACAACGAGTCAGTCATGCACCAAATGGTGCTGGCGTTGGCTGTCAAAGCCGGCGACCTGACACCTGAGGATGTGGAACTGATGAGCCAGTACCTGCAAGATTCCATCGACGGAGACGAACAACTCTGCGAGGATGCTTTCAGGATTATGCACACCGCCTACGATTCCTTTGAAAGGAATGTGACAGGGGCCATCACGGACCTGATTACAGGCAACAAGCACCGCTTCAGCCGTGATGACGACTAAAGCAACAGCCAAGGGTGGGTCGGCGGATAAACCGCCGACCTTCCCCGCTGGCAGATACTCATGCCCACAATGTGGATGCCTAGTAGAGGTGGGTGTCAGAATGACTGCGCCACCGGTATGCCATAATCATGGCATGGGCAAATGGTTCGAAATGGAAAGGTATAAATGAGACGATTACTAATTGCTACCGCAATTGGTTTGTCGTCGCTATTGTTCGCCACTAACGCCGAAGGCTATAGTGGTGGTCGAGTTCCTGTCGTGACCTTCGATAAGGCACTGCTGGAATTGCAGAAGCAAATGCGAGACAAACGAACGCCACCATTGGAATACTGGCTGGCAGTCGCCGTGTGTGAATCCTCAACGGATGGTACGACTGCACGCTGGAACGATGGTGGCAGATGGTCAGGTGGCTTAGGAATATACACCGGTACATGGATACGATGGGGTGGACGAGAGTTCGCCAAGAAACCACAGTACGCCACACCGGTTCAACAAATAGTGGTGGCTAACCGCATAGCGGTGCATGGCTACTACTACGGCTATTATGCCAAGAAACCTGTCGGCTTTTTCGGCTGGGGTTGCATTAAAAACAGGAAGTCTTTAGACCCGAAGAAATGGGGTTTGTGATGGTCGCTGGACCAATTGGATGTGGTGTTATTGAACACCACGAGAAATGTTTGTGTGATGTGGTTCTGCCACAAACTCCGACACCTATCCGTGTGAAGGATGCGGTGAAGGAAATGTTTATGGGTCCACAAATTTGTGAGTTGCGTGGTTACGGGGTCCCATGGACCCCGAGCCAGATGTTGGATTACTTCACAGACTTGTGCAGGTTCTACGATTCGTGGACTATGCAGAACGATGAGGCTGGGTTCACGCTGAACGATGTGCCTAGGGGGTTGCATCTCGAGGGCAGAAAGTTTGAGCAGTGGGCTATAATCCGTGAAACGGTCAAGATGTGCATGGACCGGCTGGACTTGCCGTTGGTTCATATTCTGCAACATCTTGATGTTACACCGGACCAGTTTCTGGAGGCTGCTTGCGCCGGTCAGGCGACGACAAGCATGACCTTTGAGCAGTTGGCGGAACTGGACGAAAAGTTCACACAGAAGTCGGTGAATATGTCGGAGGTTGCCCGAGAAACAGGGTTGTCCAAAGGCAATGTGCGCAGTTTGTTGCGCTACTGGAAGCGTCGCCGTGGCAAACTGCCACCGGAGCAGATGGCTAAGGAGCGTATGCATGACTTGGCTTTAAACACCGACCTTCTTCCACATGAAATATGCCGTATTGTCCTTGAGGAATTCGGCAGAAAATACCACAGTTCTTCGGTAACGAAGTACCGTCAACGATTCACACAATGATACACCCATACGATAGGATGTCAGTATGAAATTAGATAAAGCAAACCAACGAATTTTCGTCCGACAGTCTTGGCTGAACGACGCTGTCACCTGCGGTGAAAGGAGCAGGTTGGGCATGGTAAAGCCCGAGATGCGCACCGGTAGCGATGCAACCATCATGGGTACCGCTGTCCATTACGCCATCGAGTTGGTCCTGACAGGGACCATCGCTACATACGAAATGGAAGATGCTGCTATTGCTCAATTCAAAGAATTGAAAGCAACTGAACAGTGGCAACCAACCAACATTGACTCCGATAAATATGAAGTTTATATCCGGTCAATGTGCCAGTCCTTCCTTGATGGAATCTTCCCCGATGTGGAGTTGGGTGGCACCTGCGAGATGCGGTTCCAGTACCCGATGGGGTTCACCGCATACGACTGGGCTGTCTGGGCTGAAGGCACCATGGATTATGTGTCCCCCAGTGGTGTTGTATGGGACTGGAAAACAGCCTCGAGAGCCTATAATGCCAAAGAGAAGCAGTCCCAGTCCATTCAAGCCAGCGTGTACGCTGGCGCAGTGCATCACTTGGGACTGTCCGACTTGCCGGTTGACTTCCGTTATGGGGTTATGATTAGGCAAGAGAAGCCACGCTCCCAAATCGTTCGTCTAAGCCGTGGTTCTTCCCACCTGCGGTGGCTCGAACACACGATTAAACCTGTCCTGTCTACTGGTCTACTTGTTGGCGTAGACAATTCATGGCCCATGAATGACAGTTCTAATCTCTGTTCAGAGAAATGGTGTTCTTATTGGTCTATTTGCAAAGGTGCGTTTCTAACTGAACAGGACCTGTCACCTGTGACAGTTCCCGTTGACATTAGTTGACCTTGTCTTTGCTATAGTAACAAACAACAACAAGCAACAAGGAGGTTGCCATGGTCAATAAAGACCAGTCCATTGTGATGCAGGTAGCAGCAAAAATCGCTGCCGAACTCACACCCAAGTCAGATGATGTGAACGCAAACATTGTTTCGTTCGCAACAGCGTTTGACGCAGTCAAGGACCTCATGTTCACCGAACATGGTTTCTCTGGCGAATCAGCAGTCACCCCTGAGCAGGCAGTGGCAAATGTCCAGCAAGCGTTCCCGAACGCAACCGTCACCACCACTGGTGGAATGTCGGTTCGCATTAAGGGCAAGCAACACGGTCCGATTCCGGAGTGGCTGGTCACAGCCTGCGCCTCCAAGGGAGTGACCGAAGTGTGGGACAACCGTGACGGTTTGTCTGCCAACCCAAAGCGTCCGTGGTTCAAGTCAACCACAACTGATGACGCTTTCTGGGCTCCACGAGGCAAGTGACATGAACGCTCCGAACTATGCGGAGCGATGGCAGGCACTAGGGAGGGGTACAACTACCCCTCCCGATGTGTTTTCTGCTCCAAAGATTAAAACCTTTTATGAACCTTTGGTTCATGCAGCGGACGACTTTGTTCACTGGGCGCAACATCCACAAGAACGCATATATCTAGGCTTCCCAGATATAGATGCACAGATGCGTGGCATTGCCCCCGCAGAAATGTGCCTCATCAATGGTTATAGCCACAGTGGTAAAACACTGTTCTTGTTGCAGATTCTGTTGGCGAACGCTGATAAACCGGTGGTTTACTTCTGCCCCGATGAGCCACGAACCTTGACCTTGATTAAGTTGACCTGCCTTGTGCATGGCATAGATGCGAACATTGTAGAAGAACGCATTGCGGAAAACGACCAAGAAGCGATTGCGCTTCTGCGTGACACCGCCAACCAATACTTCCCCAAACTCGCAGTGTTTGACCAGATGATGACATTAAACGAGATGGAAAAAGCGTTAGGTGAAATCGAGGACCTATGGTCAAAACCAGCGTTGCTGGTTTATGACTATTTGGAATTGTTGCAAGGTGGCGGTGAAGATGTGCCGTCAAAAGCCAACACGCTGAAAGCGTTTGGCAAACGCCATAATGTCCCGTTGCTAGTGCTTCACCAGACCTCACGGTCTGCTGGTGCCGAAGGCAAGAAGATGACCATTTCGTCCGGTGCATACGGTGGTGAACAACAAGCGACACATATCATTGGTGTGCGTCGCAAGCGGTTTGAGATTGAATCGCAGATTCGTGAAATAGAAGAACGACTGGACCGTTCAAACCAAACTGAGCGTTTGCTTGAACGACTGGACTCGTTGCGTTACGACCTGCGTATCCACCAGCACACCATCACAGTCAACCTTGTGAAGTGCAAGCGACCATCGTCGCAGTTGCTTGATGACATTGACTTTGAAATTGAATATGGCACCGGCAGACTCAACCGTCTGCCTGCTGGTAATTTGCCTTGGACACAAGGCGTAGACAAACCGGAACCAGAGCCGGAGAACATTGCTTTATGGGAGGAGGATTGGTGATATGAACGCAGCACTTGACAAATTCATTATGCTATTTCGTGGCCGTGGCGATGTATACGGACATGAGGAAGGCAGATGCGTCAAGGAACCATTGACACCTGCCGTATTTGAAAGTCACCTATTAGGTGTAAACGCAATCGGCGTTTACCCAATTGTTCCAACACCCGAAGGCACATTCATTGTGGCGTGGGGTTGTAGCGACATAGACATAGACGACTTCGACATGGCTGCATCTATATACGACGCACTCGAGGCAGGTGGCGCACATCCGTACCTAGAGCGTTCACGCTCGAAGGGTTACCACATATGGGTCTTTGCCACTAATCCTGTCTTCGCCCCTGATATGAGGTCTATGTTTCTCGCAGCGCATCAGGTTGCAGAGGTGCCTGCCCGTGAGGTCAACCCCAAACAGGTTGCGTTACGAGCAGGGCAATACGGCAACTATGTTCGGCTTCCATACTTCAGTGGTTACAACTGCACGCCGGCACGGCGTGTCATAATTGACAGGCACACACAGCAACCGATACCGATGGACTCGTTTCTACAGAATGTAGTCACCACCGATGTTGACATAATCACCCGACTCGCTGCTTATTACAAGCCACCGGTCCGCACATACGATGTGCGTAACGACGACCAGCAGTGCGAAGGCATGGACGAAGCACTCAAGTTCATGTCACCACTTGCCAAAGTCATCTGGCGTGACGGACCGTTGCCGAACCGTGACCGTTCCACCACGCTGACACGACTGGCATATGTTTGTGCCGAAGACGGGCTCAACCCGTCGCAGGTCAAGGTTGTTATAACCGACGCTGACCGACGCTGGGGCAAGTACCATCTTCGTGCTGACGGCGAGTTGGAAATAGATAAATTAGTTAGTAGAGTGTTCACATGAGGCGCAAGAAGCCGGACCCCACAAAGCCGTGGACAGAATTCTACAAGGACCGCCCAGTCCCCAAAGGCAGACCCAGACTAGGTAGGCGAGGGCGTGTGTTCACGCCCGAGACAACGCTGAACGCTGAGGCTGTAATCCGTGACGGATGGACAGGCCCCACATACGAAGGCACAGTCCAGATTATGGTTGAGTTCTCCCCTGACGGCACAGTTGTAACGGTAGCACCATATGATGGCCTGCCATCCAAACTGCGTGGCGATGTGGACAACTATTTAAAGTTGCTGATGGATGGTCTTAATGGTGCTGCTTGGGCAGACGACAAGCAGGTGCATTATGTAGAGGTCGTGAAGCGATGAGCCGTGCATACCGAACCAGCAAGCGCAAGCGTAAAATTAAACTCGGAAAGCCTCGTCCATCGTACACATCTTCCCACCCCCGCCCAGTGAAAATCACATATATGGAGGGTTTCGGTCCAAAGGAAAACTCCGATGGGTAAGTTGTCTGACTTCGACCTGCCGGCACGAAAGTACAACTTTCACGAGGACTTAAAGTACGGCAAAGAAGGCGAAGCCTTAGTTAGCGGATTCCTAGACGCAATTGAGGCTGGTGCTTTCGAAGTCAAAACAGACCGCTACCGCAACGGGCGCATGGTTGTAGAAGTGGAACAAAACCCACGACGCAAGAAGAACGATGACGGAACCCCATATTGGAAACCATCAGGTTTGATGGTCACCAAAGCCGAATGGTGGGTGTATGTGTACACACTCGATGGGGCTTTCGTTATGGTTTCAGTCCCCAGACTAAAACGCTATCTCGAAGCAAACACACACTTATTCAACGCTGAAACGCTGGTGACATTTGCGAGGACAAGTTCGAACCCGTCCAAAGGATACTTGCTGTATCCCGACCAAGTTATGGACCTAATGAACAACAAATCCTATGATGAAGTACGAACCGACACAGAAACTAAATAGGTTCTCGTCACCCATTGAACGGCTGATGATGCCGTTCTATGACGACGAAGCATTGGAACCAAACTGGGAACTGCTCGACATCGTCAACGAGTGCATCGACAAGTTGTCTCCGCAAGACCAAGAAATACTGCACAGAATTTTCTTCCTGCGTGAGACATATGAAGAACTAGCGTCTAATATTGGCACAAAAGCAAAATCTCATGCGTGGCGCAAGACACGCAAAGCAATGCAAAACTTACAAGAAGAACTACTTAAACACGAAAGATTCAAGGAGATATGGAATGGAAAACAATCCAACAACATGGGATGAGGGAGCCTTCAATGCGGTTCGGGAAATTGCGAGCAAGGTTCAAGAATACAAGAGCCCGTCTATGGATGTGCTGGACATTGTTTCAGATTACATTTCCGATTGGATTGCCGAAGGCAACACACTTGACACCGACATGGTTTATGCGATGCTCACTCAAGCAGGCACGGAAGGCATCCTTCAAATCAACGAATACTCCACCTTCAGCATAATCGACATGGCTAAAACGCTGGTCAGCAAACAGCACGACTACGGTCACGACAACATCAACAAGTTTGGTGTGGTTGGCGTAGCCATCAGGTTATGCGACAAGATTGCACGAGCCAAAAACCTTTTGGCTCGTGGCACAGAAGCAAACAACGAATCATTACACGACACATGGTGCGACATTGTTGGCTACGCAGCCATCAGCATCATGCTCAGGAATGACTCGTTTCAACTAGAACTAGCGAAGGATATGCAAGATGAATAAACGAATGGGCGAAGACGGCAAGGGTGTACTCCTGAGTCTGGATGGTCAACAAGTCTGGGTCAACGAAGCGATGCTGTTTTCTATAATCAGTTCAATCATCGTTTTCCTCGAGATGATTATTGGCAAAAACTCAGAGGACGACGCACCAGTTGGTGACATTATTTCAGTTATGGCAGAAGGCATTTATGACAAAATCCAAAACCCCTCACCATCTGGTGAACCTCAAGGGCTATAGAGACAAGACACAGTTCCTGATGGTTGAAGCAGAACGACTCAAGATTCCAATGGCGCACAGACGCAAGTTGGAAGATGTGTTGCTGGTTATCGGCATGATGGAAGAAGCACGAGAGAAACATCATGGAACATGACGACGAAGACTTCTTCGACCCAGACGACATCCAAGAACTAACACAAACATTTGACGCACTTGTACATGAAGCCGAAACCGGCTTCATAATGGAATTCATGGTGTCGGAAATGTCCGCCAGAGAACTAGTTAAACAGTGGCTAAAAGCCACCCTCGGAGACAGACGGGCTCAAAAGTTCTGCTTCCGTGAATACTCCAAAATTATGGAACACCTACTGAAAGCCCTGCAAGAGCCGTGACTAACGATTGTCGATGCGCTTGCTATTCGCCCACTCAGACTTCGTCGTCTCGATGTGCAACCACTTTGCCCACGACTGACCCATCCCGTTTGAATCGGCTGGCTGCTTCTGCCAGCCGGCTTTCCCACCCTCACGAACTGACCGCCAAATGGTGCTACCAACATAATCGTGGATGGCTTGAATACCGAATTCAAGAGAGTTATCAATCATAAACCTAATGGCAGCCAGACCCGCTTTGCGGGTCGGGTAACGCCAATCCAAAGCAGCACCAAACGAATGTGAACTAGGCGCACCACCCCCACGGATGTCACGCTTGTTGTAAATACCAATGTTGGTTCCACCAAACATCTTGCACAAACCATCGTTAATCGCCACCAAATTCGGTGACTCCTTACGGAACTTCAAATAGTCAGCCTTGGTTGGCTTTTGCCAATTGTAAAAGTCAACATGGTTGACAGTCATATTAGTCCTCCTTCGGACCTAGTTTGCCTTGCTTCTCAAGCCACTTCGCATAATCCTTAACAGTAAACTGGCGGTTAATAACCTCGCTCCGTTGCTGTTGTTCACCAACTTGGCGTACCGGAATACCGACATAGTTCAAGATGCTAGACAGTTGACGCTCATCGTAAGTACCCTTACCGCCAATAGCACCACCGCTAAGACGCTGTACCTGAGCCAATGTAGGAATCAAGTTGCCCAACGCATACTGCACCTTCGGGCTGACCAGCAACTTGCCAGTCTCAGGGTCACGCCTACCCAGCGAGTCCGCACCAATCAATTCACCCAACGCAGCAATCGCTTTGTCTATGCCCTTGGCTTCTTCGTACTTGTCGCTAAACGGAATGTCCAACGCCAACTGTTTGTTGGCGACACCCAATTCAATCGGCAACTTCAAAGCCGGATTAAGCATCCCAAGAATTCGTGGGCTAAAGAGGTCCTTTGCCGACTTCTCGAGTCGGTTCATCGGCAAGTCAGGAGTCAACACAGCGTTTTCTCCAAAGCCCAATGGGTTCAGGTCCGACATCCAACTCGGAACAATCAGTTCCTCGTTGACCGGATTAGCCTGACGGACCTTTTCGTATGTGGCGTAGGCCGAAGGCCGAGTCCACATCTGCGTAATCTGTAAAGGTATATTGCGTGTCGTCCAAATCCAGAACGGCACAAAGTTCATAGCCTTCTCGTCCAATGCGGAGACATCCGAGTAGTCAAAGTGGTACTTGGCAATACGGGTCACAGCCTCGTCGTAACTCATGCCTTTACGCAGTGAATCCAATGCCATTGGGAAACGCACACTACGCTCCACATAATCGTTAAACCCGCCGAAGAACCGTGTAAACTTGTTATCAAGAAGCCTTGCCCCCACACCCTTAACGGCAGGGATAGCCAACTCGTCACCCATACCACGACCAGTTGCTTCGGTTGCACGCCAAGCCTGCTCATACAGTTCACGCTCAGCACCCTCAAGCCCCAGTTCATCCAACCAGTCGTTGCCGTGTTTCATAATGGCAGCACCAACCACAGGACCTTCAGCCATTTCACGGTAACCAACACCAGCAACCCAGTTCATAAAGGTTGCCGACATTGCGTTACGAATAGAGAATCCGGTGCTTGCCATGGCGTAAATCTTGAAGAACTTGTGGTACTGCTGATAAGCCTTAACGAAAGCGTTACGGTTTGCTTTCGACCTCAACTTGTCCAAGTTGGGTCGCCACAACGCATCAACTTCCTCCGGAACCTGCAAGCCCAAAGACTCAATCTGTTTCCAGCCGTCATAAATATCGTCCTGAATCTTGCCACCAAACAACCCTGACTTCGCTGCGTTAATCATTGCAGCAGCCTCAGGAATCTGCTCGCTATCCAGCAACGCCAACATTCCCTCATCGGCATGAAGTGTGGTTACCACACGGTCATAAGCACGGGCAGCCGACTTATCCTTAATCTGCGGAATAGCGTCAATGGACCTACGAACCTTGTCCGCCCACGCACGGGCGACAACGCCCGCTGCGCCCTCCGGCGGTTCATCCATAATCTCCTTCTCCAAGACAGCAATGTCGTTGCGCAACTGCGCACCCGTAGTTTCATCCCACCGTTGAAGAACCTTCTTCTGGTTAAACAACGACGAAAGTCGTTGTTCATAAGAAGTGCGCTGAGCAATCACCGACTTTGTTTCCGCATCGACAATGCCGTCGAGTTTCGCATAAAGCCTGTCATAAGCAGACTTAATCTTCTTCTCCTTGGCAGCAATCAAACCAAGAACCTTGTCACGGGGCAACTCAACCGTTTCGCCATTCACCTTGAATGAAATCGTGCCAGCCTCTTGGAACCTAGTGACAGCCCTCTCAACCAACTTTTGCTTACGAGCATTATCAGCAGCAATCGCACCCTTGCGTCCACCCAGACGCTTTGCTTCACTCGCCAGTTCCTGACGGGTCAATGCTGCGCCCTCAATGTCAGCCAACTTGCGTACCGTTGAACTCAACGCCTCATTAGCAATGAAACTGGCACCCTCGTACTCGTTGTCAATGATTGTCTTTGCGAAATCGTTATCCTTAACGAACTGCACTTTGGAGTTGGCCTTGCCAGCCAACTCCTCTGGGCTTGCACCCTTTGTGTAACCGTAACGGTCAGGGATGACAACACTGTAAGACCCTTGCGCAGACAGATTGTCCGGTCCGTAAACCAGTGTGCTGGGCATAATGAACCCTTGCATATCGCCAGCACCCGCATCAGCCATGTACCCCAAGAAGTCGTCATAAATTTGCTTGCCGACCAAGTCGGCATTTTCCAAACCATTCGATGAAGCAATACCGGTCAAAGTTTCCCTAATGCTGTTAAACACGCCGTTCAACGCTTCTTCGTCAACAACACCGCCAGCAAACTCCAACTGGTCAGCGTTATAAACAACATTCAACAGGTCGTTCATCTCAGGGAACAGTTCTTCGAACATTGGGTCAATAAGCCCCTCGTTCAAAGCGGACTCGTATTCGCTAATGAATGTGTCACCTTGCAAACCGGCACGGTTCATCGCCTGTCCCAATGCCTCGTGGACATTGTTGTCTGGGCTGAAGAACCAGTAGTACCCATCGGGGTCACGAAGGTCCACCAATTCCTCCGTGGGAATTGCGTGGACCATAACGCTATCTGGTTCGTTGCGCCAGAAATCAAAATATGCAGCACCACCATCATCGGCTACATCATCAGGGTTTATGACCTTGGTGTCCAATGTCCTGAAAGGACGCTGGTCTACTTCGTTCGGGTTGAATGGACGCTCAACAATGTCATCCACTTTGCCATAAAGCACACCGTCTGGGGCATAATCCGCTGCTGCTCGGGTCCCACCCAAAGCCTGTATGCCACCAAGATGCTCAACCAACATACGCTCCTCGTCAAGCAACTGCTGACGCATCGCACCATCCTCAACAGGCTGAGACAACTCTGCTTGAATCTGCTTCAAACGCTTGTTAATTTCCCGTGTTTCCTTCGGGACAACACCCTTGCCGGTCTTGACATCAATCGCTTCTTTCAATGCCTGAACAGTGTCAGGAATGTTCTTGCGATTAGGGTACAAAGCAGCATAAATCTCTTTAAGTTGCTTAACAACAGCGTATTCTTCTGCCTGACCATTCTCAAGAGCAGTGCGCATAATGCGCACCTCATCTAGTAATGGTCCCCACATCTCGAGAAAACCAGCAACCTCGTTTGCTTGCTTGCCTTGCGCAGACAACAACGCAGCAGACAACTGGTTCTCAATACCTTCCAAGGTTGCCTTAACGCCAGCAATCTTCTTATCAACATCTGCACCCTTGCGTGCTTTGCCGTCAAGAATGTCTTGCGCCTGCTTAAGTACGCCCTGTGCTTTGGATGTCACACCCTTACGCCCAGCCGACACCTTTGTTGTCAATGCGTTGCGAGCCTGAATCAGTTTCTTGTGCGCATCGGTTAGTTCGCCAATCAACTTGTTGTTTGGCGACAATTTGGTTCCAATCACCTGAACAGTGTCATCACCGAAATCCATCAACCTACGAAAATACGACTCACGACCCTTGGCTTTTGCCATACTATAGGCGTAACTGTCAGCAATGCTGGACATATCGGTTTCAAAGAAATCAACATCCAAACCAGTCTTGTCACGGAAAATCTGGTTAATTTCATCAATCGTTCCCTTTTGCACATTCTCACCCATGAACTGTGCATACTCTGTTTCGCCAGTCTTGGGGTTGACCCTTGGTCCACGCAAGCGACGATGTCGCATTGCGCCAGTAATACCCGTCAACTCCTCAGCGGTCAAATCCTCATCCTTGAAGAACTTGGCGTACCGTGGATTCAAAACAACCTCGGCTGCTTTCGCAGACAAGCGGTGGTGCAAATAGTTGTCAACAAAACCAATCTCTCGAACCTTGGCACCATAATCATCGCCAAACTTCTTATAAACAGAGTTCACTTGCTCACGCAAATCATCCTGCCACGCTTTATATTTTATAGCCAAATCTTTGACTTCTCCAGCAGGCAACTTGTCAAACTCAACAATGTCATCAACAGCCCTGCGCACTTGGTCATTCACCTCAGGACCCAATGCACGCAACTGCTTAATTGTGTCCTTGATGCCGTTTACATTCTGGGTATAACTTGTTGTCGTTGCGCCCCTCGAGAATCGTCTGGCGGTGCTGTGCGCCAGCAACGGCACCACCTCATCAACAGCCAACTGGAAACCACGCCCAGCCCCAGCCTCAGTTAACGGCTTCAATGACTTCGGTGTCACAAAACGCTTTGCGTTTGGTGCAAGAGTATCAACAATATCACCCAACGCCCTACGGGGACCGCTAATAAGACCGTACTTGCCGGTTACACCCTGAGCCAACTTTTCAGTCTTGGGGATTAGTTTGCCAGCAAACCGCAAACCAGTCTTGATGCCTTCGGCATCACGAATATCTTTCGGAATAGCCCACTCACCATAACGCAAAACATCATCCAACTTGGATGCCATTTGCGGATACTTAGCCAACATTTCCGTAGTAGCAAACTTGGTCGCCAAGACAGTACGCCCCGTGGCACCGGCATAAGCACCGGCACCAGCGGTCACATAAGTCAACGGGTCGCTGGCAACATCAACAGCAAAATCCAAAGTGCTGTCCAGCCAACCAACACCAGTCTTAATAAGTTTAAAGTCCTTATCGGTGGCTTGCTTTCTAAAGTCCTTCCACGATGCACTGTTTTTCTTAGCGTGAATGTGGGCTTTCTCGTTGGTCAAACCAACCTTGTCCAAACCATCAATTAGCAGGTCGCCAGTTTCCTTAATGCCAGACTGAATATTGCGACCAACCGCTGCACCAGTCTCAAAAACCTTGCCGATTCCACGAATCGGCTGAACAGCAATCTTGCCCAACATTCCCAACAAACCCTTGGAACGGTCAGGCTCCTTGCCAGTCTCCGCAATTTTCTGAATATCCGCAATTGCCTTCGGGTCAGGTCGAACCGCACCAGCAGCACGAGCCTGAGTGCTAGCAACAGCAGAAGCCAACTTGGCTTTTTCTTCAATCAGGTTAGTTTTGTTCGTCGGTGCCGGAACTGGCACACCAGACTTCTTCTTTAAAGAGTCGTATATGGGTGTTCCAGAGTCGCTCCCGCCAGCCTGAGGCTTAGACGAGAAAGGTGAGCGTGTAACAGCCATAAACCTATCCCAAAGTCTTTTTCATCAGTTCCTTTAATAGGCCAATTGTTCCCACCTTGGTTGGGTCAATCTTCTTTGCCTTGGCTTGACGGCCATACGCCTCAGCGTATGCCTTTTCAAAACCAGCCAACTGGGCCTCGTTCATGCCCTTAAACTTGGTGGACAACTTCTTGCCCACCTTGCCAGCCCGCTGCTTAGCCAATTGCTCAATGCTGGTCGGCACATCCAGCAACTCTGGGGTGCCGGTCAACTCGGCAAAAGCCCCCATCGTCGGGGAACCATAATCGCCAGCCAACTTCTCCCGCTGCTTCTGGAAAGCAGAAAACTGCGACTGCTTCTTATTCACCTCAGCAGAAACAAAGTTGTCCTTGTCTTTGCGCAAAGCATTAGTCAAAGAAATTAACTCGTTCTCGTTAACCCCATACGCCGGAGCGTATTCGGCAGCACGAGAAGAAATGTCATTCAAAAACTGGTCAGTTTCGGGTCCACCTCCGGTGGCCCGAACCGTGTTAAAAAACTCCTGAATCAAACCCTGATACTTAGGACCCCACATCTTGTAGCGTTCCTCAACATCGTTAGTGGCTTCAGGATTATAAACCTGAGTTGGGTCAAACTCCTCGTAAGCCCCACCCTTCTTGACCGCAACATTACGCAACTTAGAAATAGCATCAGGGCGTGATAGCAAAGCAGCAACCAACTGAATCTGGTTAATGCCAGCCTGCTTCATTGCGCTGGAGGCATCGCCACCAGCCAACAAATACTCAACAATTCTGTCAGGGGTAATGTTCTTCTTGCTCTTAGCCATTACTTCTTGCCCTTGCCCTTCTTCTTCTTCGGCACACCAAATTCTTTAACAGCAGCAGCCTCGGCCTCAGCCCTAGATTGCTTACCAGCCAAACCGGTTTCAAAACCCTTGGTCAGCAACTGTTGACGCAAATCCTCAGCCCCCAACTGACGCTCCATCTCACTGGAAGTCAAACCACGCAACGCCTCAGACCTAGCACCAGCCAAATCGCTAAGAGTTGTAGCCTGATTAGCAGCAATGCCACCACGCAAAGCAGCCAACTGACTAGCCACATTTCCAGCCAAACCTTGGCGGGCTGCAGCAGCAGCCCCAACACCAGCATTACGCAAAGCCGTTATATAATTCTGCTGAGCAGTATTCAACTGCCCCATCTCACGGGCCTGAATCTCAGCCAACTGACGACCATAATCAGCACTCTCCTGACGGGCTGCAGCAGCCTGCTCACCAGAAGCACCATACGAAGCCAACTGTTGACCCAACGCCTGCATCTCTGGTGTTGTCATCGCCAACGGAACATTCTGATAAGCCGTTGGCGCAGTCAACTGCGCCAACAAAGCCTTCTCTGCTTCACCAATAGTGGTGGCACCCTGAGTGCCAGCACCCGTAATAGCAGTCTCACCAGCACCCAACTGACCAGCCAAATACTCACGAACAGCCTTCTCACGGGCATCAAACCCCGCACCGACATCCGTGCGCATCTGCTCATATCGTGGCGCAATACGGTCCAGCATCGCCTGATAAGCACGCTCAGCCTCACCAGCGTACTGTCCCTGCGCAGCCAAACCAGCACGCTCATACACCTTTGCAGCCTGCATTGCTCGTGCATAATCACGAGCATCATTACGACCAGTGCCACCACCGCCACCAATGGTTGCCAAAATCGATTCCAACAAACCAGTCGTATCTGTATCATCCTGAAGTGTTGGGTCATTCTTCAAAATGTTCTCAACCTGAGAATAAGGTTGGTCTGCTGTACCAAACAAAGCAGGCCCCTGAGGCAACTGAGGCCCTCTAACCGCAGGCTTCTTGGTGACCGGCATACGCACACGGCCTTTGGCACCCTCGGGTGCCTTTATGGCGGAAACACCCTGAACAGGTCCACGGGCAGCCTGAACGGCTGCCTGTGTTTGCCCTTGACGAACCTGCGGTGTCGTCACAACCTGACGGTTCTTCGGCACAACAGTATAAACACGGTTAATTGGGTCCCATTCGTAAGCCATAATAACTCCTAGTAACTAGCCAAATTCTTAATTTCAGTAGCAGCACGCATCACATCTTGAGCCTTCTGCAAACGCAACTGACCCAAATAGTTCTCCAACTCCTCCTGAGAAGAAGCACCCTCAATAGCAAGCCTGTTCATTTCGTCCTGCATATTTTCATTTTCGGTACCCAAATCACGCTGCAAAGATTCCGCATACCTAGATAGACCCTCACGGGTAATACCAGACTGCACATTAGGGCCAAGCAAACCACGCTGACCAAACGAAGACACCAGTGGGTCAAACCCTTCACGGTACTGCCGTTGAATGTCCCCGACTCGTCTGCGCCCACGGGTTTGCCCACGGAACATTGCAGCCTGTGTGGCTGCAGAACGCTTGGCACGATTAAATATGGCACTGGCTTCACTCAGGCCATAATCACCATAATAAACATCGCTCATTTCATGCTCCCCAACTGCTTCTTTAGTTCTTCAATTTCTTTAGCCTGCTTGTTTAACTGGTTCCCGAGCGAAGACAAAATCTGGCGCAGCACAACTGCGTCAGAACCCGTCAAACTAGTTAACAAATGAACAGACCAAATACTTTCCATTGCTTACCACTTGATGATGTAGTTAACCACCAAGTATGGTGGCAGGTTGCCGTTGCCGGCTGTACCTTCGTAACTTGTGAAACCGGTAATGTCGTGACCGTGTGTGATGTTGGTACTCATACCGCTGGTGCTGCCGGTGACATCGTGACCGTGCGCACCATCAGCGTTAATGCCGTGGGCGTGGTCACCAACAGCCGATGTTGCATAAGTGGCATTGGCTCCGGGGGTCATTATTGTTGCAATAACATTGCTACCAGTTGAAAAATACAAACCAACAGACCAGTCATGATAGTGACCCCCAGCATTGTTTGTAACTCCACCGTGGCTGTGGTTGCCGACACCTGCAGCAGCAAGGTTACCATCCGCATGGGTGTGTTCAAGGTTAACAGTAGCAGCAGTCAAATCGCCATCAGCAGAGTGACGGTGATATGCAACACCAGCCTTTGAACCACCAAGGTCAGAACGAGAATTAAAATCCGCATCTGCACCATCCAAACCAAAAGGCACACGACCCTTCAGGTTTGGTACACGGAAGTAGCCAGCCGTTTCTCCACCAGTGTTGTACGAATTACCAATGATTGCGTACAAAGCAGCATAAGCACCGGTCTGCGAATACTCTGTGCCGTCACACAGCAAGTAACCGCTGGGTGCGGAAGCACCAGCGTAAGCAATAATAGACCCAGTAGGTGCCAAAAAGTTGATAGCGGTAGAAGTCATATTGGCGGTGCCAATATTCTCCAACGCATTAGGACCAGCCTTAACCGTGCCATCAACTTGCACCAAGTTGGTGTCAATAAAGTTTTTGATAGCGGTAAAGTTTTGGTTTACCTGACTGGCAATAGCACTAGTGCCAGCGGTAAACGAATTCGGAATTGTCAAAACAGCCATTAGCCTGTCACTCTCCTTGGTTTAAATTTGAACCCAACACTGTTGATTCCCCACTCCTGACCTGTTGGGCCAGTGAACTGCAACTGGACTGTCTTCGCCAATCCAAGATTCTTTCCTTTTGAAATGCGAGATGACTCTGCACCAGCAGCCCACAACTCGCCCCACAAACCACTATCCCACACCAAACCTCCGGTTTGGGGTTGGGAAATATTAAAGGTTCTCTGTGCTTCCTGTTCATCAAAATCGTGGAAAACAGAAACACCAATAGTCTGCGAGTTATTAGATTCCTTAATAACAATTTCTGGTCTACGGAACATTTTGCGCTGCATATAAGACCCAGCGTCATACCACTTGGTTCTATAGTAAGAGTTAAAACCCTGTGTTGTGCCAGAAATGTTGTCAGTAGCAACACCATACTTGTCCACATCCAACACAAATTTTTGAACAGGATGAATAAACAACCTGTATTCCCTGTTGGTGGAATCGATGAAATCAATTCCACCCATTACGCCATAACCATCGGCTGTTTGGAATTGCGTATAAGCGTTCAAATACGGGTCATAAACAAAATTGACCGTAATGTTATTCGGTGAATAACTCTTGCTGTAAGGCAAAGACAACCAGACACGCTGACCAACCCAAGACACCGTTATATTTGCTCTAGCAGCAACCGAATCACTAATATAACCCAAGTCAATGATTGGCTTCAATGGTGCAAAAATATCGGAGATTGAAGAACCATTATAGTAATACAAACCTTTGCCGTGAACAAAAAAGAAACAACCGGAATCCGAGGCAGCAACACAATGATGGTCGTCAACGCCAAGCGTACTGGTTAGTTCTGTCACCGCAAAGTTGCTCGAGTTATAACCAGTCAAAACATATATTGCCCGTGGTTTAAAAATCAACAATTGGCCCTGAACAACAATTATGGCGTGAATACCATCACCACCACCATTGATGTCAATATAATCTTCATAATCCCAGTTCTCAGGCACACCTTCACGGGACCAACGCAAACGATTCGGATAAGTAACTATAGGTGAAGCGAGATTTTTTTCTGGTGGTTCACTTACATACGCTGCAAACAACTTGTTTGCGTGCGTCAAATAATGTTCCGCCTGCGGAATAACACTTTGACTAATGTTTGTAGAATCTTGCCACGGGTGAGGGCCTTGACCGGTGGCCGTAATCTGGGTGGCATAACCAGTGCCAGTCCACTTGTAACCACCATTGCTTCCAGTTGCACCAGTAGCAAAATACATGACATTACCCCAAGGAGTCATGCAAGCACCATGGTCACTAACTGTCGTGACATCAGTTGGTGTCCCAGCGTTATTCCACTGCAACTTAGTAAAGTTGCCACCAGTAGAATAGAAAACATTATTGTTTTCCGTCAACATAATCTTTGGTCCGGTAGCAGCACGGAAAGTAAACAACTTATGAGGTGTCCAACCAGCACTGGGGACGGCAGTCGTATTAATACGCTCCATGCCACCACGACCAAAAATGCCACCACGAGGGTCAATTTCAACATTCAGCATCAATGGCGACTCATTGTCAGCCAACTGAAACTGGTCAGAACGCAGATTCAAACCACCGCTGAAATCCTGCTGTTGAAAAATCTGCAAATCAGACATTATTGCTGACCCAAATTACGACCCATGTTCTGCATCCAGCCCTTAAAGGTTGGGCGACCATTAGTCTTGCCACCAGACAACACCAAAGGTGTGTGGCTGGTGGGAGTCTGGATGTTCTTGGTTGCCAAAGCAACACCCTCATCAAACGACTGCTTATAGACCGAAGCCAAAGCAGCATCCTCAAGTTGCTGATACACACGAGACACCGCATAATAAACCAGCGGGAAATGCAAACTAGGAGCAGCATCAACATCGCCGTTCTCCGTCTGCCAATCAATAGGCTCACGGTACCCACGGCAAATCAACTGGCGGGCAGTGTTCGGCTTCGGATACAAATGAATCTGACCAGCCCACACCGCATAAAACAGCGGGTCCCCAGCCGTGTCATACGACCCAATATAAACTTCCTCACCAGCATCATAACCAATCATCGACAATCTTGCCCCAACCCCAGTTGGGTCAACAATTGAAACAACCTGAGAAATAGGTTCATCCGTAATCGCAGAGACATCATACGCCCGAGTATTAACACGGGTCGTCAAAGTAAAAGTAGTCTCCAACCATGGCCACCGCTTCTCCACATCCAAAATGCGGTAATAGCCATCACGGATATACAAATCCAAAATGCTGTCCGGCAAATCATCCGCATCCAAATCCACAATACTGCGGACCGTGGACCGGATTTCCGCTGCCGTCATCGGATTATACGCCATCGACAACCTCCGGCTTTGTCTCCGCCTTCAGGGCCTTCTCCAAAGACTTGTTATATGACCGCAAATGACCAGCACACAAATGCTCATCCTTCACACGATTTCCCTCACAAGTATCGTCGTTGGCAACACACTTGTTGCCACGACCAATATAAGGGCCACTGGCAGCAGCCAATTGGGCATCAGAAATAGCAGCCAAACGGGAACCGGTAACCGGTTCCCCATAATAGGCGTGAGCATGAACAGAAGAATTAGCCATCATAAATGGCGTTCTGTTCCTCTAGGAGGCTTATTTGTTGCGGTTTGCAGGCCGACGCTTAGGGGTAGCCGAAGAACGCTCAAACTTCACAGCAGCCAAACCCATCAACTTGCGTTGCTGGTTAATCTTGTCGTGAAAGAACTTCTTACGGTCAGGCTTAGCAGACTCCAATTTGGCCTCAAGACGAGCCAATTCGTTCTGCATACGGGCCTTCTGGGCGTTTCTGCCAGCAACACCGGCACCCATACGCTTCTTGTCCTGAGCAACCAAACGCCTCATCTCGTCAGCCTCATACTGGCTAGATGGTCCCTTAGGTTGCGACTTGGAGCGACCAACCGGCGGAGGTGCGCCACGACGCACATCCGCATTAGGTGAACGGTCAGGACGGCCCATACGGGGGCCGTCTGCTTGCTTCAAGAAACGACGAGCATCAATCTCTGCCTGACGACGCTGGGCGTTGTCTTGCATCAACGCACCAATAGAACGGGCTGGGCGTGACGGACGCTTAGGAAGCACCACAGCCTTGTTGCTGGGACCAACATTGGTTGTCTTGGGCTTAGGAACTTCCTTGGCTTCAACACTGGGTTTGGTTGGCTTCGGTGGTGTTTTTGGCTTAGCACCAGAACCAGCGGTGCCACCTTTACCTTTGGGTGGCTTGCCTTTGCCTTTAATTTTTTCGGCTATTTCTTCAGCAGCCTTTTTGCCACCACGACTTTTGGCTTGACCCTCAAGAGACTTAATGACCATCTTGGCGATGTCATCCCACGGATTACGCTTCTTACTAGCCATTACTTTTTCCTCGCTGGTGTACCGCCACTAGATTTCTTGGGCTTGGGTTTTGCTTTTGCTTTAGGCGGAGACAAGACAACTGCTGCGGTAGGTATAATCTTTTTGGCACCTTTTACGGCTGCTTTAATTCCTTTACCAACTGGAATTGCGCTAATTGCAGAGTTTATGGCAACATCTTTGGGACTAGAGCCGTACCACCATTTTGCAGCATCCATCTGGGCTTTTCCCACTGCTTTTACGGCACCCCTGCCAGCAACATTGGCTCGTTGCTGGTTGCCACTACGCACGGTTGGCTTAACATCAAATTCCCGTAAAACACGGTCAATGATGTCACCCAAATCCTTGGGTTTATTAGCCTTCCGTTTAGCAGCCATTACTTGCCGAAACGCCCGTACTTGTCTTGGTGCTTGCGCAACTTCTGACGAGCAGCACGACGCTGCTCGGGAGTACCACTCTTGGTGGCTTTAAGCAACTCAGCCTGCTTGGCAGCCTGACCAGAAAATTCCTTCTTCATGCCACCCTGAACCTTCTTGGCCTTAATGGCTGCCTCGGCACGCTGCTTGCCAGTCGGTGGCTTCTTACCCTTCTTGGCCTGCATATAAGAGTTATAACCCTCACCAGACTTACCAGCCTTGGCTTCGCTAACCTCAACAAGGCGAATACGATTCTGAACAGACTTCTGTGTTTTCTTTTGTGTCGCCTTACGGGCAGCAGCCTCGGCACCCTTGCGGTCAATCTGGGCAACACGCTTTGCGCTAGCCTCCATTGCTTCCTTGGTGGCCTTCTTGCCCATCAACTTCTTAATAAGTTCACGGGCCAAATCATCATAGCCCTTAGGCTTTCTGCTACTTGCCATTATAAAACTCCCATAAAATGCGAATGGTGGGGGGCTTTTATCCCCCCACCATTACACACCTGTTCCCACTCGGAGAACTCCGCCATGTTAGGCGGTCTTGGCCGTCAACTTGCCTTGCTTGGCACGGTTACGCACGGTCAGGTTGCCGTAGCACATAATCAGCGCATAGCGGGCATCGAGGTTCTCCGGACGGACAAATTCCGTCTGGCTGAACCACTTGCCACTGTGGCCGACAAGGGTGATGTACTTGCTGTTAAGGAAGTACATAACGCCTGCGGTGCAGTGCGTGTCATAGACAACCGGAGCAGCCTTGAACAGCAGGTTCTGGAAACCAGCATCTGCGGTCTTGGTGTCGGTGTAACGGAGTTGTGGCTGCAGAAGTGCCTCATACTTCTCAAACAGTGTTTGAGTCGTAAGAACCATATCTGGGTGGTCATTACCCACCGACACGCTGTTGTAAGCGGTTGCCATTTGGGCAAGCGTCAATGCACCAGCAGTGTTGTTCTCATATGAACGCCACCAAGTGTTGTCTGCGTCAGACGAGTCGATTCCGCCAACGGTGTTGCCGGACTCAACAAGGTTGCCCAAGCCGTTCCAGTTCTTGCCCGAGTTGCCGGTTCCATCTGCAAAGAACATCTGGTTGAAGCCTTCACGCAGCGATTCCTCTGCCTGCATAATCTTGGCCTCGAGCAGGTTGATGATTTCCTGCTCGCCATTGTTCTTGGCTTCTTCGATACCGCTGATTGCGATAGAAGCAGCGTACTGCTTCCATTCGAATTCAGCAGCCGACATTCCTGCCTGAGGTGTCAGCGAAATCGGGTCATAACCCGAGTACGATGAAACGGTGCTGTTCTGCCCGTAGATAAGCGGTTCCACAATCTTGGTACCACCATTGAGCATACGGATGCGACCCTTGTCAGAGAGGAAGTAGGTCAACGGACGAGCCGTGAACACATTGTCTGTGAGTTGGTCACGATAGTTTGCGAGCGTTGTTGAAAGCAACGCATCAAAGTTAACATTGCCTGCGGCCATGTTGTTATCTCCTTATATTAGAAGTTGGCGTTTAATTGTCTCTTGGCTGCAAACCAAGCATCGCTCAGACTTGTAATTGGGACAACATCTTCATCGGTTGTTGAAGCAGTGGCACTAGAACCCCCATCAACAACAGACGCTTGACGCTTTGATTCAACAATCCGAGAATCCTCGGCTTGTTTCATTTCGGCAGCCTTGCGTTGAATCTCCTGCTGTCTCATAAACTTGTCGAAAGCAATTTGCTTGTAAGTGCCTTCCAAGTCCGTGGAACCAATACGCATAGCAGCATTGATTACCTCGGTTACATCAAAATCCTCATACTTGGACTGCAACTTAGCAATCTCTCGCTCAATCTGCTGTTGAGACTGGTACTCCTCAAACTGTGCAATACGCTGGTCAAGTTCTCGAATCCGCTTTTCTTGCGGGTCCAAGTCCTCAAACTCGTCATCCACCATCTGTTGGGCCTCCGCTTTGGAGATGCCATAATGGCGTGCCAACAAATCAATGGTTGCTGACGGGTCACGCTCCAACGCAGACTGCAAAGTGGCTGCGAACTGCAACTGCTGTCGCTGCTCCGCCAACTCCTGTGTCTTACGGGTGTAATCCGCCTGACGCTGATAACCAGCAATTGCCTCAGAAAGTGGAACACTAATTTCCTCACCATCTAGTTTCACCGGTATGCGGTATTCCGCATACTGGCTCACATCCAGACTAGGCGTTTCTGTGGCCGATGTATCCCCACTTGAAACTTCGGGTGACCCAACGGGTTCCATTTCAGTGACGGGTGCGATTTCCTCGCTCATGTGTTTTTTCTCCTAGAGTCCGTAAAAGGTTGCTCTACAAATTGTTGATGTTGTTCCCTACTATTGGGGTGGCATCGGAGGCGGAGCCTCCGCTGCTGGACCCATCGGTAAGGCTGGAGGGCCTGCCGGCCCAGTCGCCTGTGGCGACATGGGCGGAGGCGGTGGTGCGGAGACAAACTTCTCCGGATTCTTCACACCAAAACCAAACTGCAACACATAGGCTGCCAACTCTTGCATATTGACCACACCGGCACCAGCGAACGGAGCCATAGCATCCACCATCTGAAGTGCCATCTGGCGACGGAAAGACTCATTCTGAGGTTGTGTAGAACCACCAACCACCTCGAAATCAAAGTCGCCTTCAAGATAGTCACGGTCAAAGTTGACCCAAACAGGTTCTCCGTCTTTGCCCATAATGCGTGCTGCTTGCTCGCCAGTCATAAACTGGCGGGCAACCATCAACATACGGCGAGCCACCTCGCTGATGGCGTGTTCAACCGTAGCCAACTTGTCCGCAGTGCGGGCGTTCGACGCATCCTGAATCAGGCCAGCCTCCGTGGCGGTACGGCGAATCTCGGTGGTACCACCACGCATAAACTCGGTGACACCCGACACACGGTCAATATCGCCAGCAATCAACTCAGACTGATTATAGAACTCGGGCGGGTTAATAACCGCTGGGAAAGCAGATACCACATTGGTCAATGGCTCATCTGACGCAACTGGCACCATAGTATTGTCCTCATCGGACTCCAATGCGGTGCGACCCATCTGGTCAAACGCCGACTCCTTATAGAGGTACTTTCTGGCGAACCGCTTGCGGTGGTTCATCATCTGGGTACGAGTCTCGTTCAACTCCTTCTGGAGTGGTTCAATCTGCTCAAGGTCACCAATCGGATAAAATGAATCCGGCACATCGTAATTGCGCAGCATCACAAACGGATGCCCAAACGAATACGGCATCGGCATCGGCTTTACCAAGAAGTTGTCTCCGCCCTCAGCAAACACAGACATAGTCCGGTTCTTGATATCGTAGTATTCCCAAATCTCGGCATAACCGTAAGTGCGGTCATAAACCTTCTTACGGCTCGGGTCGTCAGCATACCTGCTGACGGCCATCATCTGGACGGCTTCACGGGCTGCCTTGTTATAACGCTTATCCGCTTGAACATCTTTAAGAGGGCGACGAATCCGTTGCGCAATCCACTTAATATCGTGCATACTGGTAGCATCACAATCAACGAACACATCAAAAACAGAGACTCTTTCTGCAAAAGGAGAATCCTGTATGACCACAGTGTTCGGAGTTGGCATACCATTCGGGTCCGCATCGGAGACTTCTTCATCGATACCAACACGCTCCTCCTCAACAAACCGGTAACCAACCTTTACCCAACCATGACCAAAAATCAACATATCCTTAACGGCACGGCGGAACTCGTCACGGATGTTACGAAAACGCCACCAATAGTTAGACACGGCCTCAGCGATAACTGCATTAGCAGCATTTTCAGGATTAATTGCATTAACCGTAATCTTTGGAAAGTTCACCGAAATGCTGGGCGAAATGACATTGATTGTTGAAAATGTCATATTAATCAGCAAACGGTCAGAATCCGTATAATAGTCATAATGCTTGCCTTTATACAAATCCAACAGTCTGCGCCAAACAGCATCAAACCCTTCGTCTTTGCGCCACTTCTTGGAAGCATCAATATGCTTCCGATAAGAAGCCAGAATGTCAGTATTAGACTTACGAGCCATTACTTAGACCTGCCAAATGCTGGGTCGTTCGGGTTCAACCAGCGAATCAACGGCGGTACAACAGCAGCCAAGGCTGCCTTCAACAGACTGGTGGGGTCTGTTTCACCCGCCCAAGCCAAAGCCAGCACGGCAGCCAAGGCTGACCGTGCATAAGACCAAATAACCTGCTTATGCGCTTCTTTGATGACCATGACCATCCCCTATGTGATTATCCAACTTATCGTCCATATTGTCAACCTTAATGACCAAATGCTCCAGCAACCCTCGAGACTCGGCGTGCTGGCTGGTGTTTTCCCGTCGCAACTTCTGAAGCAAAACCACCACAGGACCCGTGATGATGGCTACGACAATGGGAACCCACCAATCCATGACAGATTACACCCACCGAGTCCCGACAGGTTCGGCGTTATAGCCGTTAATCTTGGCATCTTCCACCGTTTTGCGTTGACGCTCACCAATGGTGTCCCCATGGAAGTTCTCTTTACCATAGGTGAAACCCAAATTAACCGATTTCACATGGCATCCAAAGCAAATTTCCCCACGACGAGGCAAATCCTCGTCGTAAAAACTGCGCATACACTGTTCACAAACAAATTCCACCATCGCAAATACCTGTTTCGTTCCCAAACTAGGAATATCTGGTCGAACTACGGACATTATGCGCCCCAATTGGGGTCTTGGCAGACCCAACCTCTGAAAACATATGCTGCTCCCACCACAAAAGGCTATTGGTGGGGGGTTTAATGTCCCCACGGTACTCTGGAAGCCACACATATTTCAGCATCTGGTTACCAATAGCCAAAGACATGGTCCGGTCATCGTGCGGGGAACCCGCCATTTTGCCATTCTGCTTGCGGACAAAGGTCCGCAACTCGGCAATGGTCCTAGCACAATAAATCTCTAGGTCCGAGTTTCTGATGGCAGCAGACAACTCGTCAATAGCCAACGGTTTGGTGGCAGCCGTAGTACGCCATCCAAGCACCTCAGTCGCCTCAGGTAAACGCTGGGCCAACCTACGCTGGCGGTACAGGTTCCGGTAGCCGACCCGCTGGGCAGCCTTGAGTGAGGTTAGACCGTGGTTGTTGTTTTCGATACCCAGCAACGCCGTCTTGTAGAACCAACCCAGTTCTGCCAACATCTCACCAAACAAATCAGGCTCAATATGCCCATGCCAATGAGCCACAATGATGCCAGTAGTAGCGTCAATAACATGAGCAGAACTATAGTCACCATACGACAAACCTTCAGCCACATCCGCCCCAATAACATAAACACCCTCATCTGATGGAAAATCCCAAATACTTAACGGACCATCATCGGCTTCACGAAACTCTGTCTTGCCATCGGCAAAAACATGAAGATACCCAACCGTCGCCTCAATAGTGGGCAAAGAGTCCAACAGGTCAATGTCAAACACTGGGTTACCAGACTTAACAAACGCTTCCTCAGGGAAGCGTGGGTATTCCTGATGCAACTGCCACGATTGCATATTCTTTGCTTTGTCGTCGTACCAGTCATCCGAACGGTCACCAGCAGACCAAGGAAAGAAAATCCCTTTAAAGCGGTTGGTCCCAGTTTGGGACCCAACCCACAAACTATGGAAAAAGTTTCCAGAACCATTAGCGGTAGACAAACCAATGACACGACCACCAACATCCGCAATCGGTTCAATAGAAGCCCACGCCTCCTCTGGGTTGTTCAAGAACGCCCATTCGTCAACAATCACCAAATACACCGACTCACCACGAGCAGGGTCGCTGCCTGATGGCAACGACTCAATAGCCGACTCGTTATCAAACACCATCTTCAACTGGTGGTCGGTTACCTGCTTAGGTCCACGGTCTTTCATCCACGCAGGCAAAAAACGGTAACCATACTTAGACTTGGCAAGCAACTTCATAGCCTCACGCTCGGTACGGGACAACATAACAATAAAGCGGTCCTGCCTGAAATAGACTAGCCAAAAAGCGTAAGCAGCAGCCAAAGTCGAGAAACCAATCTGGCGAGCCTTAAGGACCACACTATAGCGTTCGCTCATCCAAATACGCATTGTTTCAATCTGCGCTTCACGCATCTCAAACTTGATACGACCACGCTCGGGATGTTTGATATGCCAATAGTTTTCGCAGAAGTAAACAAACGCCTCAAGTTGCTGCTCCAAAGTGGCATCTTCGGGGCCACGGCATCTACGCCATTCTTTTTCGTTAATTAGTTCATTTAGTTCCATAAACAGCCATAATTCTATCTTGATACTCGGCAGAAATTTCTGCAACCAGTTCCTGAATTCTTGCGTTCTTTTGTCTTTGCGCCGAATGAGGACCAATATGTTGACGGTACAACATCTTGGGAATGTACCCAATCTTGGTCACCAAAGCAGTTCGCACAACCAACTCATAGTCATCCGCAACTTCAAGTTGCGGATTATGTCCACCAACATTATGGTACACGCTTGAACGCCACGCACGAACATGGTTAGGTGCGGAGACAATATGTCCCAGTGTAGTTGCGTTGATTTGTGGCGCACGCATCACCCAGACACCGTTATCCCAGTATTTGCCACCGTAACCAAAAGCCCAACCATCAGGATAAATACCGGATTCACCATTGGGGAGAATTTCGCACCAATCTGAGTAAACAAACCCAACTTGCGGGTCAGCAAACTGTTCAGCGATTAACTCCAGTGCGTCTGGCATTAGTTCATCATCATGGTCTAACTCGACCAGAATATCTGCGTCTGCCCACATGAACGCACAGCGTTTAGCAAAACCAATGTTGCCACCTGATGGTGCATATGGTTTCATGTAATGCACCACATAGCGTTCATCAGCCTGATAGCCGTATACCTGACGGTGTACGCCATCAAATTCTAGTGGTGAGTCATCGTACACATACCATGACCAGTTGGTGTAGGTTTGCGCTTTTAACGATGCCCATGTTCTGGCTAGTACCCAGTCTGGTGTTTTGTACGCCGTTGTTATGACGGCAATATGCATAATTAACTATTCCTATAACCGTATACCCGAACAGTGCCAGACATGGTAAAACTTCCGCTATTTGTGACCAAAGTAAATCCATCGTATGAAGTGGTTACAGACATGATTCCACCAAGTGTTCTGTAATACGGCATTGGGTCAACAGGAGTAAAACCATGAGAAAAAATAGCGGTTCTGTATGACAATTGCGGGCTCATAACTTGGACAGAAATTGGCGTATTGGCATATGTTCCCGTATCTTGGTCTGCCAATTTCCAGTCCGTTGTTAAGCCACCACTGTTAATACCTGCAAGTATTGTTGACCCCATATATGATTGTGAACCAGCCCACCCATAGTTTGAGTTAGAGTTAGTCGTTCCACCAGTTCTCATGCGAAGAAATATTCCAGTCGCACCACTTACGGATGTAATGTTGATAGTCATCAAATAGTTGGAAAACTCACTGGTAAAACATGAATCAACATTGACTGACGATACTGCCGAAAATGTATTACTTGTTATAAATTGCACTCCCGGTGGTGTATCTGTGTCGGCAATCATCACCCACGCTGTATTGTCGTACACCAACACACGATTCGTGTCAGTCTCATAAATCATCTGACCCTCATATGGTGACGCAGGGCGAGTTGAACTAGTGCAAACACCAGCCTGCGATAGACGACTAGAAGGATAGTAATTGCTTAGACCCATTATGAATTCCTATATCCGTAAATCCGAACAGTACCAGTAATAGCAATACCGCCTATTGAAAAAATCGTAAATCCCGTATAAGAAGTCGCCGTCTGGTGATTTCCGCCGACATTTATCATAGTATCCCAGTTCGTGCATAGGGCTTGAAAGGTTGTAAATTTGGCAAGATTAGGACTACACACATCAACAACAGCCATGCTTGGAATTGTGGCATTTGGCGTACCAAGAATCCATTGACTTGTGTTATTCCCAAATGTATCACCACCACCAGCAGCAGCATAAAAACGATATGGTCCTGCGTAATAGTAGGTTGTTGTGCTATCGGTGGTTGTTCTTAATCTCATATAGTAACTACTGGAGGAACTCATTGTTGTATCGCTAATAACAATACGATAATTATCAAATTCGCTCGTAAAACAACCGTTAATAAAGGCAGCCGTTGTACCAGACATTGTTACAGTTGCACCAGAAATCGAAACATTTGTTCCAGCAACGCTTGTTGGTGTTATTAGACTTAACGCTGGTGGCGCATCTGTGTCGGCAATCATGACCCATGCGGCGTTATCCCAAATCAACACACGGTTCGTGTCGGTTTCGTAAATCATTTGACCTTCGTATGGCGCACTAGGACGAGTAGTGCTAGTACAAACACCACTGCGCAAACCACCAGAAACATTACTAATAGGCATAATCAGCCAACCCACTCTGTTGTTTCATTGCCATTGGCAATCCATTCCCGCAACTGGTCAAACAATGGACCCTTATGTTCAGCAAAAAACACAAAGTCACCATCGTTAAATTTCTTAACAAAATGTTTTTCTTGTTCTTCAGTTACTGGATTAAAAACAAAACGATGATAAAACATTTCAAATCCTAATTATGTAGTTAAGAACAATCGTCGGCTGGGTGTTTGTGTGTGCAGAACTAGCATTTGCAGCCGTGTTGTTAACATTCGTAATTGATATTCCAGTGGAGTTACCGTAAATACCAATACCAGTATTGGCGTTCCAAATTGTAAAAGAACTGTCACTACCATACAACGCACGGGCAGGAAACTCTGTTCCAAAACCACCAGCATTACTCTTGGTAGTCATACCGTGAGCGTGGCTTGGGTCATAAACTCCGTGAGCGTGACTGGGGTCAGACAATGTGTTTGCGTGAGAGTGCGCTGGTGTACCAGACTGTGCAGCAGTAAGCGTCACACCTTCAACACCACCAGCAGCACCAAGCGTTGTAGCGTTAATACCACTAACGCCAGAAGTCAAGCGACTAGCAGCAGAACCCCCCATGTTGTCTACGCCAGCAATTGTCCGACCCCGCAAGTCGGGCAAATTAAAAGTAGTAGAACCATCGCCCGCACCATAGGTGGTGCTGATGGTCAGAAACAAACTAGCGTACTGTGTACGGCTAATAGCCTGACCAGCACACAGCAACCATCCGCTAGGAGCATTGGAACCAGCGAACGGCACAATGACCCCGCTGGGGGTCATTGCAAAATCGCCAACGCCTCGTGAAATACCCATCAGACTTCTTTCGACCAGCCCATAACAACAACATTAACAGCAGAACCAGAATCACTATAGCCATAAAGTTGCTCGCCAGCAGCAAGCACCAATGCTGTATCCCACACCACCGTATCGAACTGTGCAACAGGCAAAGCATGAATCACACGATTAGCAGTACCAGAACCCACACCCAAATACACAAGTCGTTCGGCTCCAGTTGTATTACAAAACACAACCTGCTTCAAAACCCAGACACGGTTGGCGGGGACAGCACTGCCCACACCAGCATCACTAGCAGTCAAGGTAACTGGTCCAACCAGTCGTGATTCTGTTCTATCTCCAACAGCCATATTAAACTCCTACATCCATAGTTACCAAGGCCGTAAACTTGGTGTCATTCATCGGGTCCGTACTAGCGGTAGTATTGACCCACTGCGACAATGACGCATTATACACTAATGCTTGACCCGTTACCGGACTGGTAATGGTTACATCTGTTGCGCCATCCAAAGTGGTAAAACCTTGTGGACCAATTGGACCCTGTGGACCTTGCGGGCCGGTGGCCCCCTGTGGACCTTGCGAACCCTGCGGGCCAGTTAAACCTTGAGGCCCTATGTCTCCTTGCGGTCCCTGTGGACCCGTGGCTCCCTGTGCGCCTTGAGGACCTTGTGCGCCCTGCGGACCCACATCCCCCTGAGGCCCCTGCGGACCCGTCGCACCCTGAGGACCTTGCGGACCAGTAGCACCTTGTGGACCAATATCACCCTGAGGACCTTGAGGTCCGATAGGTCCAGTTAAACCAATGTCTCCCTGTGGACCCTGTGGGCCTTGTGGACCTACTGCGCCTTGCGGACCCTGAGGTCCCTGTGCGCCAACGGCACCTTGAGAACCCTGAGGGCCGACATCGCCCTGCGGGCCTTGAGGTCCCTGTGAACCTTGAGGACCTTGAGAACCCGTGGCTCCTTGAGGCCCAACAGCACCCTGAGGACCCGTGGCACCCTGAGGTCCTTGTGGACCAATGTCGCCTTGCGGTCCTTGGGGACCAGTTGCACCCTGAGAGCCGGTTGCACCCTGCGCACCTTGACTACCCTGCGGACCTACAGCACCTTGAGGGCCAGTAAAACCTTGGGTACCTTGAGGCCCAGCAGCACCCTGCGGGCCAACAGGTCCTTGAGAACCTTGGGGACCCTGAGGTCCCTGAACACCAGAAATGCCCTGAGGTCCAGTTGCGCCCTGTGCGCCCTGCGAACCTTGAGGACCCGTCGCCCCCTGTGCGCCTTGCGCACCTTGGGAGCCCTGAGAGCCTTGTGAACCAACATTGGCTGCATAAATAACCGTAATGTTGTCTGTGTCAGAAACAGCAACAGTGTCACCGCTAGTTAAAGTGACAGTTTCTTCTATAACACCAATTGCTTCAATGCTCATCGGGTCACATCCGCCAGAACCGTACACTTACCAGCCAAAATAGTAGTAACGACGCTTCCAACGGTGCGTTGCAAATCCCAATAAGCCACACCATCCGTCAGCGCAGCCGAAGAAGTGGAAGTCAAAACCAACTGGACAGTACCATTAGTTGGGTCTGGAACCGTACACACAAAAGAAGCAGCAATAGTAGACGAATTCTTTTCAGTTCGAATTTGGGCTGCAAAAGCAGCCCCAGTCAAATTAACAGGGGTAGTGCCATTCGACTGAAAAAAGGTGACATTCAATTGCTCCGTGTCACCACGGACCACCTTAATATTTTTGACAGCAGGAACACCCATACCAATACCCCGTTCGTTCCCCTAGAAATCGTCTTTTTTCATTTTGCGAACTCTTGGTTCGCCCTCACAGCAATGGTCCTTAAATTTGCACTCAGGACATAACCATCGTGTCGCCTCCGGCGGGTACTCGCACCCACAATTAGGACACTCAATAGTATTCACGGCTCTTTATGGCGTGCAGCCCGTTCGGCTGCAGCCACCGACGCAATCAACTGGTCCAACTCCTCATCCGAAATCTCAGAAGCCTTGGAGGTGTGTTCAACCGTAATCTGAGTCGGGGCCAACCTGTTGGTGGCCTGCAGGTACAATTGGGCTGCCTTATTGTCTCCGCCCAAAGCACGCTCATAAATTGTGTCTAGCAACTTCTGGGTTCGCTCAGGCGAACCTTGCAGGTCCTCCACACGCTTCTGCCACTCCTGCTTAAAGTGTGGCTTCTTCTGCCAACGACGCAGGGTCGTTGTATCGATATCATTGTCGGCTGCGTATTGTTCTTGTGTGCGTGGTTGACGCATGGGTGCAGGTACGAGTAGCCAGTTTAGATATTTTTCTTGACGCTCGTCTAATAGTTCAGCCATCACTATTGGGTGGTTGTTCCTGTATTTTTAATTTAGACTTCTTGTAGGGAACAGGTTTGGGGGGGGT
>Ga0255083_1000022_pt1 | contig 32875 bp, 32 predicted proteins | sample Colum_Colum_RepC_FD_188460 | JGI IMG/M metagenome (GOLD analysis project Ga0255083, IMG submission 188460) | Freshwater microbial communities from Columbia River, Oregon, United States - Colum_Colum_RepC_8h | ecosystem: Environmental > Aquatic > Freshwater > River | place: USA: Oregon...
CCCGAAATCCCCCACACTTGAGCAAGAATGACTCAAGTCACGCCCCACCCCCGGTGTTCTGGTGATGATTTTTCACCGCATAGGTCAAAAACCCGCACCAGAAACCGACCTTGTCGAGCCTGACCTCGTGACCCAGCCCGGGGAATGGGTCAGAATGACCCCATGAGCGAGCACGACCTGGTCATCCGCAACGCCTCCGTCGTCGACGGCACCGGGGCCCCGGCCCGCCGGGCCGATGTGGCGGTCTCGGGAGATCTCATCATCGCCGTCGGACCCAACATCCGGGGTTCGGCCGCCCGGGAGATCGACGCCGACGGCCTGGTGGTCACCCCCGGCTTCGTCGACATTCACACCCATTTCGACGGTCAGGCCACGTGGGACCCGATCCTCGCCCCGTCGTCGATCCATGGCGTGACCTCGATCGTGATGGGTAACTGCGGCGTCGGCTTCGCCCCGGCGATCCCCACTCAGGAACAGCACGACTACCTCATCAACATGCTCGAAGGTGTGGAGGACATCCCGGGTACTGCGCTCGCCGAGGGACTCACTTGGGACTGGGAGACATTTCCGCAATACCTCGACGCGCTCGACCGCCGCACGTACGCGATCGACGTCGCGACGCAGGTGGCGCATGCGCCACTTCGCGCTTACGTGATGGGCACACGCGGTGCCGATCCGAACGAAACACCGACGGCCGCCGAACTCGCGACCATGGCCGACGCGGTGCGTGACGGCATGCTCGCCGGCGCACTCGGCTTCACCACGAGTCGTACTTATGTGCACCGCACCAAGGACGGCGCTCCCCTCGGCACGCGCTTCTCGTCAGCCGACGAACTACTCGCCCTCGTGCAAGCCATGGCCGACACCGGTCGCGGTGTCGTGCAGCTCATCTCCGACGCCTATCTCTCCACCGACTCCGAATTCGCGTCGGAGGAGATGGCGCTCATGGCGGCACTCGCCGCATCGACGGGCCGACCGCTCTCGATGACCGTGCAGCAACCGCAAGAGTTGCCGGATCGTTGGCGTGAGATGGGGGAGTGGGTCGACGCGGAAGTACGCCGTGGCACACCACTCGCCACCCAGGTCGCCGTGCGTCCGATCGGAATCCTGCAGGGCCTGACCGCCACCGCGCATCCACTCATGATCTGCCCGAGTTTCCAAGAGATCATGGGTCGGCCGTTGCCCGAGATCGTCCGCGCATTGCAGGAACCCGAACGCCGCTCACGAATCGTCGCCGAACACGCAGTGGCCGTCACCCGACTCGAAGGCCTCACGCTCGACATCTTCGGAAGTTTCAACAAGATCTTCCCGATGGAGAACCCGGTCAACTACGAACCGAAAACATCCGACTCGGTTGCCGCCCGGGCCCAAGCCGTCGGCCGTCCGGTCGTCGACTTCCTGATCGATCTCCTGTGCGAGGAAGACGGCAATCGTCTTCTGTACAAGCCGCTCTTCAACTTCTCGCACGGAAACCTCGACGACGTGCGCGAAATGTTGCTCCGCGACAACGCGGTGCTCGGTCTGTCCGACGCCGGCGCGCATTGCGGCGCGATCTGCGACGGCAGCATGTCGACCACTGCGCTCGCACTCTGGACCCGCGACCGTCATGAAGCGGGTCGACTCCCGCTCGAGCTGATGGTTCACCACCTCACGCAGCGCACCGCCCGCCACGTGGGTTGGCTCGACCGTGGCGTCGTGGCCCCGGGATATCTGGCCGATCTCAACGTGATCGACATGAACGCCTTGGCCGCCGCGCCGCCGCGGATCATCCACGACCTCCCGGCCGGTGGACGACGTCTGATGCAGACCGCCACGGGTTACGAGCACACGATCAAACGTGGCGTGGTGACCTTCAGCGGCGGACGCCACTCGGGTGATCTGCCTGGTCGTCTGGTGCGCGGCGCCCAACCGGCGCCCCGCTGAATCTCAGACGCTTTCCGAGAAAACGCCACCCGCCCGCACCTGACGCGCGTACGCGCCATCACGGGCCATGAGTTGGTCGTGCGTGCCCTGTTCGATCACGCGTCCGGCATCGAGTACCACGATGCGGTCGGCGTCGCGGATCGTCGACAGCCGATGCGCGATCACGATCGCCGTCCGACCCTTCATCGCTTCGTCGAGCGCGGCCTGCACGAGTGCTTCGTTCTCGTTGTCGAGATGACTCGTCGCCTCGTCGAGGATCATGACCGCCGGATTCTTGAGAAGAAGGCGGGCGATGGCCAGGCGTTGCTTCTCGCCGCCCGACAAGCGGTAGCCACGCTCACCCACCACCGTGGAGTAGCCGTCGGGCAACGAAGCGATGGTGTCGTGGATGCGCGCGCCCTCGCACGCCGCCACGACCTCGGCCCGAGTGGCATCGGGACGTGCGTAAAGGAGGTTCGACTCGATGCTCTCGTGAAAGAGATGCGGATCCTGCGACACCACACCGATGGCCGAACGCAGGCTCGTACCGGTGAGATCGCGCACGTCGTGGCCGTCGATGCGCACCATGCCCGCGGTGACGTCGTACAGACGGGGGAGGAGCGACACCATCGTCGACTTACCCGACCCCGAGGCCCCCACCACGGCAACGGTCTCACCTGGCTCGATGATGAGTGAAACGTCGTGCAGGACATCGGTGTCCGGATCGCCCGTGGGCGCGCCCGGAATCTCGAGCGAGGGCACCGACACCGCGGCCGCCGGCGGATAGCGGAACGCCACGTGATCGAACTCGATCCGACCACGAGGTTCGACGAGATCGAAAGCACCAGGCTTGTCGACGATCGCCACCGGCGCATCGAGGACCTCGAACACCCGCTCGAAACTCACGAAAGACGTCAGCAGATCGACGCGTGCGTTGGTCAAGCCAGTGAGTGGTTGGTACACCCGCGCCACGAGGGTCGCCAACGCCACGAGGGTTCCCGACGAGATGTCACCCGACACCACGAGTTGAGCACCGATTCCGTACACGGCGACCGCACCCAGGCCGCCGACGAGTCCGAGGGCCACGAAGAACACGCGGCCATAGAGCGCCGAGCGAATTCCGGTGTCGCGCACGCCGGCCGCCTTCTCCGCGAAACGGCCGATCTCGCGATCGTGCCGCCCGAAGAGTTTGACGAGCAGTGCACCCGACACGTTGAAGCGCTCGGACATCTGCGTGTTCATCTGAGCATTCAGCGTCATTTGTTCGCGCGCGATGTCCTGCAACTTCGTGCCGACTCGTCGGGCCGGGACGATGAAGACCGGCAGAACGACGAGCGAGAGGAGAGTGAGCCGCCACTCGAGGGCGATCATCGCCGACAACGTGGTGACGAGCACGACCACGTTGCTCACCACGCTGCCCAGAGTGGAGGTGACCGCGGTTTGCGCACCGACGACGTCGTTGTTGAGACGCGAGATGAGTGATCCGGTCTGCGTACGGGTGAAGAACGCCACCGGCATCCGCTGGACCTTGTCGAACAAGGCGACGCGCAAGTCGTAGATCAGACCCTCACCGATACGGGCCGAGAACCAACGTTGGAGGATCGCCATCACCGCATCGAAGACAGCGGCACCGATGGCGAGTGAGGCGAGGAACCAGATGCGGGACCGCGAACCCGAAGGGATCGCGTCGTCGATGATCGCGCGGAAGACGAACGGAGGAACGAGAGCGATCAGAGCGGCGAGGAGAATCGAGAGCAGGAAGCCGGCGATCGACCAGCGGTACGGACGGGCGAAACGTCCGACACGACGCAGAGCCGCTCGTTCGAGGCGACGTCCCTTCACCGCCGAGGCATCCCCCGGCATCATCATGTGGGGGCCCATCCGCATGGACGGCAGGTTACTTTCACCTACCATCGATCATCGTGGTGAGTGTTCGACGTCTCATCGTTGCCGCGACACTCATCGGAGTGATCGCGTCGTGCGGTGACGACGATTCGCGATCGATCGATTCGGTGACGACCGAATGGACTCCGCCCGCGCTCGAGTGGGTCGCATGCGGTACGAATCTCTCGTGCGCGACGTTGGTCGTGCCCCTCGACTACGAAAAGCCCGACCTCGGAACCTTCGAGCTACCCGTCAAGCGCTACCGCTCACCGCAACAGACCGATCGCATCGGGAGTCTCGTGGTCAATCCGGGCGGACCGGGATCGGGCGGCACGTATCTGGCCGAGTCAGCCGAAACCGTGTATTCCGACGAACTTCGGAGTCGCTTCGACATCGTCGGTTGGGATCCACGGGGTACCGGCGGTTCGAATCCAGCTGTCGATTGCCTCGACGATCTCGACACCTATTTCTCTCTCGACCCGGCCCCCGACGACGAACCCGAGACGCGCACACTTCTCGACGGTGCGCGCGCCTTCGCCGAGGCCTGCGCGACTCGCAGTTCCGGGGCGCTCCCTTACGTGAGCACCGACGACTCGGCGCGCGACATCGACTCGCTTCGCCGAGCACTCGGCGAGGAGACGATGACCTACTTCGGCTTCTCGTACGGCAGCGAACTCGGAGCGACCTGGGCCTCGCTGTATCCGGAGACCGTTCGTGCCGCGGTCCTCGATGCCGCCGTGGATCCGACCCTCACCTACGCCGATGCACTCGTCGATCAGGCAGCGTCGTTCGAGTTCGTCCTCGACGCGTTCTTCGATCACTGCAACACCTCCCGATGCGTGTTCATGCGCGACGGCGAAACCGCCGAGGCGGCTTTCGACCGCATCGCCACGAGCATCGATCGACAACCACTGCCGACTTACGAAGATCGCGTGGCCGCCGGGCCGGGCGTGTTCCAGACCGCCGTCGCCCTCACGATGTACGGCGAGGGCTGGTGGGGGAGCCTGGCCGAAGCGTTGTTGGCGGCCGACGCCGGCGATGGTGGACCCCTGCTCGATCTCTACGACACGTACTTCGGTGAGCACCTGGACGGGCGCACGGTGGGCAACGACATCGAGGCGTACTTCGCTATCTCGTGCCTCGATCGTCCGGCGGGGTTCGCCGATTCCGACGTGAACGAACGCCGCACCGAACTCGACCGCGTGGCCACTCGTCTCGGCGCCGGATGGTTCCAGGAGATGCTCATCTGCGCGAACTGGCCAGTGTCGGCGCAGCCCCGCCTACCCGTCGCGACGACCGCCGGCTCGCGGATCCTCGTGGTCGGCAGCACCGGCGATGCCGCCACACCACTCACCGGGACCCGCGCCATGGCTCGAGCCCTCGCCGGATCGTTCCTCTTGGTCGTGGATGCCAACGACCACACGAGTTATGGCGGGAGTGATTGTGCGACGGCGCTGATCGACGAGTTCCTTCTGGGCCAATCACCGACGACGCAAGAATCAAACTGTTAGGCAACGAGCGGGTCGAACTCGGCACCCGAGCCACGCCCACCGTCTACCCTCGGCACATGCGCACGTCCCGATTGGCCCCCGTCGTCCTCACTGTTTCGTTGATCTTGGCGTCGTGTGGGTCCGATGACGGTTCCGAAACCGCGGCCACCGATGCTCCGTCGGCGACCGAAGCGGATGCCAGTACCGATTCGACCTCGACGAGCGCACGACCGAACGAAACCGGGGAAATCGTTTGGGAATCGTGCGGCACGAATCTCGAGTGTGGTCGTCTCGACGTCCCGATCGACTACGACGATCCCACGGGTGGAACCACCTCCATCTACATGGTCCGCCATCTCGCGCTCGACCCATCGGCGCGGATCGGAACACTTCTCGTGAATCCGGGCGGTCCCGGTTTCGGTGGTTCGTGGCTCGCCGAGTCGGCCGACGGCATCTACTCACAAGCGCTGCTCGACAGTTTCGACATCCTCGGTTTCGACCCGCGCGGAACCGGAGCTTCCGAACCCGCCATCGACTGCACCGACGACTACGACAAGTTCTTCGCCGGGGGAGACATCACTCCGGACACTCCCGAGGAGAAGCAGGAGTCCGTCGATTCGACCAAGGAGTTCACCGAGGCCTGCTTCGCCAACAGTGGCGCGATTCTCCCCTACGTCGGCACCAACAACGTCGCCCGTGACATGGACAGCATTCGTCGGGCCCTCGGCGAGGACAAGATCTCGTACTTCGGTTTCTCGTACGGCAGTGAGCTCGGTGCCACCTGGGCGACGCTCTTCCCCGACACGGTGCGGGCCGCGGTCCTCGACGGCGCCGCCGACCCGAATGCCGACTCGATCGAGGGAGTTCTTCAACAGAACCGCGGCTTCGAAGCCGCCCTCGGAACATTTCTGACGCAGTGCTCGGAGAACACGGCGTGTTCCTTCCACAACGACGGAAACGCCGAGGGTGCGTTCGACGCTCTGATGAACGGGCTCGACGAGACTCCGATTCCCACCACCGAAGGTCGACCCGATCTCACCCGCGGAATGGCGATCACCGGCGTCGTGCAGGCGATGTACGACGACGCGTACTGGCCCGAACTCGAAGTCGCGCTGGCCGACGCCACCGCCGGTGACGGCAACGGTTTGCTCTCGCTGTTCGACGAGTACTTCCAACGCCAGCCCGACGGCACCTACACCAACGACCTCGAAGCGTTCCTGAACATCCTCTGCGCCGACGATCCGACTCGCATGACCATCGAGGAAGCCGACCAGTACGTTCCCCAATACAACGAAGCCGGGCCGCGACTCTCACCCGGTACCACCGGTGACTACACGTGCACGTTCTGGCCACCCGCACTCGATCCGCGCATCGACATCACCGGCATCGGAGCCGGCCCGATTCTGGTGATCGGCACCACGGGCGACCCGGCCACACCGCTCGACAGCACGCGCAAGATGACGGCCGCGCTCGAGGGCGGACGACTCGTCGTGGCCACTGCCAATCAGCACATCGGCTACAACACGTCGCTGTGCGTGAACGACACCGTCGACGCGTACCTGATCGAACTCGTCGCACCGGACTCCGAAGTCACCTGCGAGTAGTCGCGCCGGTCGGACCGGCGCTATCTCTGGCGGAAGGGGTGGGATTTGAACCCACGGACGCTTGCACGTCGCACGCTTTCGAGGCGTGTCCCTTCGGCCGCTCGGGCACCCTTCCGTCGATTGAGGTTATCGGCGGGCGGCGAAGAACTGCTCGAGCAAGGCGGCTGATTCCGCGGCCAGAACTCCGTGGGTCACGGGCGGATTGTGATTCAGCCGGGGATCGGCGCACACGTTGTACAGACTCGCCGTGGCCCCCGCTTTGAGATCGGCGGCTCCGTACACGAGGTGACCGACTCGGGCGTTCTGTAGCGCCCCCGCGCACATGACGCACGGTTCGAGGGTGACCACGAGCGTGCAGTCGTCGAGTCGCCAACGACCGAGTGCCTTGGCCGCGTCCTGAAGGGCGAGGACTTCGGCGTGGGCCGTGGGGTCCTGGTGGTTCTCACGCTCGTTGTGACGAGCCGCGATCACTCGCCCTTCGTGCAACACGACCGCACCCACGGGAACGTCGTCGTGGTTGAGCGCGTCACGCGCTTGTTCGAGCGCGAGTTTCATGGCGTCGACGATTTCCATGGCGGAAGGGGTGGGATTCGAACCCACGGAGGCTTGCACCTCACACGCTTTCCAAGCGTGCCGATTCGGCCGCTCTCGCACCCTTCCTTGTGGCCATCCGTTCCTGCTGGCTGAAGTGACGGCCAGGCGATCTGCGGCACACGAACATGTCCGCTGAAGGCTGCTACCTCCCGGTCCTGACCTGATTCACGGGTGCCCGTTGCACAGGACCCGACCGTCACCTCACCCGGCAGGAGCCGGATGACGCATGCGTCAGGCTACCTGCCTCTCGAGTTCGCTAGACCGGCGACCTTCTCGGCCAAACGGGGTACACCGAGGTCGGCACAGAACACGGCGAAGTCGTCACGCGGTCCGTTCCAGTGCCAGTCGTCCACCCGGCCGACGGGCACGTCGGTCACCACCGTTGCGATGCGTCGGAAGAGTTGGGCGAGTTCGCGATTGTCGGCCAGCGCAGTGGCCAACTTCGCCGCACCACGCAACCCGGGAACGTCCCACTGAGCGGGATCGTCGGGGATGTCGTCGATACTGCCGTAACGCGCGAGAACCGAACTCGCCGACTTGGCACCCCAACCGGGTAGTCCGGGGAAGCCGTCGGCGGTGTCACCCACGAGGCCGAGCCAGTCGGCGATGCTGCTCGGCGGAACCCCGAACTTCTCCACCACTGCGGCCTCGTCGATGAGTCCGGTGCCGTCCTTGCTCATCTTGCGACGGTCGATCTGCACCACCCGTTGGCCGGTCACGCACTGACCGAGATCCTTGTCGGGGCTGAAGATCTGCACCTGCTCGACCCGCGAGTCGCGCGCGGCCACGGCGGCCGCCGAACCGAGTGCGTCGTCGGCCTCGTATTCCTCCATGGCCCACACCGTGACACCCATCGAGCGAAGCGCCTCTTCCACGATGGGAATCTGGGTGAGGATCTCGGGCTCCATTCCCTCCGACGTCTTGTAACCGTCGTAGAGATCGTTGCGGAAACTCTCGATCACATGGTCGGTGGCGACTCCGATGAACGCCGCTCCTTCGTTCAACAACTGGAACGTCGAATTGAGCACACCGATGGTCGCGGCGTTGGGAGCCGGGGTACTCGATCGAACCGCTTGGCCGTAATGCTGGCGGTACAACTCGTACGTGCCGTCCACGAGATGAACGATCATCGCGTTCTCCCATCGTGGGTGGCGCTGGCGTCCGAATCGGGCATCACGCTGACGATCGTACTCGTGTGCGGATTCCCGCCCGCCCGGAACGGCATCGAGTCCGTGGCAGGATGACCGGAGTGGAAACGGATCACCACCTGCACGTCAAGCCCCTCTTACGGGGAGTCATGCATCTCGTGTCGTTTCCGATCATGCTCGTGCTCGGCGCCGGACTTCTCGTCTTCGCCGACTCCACGACGTCGTCGTTCCCGCCGTTGCTCGTGTACGTGATCGGAACCGCGACGATGTTCGGTGTCTCGGCGATGTACCACCGTGGCCGATGGACACCGAAGGCTCGTTCACTCATGCAACGTTTCGACCGCACGGCGATCTTCCTCGCCATCGCCGGTGGTTACACACCGGTCGCCGTGCTGTGTTTGGACGGCTGGCAACAATGGGCGGTCGTGGCGAGTGTGTGGATCGGTTCGGCGATCGGCGTTCTCCTGCACTGGATTCCTCGCGTTCCGCGCGGCTACCGGGGAGCGAGCTACATCGTCGTGAGTTGGAGCGCAGTGATCGCCCTACCCGCGCTCTGGGACGGACTCGGTGGTCTCGGTTTCGGACTGATTCTCGGCGGCGGTGTTTGTTACACACTCGGCGCCATCTCACTCGCCGCGCGCTGGCCCGATCCGTGGCCCAAGGTCTTCGGATTCCACGAGGTGTTCCACGCCTTCACCGTGGTGGCCGCTGGTCTGCAGTACGCGGCCATCGCAGCCATCGTGGCCCCACGTCTCGCCGCCTGACGGCGCTACACGATCGACCACGCGTCGGCGGCCAGAACGATCACCGTGCCCGCGGCGAGGAACGGACCGAACGGAATCGTGGACGAGCGCGAGGCCCGACCGAACAACAACAGTGCGAACACCGAAGTGCCGGCGATGACGAACGACGTCGTGAATCCGTAGAACACCGCGGTCGGCGAAACGAACCCGAGATGCACGCCGAGCAGTGGCGCCATCCGCACGTCACCGCTTCCGAGTTGTCGGCGACTCGCCCACGACGTGGCCATCATCAGCGCGGTCGGAATCGCCGCGCCGAGGATCATCGACCACCATCGTTCGGGTCGGGCCAGCGTCAGCAGAGCGAACGAAATCACGGCGGCCGGGTACGAGATCTCCCGGGGAAGTCGACGCACGAGAAGATCGATCTCCACGAGGGCCACGAGGCCCACCACGAGAATCGAACGAGCGAGCACGACCATCGGCTCCTGGTCGACGGCCAGACACGCCACCAAACCCAATGAACACGGGACCACCAACAGTCGACTGAGAACCGTGCGTTCCGAGTCCACGAAACGCCGACACACGGGCCGGTGCAACGTCGACAGAACGAACACACCGAGCAAGTACACCAACAACATCGGCCCATGTTGCGACGGCCACTCCGGCCGCGAGGACGAACTCGGTCAAATGACGGTCAAGAACGACCGGTCATCACTCCTGCACGAGTTCGATGAGAGTTCCGAAACTTCCCTTGGGATGGATGAAGGCCACCGTCGTGCCGCGGCTTCCGGGCCGAGGTGCCTTGTCGATCGGTGTGGCACCGGCCGCGATCATGGCCGCCAACGCCTGGCCGCAGTCGTTCACGCGATAACCGATGTGGTGCAGGCCTTCGCCCCGCTTCTCGATCGCCTTGGCGACCGGGCTGTCGTCGCGCGTGGGGGTGAGCAACTGCACGTAACTCTCGGCGACCTTGAGGAGCGCTTCCTCCACACCGTCACCCTCGACGACTTCACGATGATCGACCGTCGCGCCGAACGCGCGCTGGTAGTAGTCGATGGCGGCCTCGAGGTCGCGAACGGCAATGGCGACGTGATCGATTTCGGTGAGGATCATGTCGACAGCCTGCCACGCACCGTCACGAACGACGGAACCGGGAGATGTTGGCCTCGCCCACCTTGGCCCGCAGTTCGGGATCGGTCACGCCGAGTCCGGCACTCGGAGCCAGACACAACACACCGAGCTTGCCCTCGTGCATGTTCTTGTGGACCTGGTACGCCGCCTCACCGGTATTAGCCAGATCGAACGACTGACTCAGCACGGGATGGATCATGCCCTTGGCTATGAGACGGTTCGCCTGCCACGCCTCCTGATAGTTCGCGAAGTGGCTGCCCACGAGTCGCTTCAGGCGCATCCAGAAATGGCGGTTGTCGAACTCCATCATGAAGCCGCTCGTCGCCGCGCACGTGACCACCGTGCCACCTCGCTTGGCGACGTACATCGATGCCGCGAAGGTGGAGCGACCCGGGTGTTCGAACACGATGTCCGGATCTTCACCGACGAGATCGCGAATGTCGCTGCCGAGTCGACGCCACTCGGATTCGTCGTGAGTGTGTTCGTCCTTCCAGAAGCGATAGCCAGCGGCCTTGCGGTCGATGATCGCCTCCACTCCCATGTCGCGCAGGATCTGCGCCTTGTCGGAGTTCGAGACCACGCACACCGGAATACCGCCACCGTTCAACACGTACTGGGTGGCATAGGCGCCGATTCCTCCGGTCGCCCCCCAGATCAGGACGACGTCGCCCTGCTTCATGGCGGCGCCGTTGGCCGAGACCAACATGCGATAACTCGTGGAGTTGCACAACGCGTTGACCGCGGCTTCTTCCCACGTGAGATGAGCGGGCTTGGGCATCAACTGGTTGGCCTTCACCACACTGAGATCGGCGAGGCCGCCGAAGTTCGTTTCGTAACCCCAGATGCGCTGGTTGGCGGCGAGCATCGAGTCGTCGTGCGCGGTGTTGTCCTGGTCGTCCACGTGATTGCAGTGCACCGTGACGTGATCGCCGGGCTTCCACAAGCGAACCGCCGAGCCGACCTTGAGCACGACTCCGGAGGCATCGCTGCCGATCACCTGATACGGCTGATCGTGTCGCTTTGCCCAATCGCTTTCGCGGGCGAGTCGCTTCATCGGACCGAAGGTCGACACCGGTTCGAAGATGCTCGACCACACGGTGTTGAAGTTGATGCTGCTCGCCATTACGGCGATGTAGACCTCGTCGGGCGCGAGTTCGGGGGTCGGGACGTCACCCACGTGGATGCTGCGGCGCGGGTCCTTGTCGTCCGACGCCACACCCTCGAACATGTTCGTCTCGTCGGCCCGCACGTGCGCGGCCCGGTAATGGTCGGGGATGGGGAGAGAACCGATGGTCGCCCCATCGGCACCGGCGAGAATCGCGTCGCGGATCTGATCCATTCGCTGAATATAGGCGGGCTTGTTACTAGCGGGTAAGTTCGGGCTCACCTGTTACTTCCACGAAAGGCAGTCCCATGGCCGGTTCATACATCGTCGCCGGAGCCCGTACCCCGATCGGCAAGATGAGTGGAGCACTCGCTTCGTTCACCGCCGCCGATCTCGGTGCCTTCGCCATCAAGGCCGCGCTCGAGCGCTCCGGTGTGGCGGCCACCGAAGTGGAGCACGTGATCATGGGTCAGGTGCTCATGGCCGGACAGGGTCAGGTGCCGAGCCGTCAGGCTGCGGTCAAGGCCGGGATTCCGATGAGCGTGCCCGCCGTGAACATCAACAAGGTGTGTCTGTCGGGCCTCAACGCGATCTACCTCGCCGATCAGATGATCCAGGCCGGCGACGCCGACATCGTGATCGCCGGCGGAATGGAGAGCATGACCCAGGCGCCGTACATCGCCGCCGGGGCGCGTGGTGGTTTCCGCTACGGAAACACCGAACTTCGCGACGCGATCATCGCCGATGGTCTGTGGTGCGCATTCGACGCCTGCCTCATGGGTCTGGGAACCGAGCGCTACACCGCGAAGAACATCTCGCGCGAAGAGCAGGACGACCTCGCCATGAAGAGCAACCAGCGGGCCGCCGCGGCCATCGCGGCTGGTCGTCTGGCCGACGAAATCGTCCCGGTCTCGATCCCGCAACGTAAGGGCGATCCGCTCGTGGTGGCCAACGACGAAGGTGTGCGCGCCGACACCACCATGGACTCCTTGGGTGGTCTGAAGCCGGCCTTCGACAAGGAAGGCACGATCACCGCGGCCAACGCTTCGCAGATCAGCGACGGCGGTTCGGCCATGGTGATCATGAGTGAGCGCGCCGTGAAGGCGCGCGGTGTGAAGCCGCTCGGCCAGATCGTGAGCTACGGAATGGTGGCCGGACCCGACAGTGCGTCGCTGCTGACCCAGCCCAGCCGGGCGATCCTGAAGGCCCTCGACAAGAAGGGCATGAAGGTCTCCGACCTCGACTTGTTCGAACTCAACGAAGCCTTCGCGGCGGTCGGCATCGCGTCGATGCGTGACCTCGGCATCAGCGACGACGTCGTCAACGTGAACGGTGGCGCCATCGCCCTCGGCCACCCGATCGGCATGTCGGGTAACCGCGTGGCCCTCACCCTCCTGCACGAACTCCGCCGCCGCGGTGGTGGCACCGGTGCCGCCGCCCTGTGCGGTGGTGGCGGTCAGGGTGACGCCATCATCCTGCGGACCGTCTGATCCGAGAGGTGCCCTGCTCAGGGCACCTCTCTTGACATCAATCCGTCAATTTCGTAACGTAATCGTCATACAGGGGCGATGAGTCGCTTCCGTTGATCCGGGGTACCACACCGGGTGCTGGCTCTTTCCGCCCGCGGTCAGCATCAGGAGGGGTACCTCGGACCGCGTACCGGCCCGAAATCCCGGGCTTCGCTCCGACGTTGGTCAGTCGTCCATCCGCCGACGCCCGTTGAGCGCCCGACCCAACGTGAGTTCGTCGGCGTACTCGAGGTCACCACCGACCGGAAGACCCGAGGCCGGCCGACTCACGGTGATGTCGAAGGGCTTCAGCAACCGGCCGATGTATTGCGCGGTGACCTCGCCCTCGGTGTTGGGGTTGGTGCAGACGATGACCTCTTTGATGTCTTCGTCGGACAAACGCATCACGAGTTCGCGAATCTTGAGTCGTTCGGGTCCGATGCCCTCGATCGGATTCATCACTCCGAGCAGAACGTGATACCGACCGCGGAACTCACCGGTTCGTTCGAGCGGAATGATGTCGCGACTTTCTTCGACCACACAGATCACACTCGAGTCGCGACGCGGATCGGCACAGATCGGACAGAGATCGTCCTCGGCGAAGTTGAAACAGCGAGAACAAAACCGAACCCTTGCCTTGGCTTCGGTGATGGCCGCGGCCAGACGCTCGACGTCCTCGGCCGGGAGTTTGAGCAAGTGGAACGCGATGCGCTGCGCCGAACGCGGCCCGACTCCGGGCAGGCGACCCAATTGATCGATCAGGTTCTGAACGGGAAGCGTGTACGTGGAGGCCACGGGTCAGGAGTTTCCGTCCACGAACTTGGCATCGGGGAAAGCCTCGAGGAGTTCTTCCTCGGCGGACTTCGCGGTGACCGTGGGCAGCTTCTTGACTTCGTCGATGTCGATCTCTTCGTCGACGATTCGCGACTTCTTGGTCGGAGCTTCCGATGAATGGTCGGCGCGGACTTCGATCACCACCGTGCACGGACCGGCAACTTGGTGGATGGTCTTCGTGATGTCAGCGAGGTAATCCTCCACCCGACGGCCGGCGTGTTCGTTCGGAACCGTGAGCACCACCCGTTGACCGTCGATCTCGGGCTTGGCCATCTGCGCGACGGCGCGTCGCATACCCACGAGGCGACCGAGAACGTCGTCGGCCCAACGGTCGACCAATGTGTCGAGTGAACCGGTGGCCGACGACGCGTTCGACGGTGCGGGCGGGGGAGTGGCCGGCGCCGGGGCGGCTGCCTCGGCCGAAGCAGGAGTCTTGGCCGGCGTTGCCGACGGTCGAGCCGCCGGACCCGAGGGGTCACGCGGCGCGCGACCACCGAGCACGGCCCGGCCGGTCGTCGGATTGACCGGAGCCGGCGCGAGATTGCTCCCACGCTCCGCGAAGTCTTTTTCGAGTCGCTCCACGCGCCCGAGCAGAGCATCGATACCCGTTTCGAGTTGACGATGCACGAGCCGGATGAGCGCGACTTCGAGGACCACGCGCTGGTCGGGTGCGTTACGCATGTCGAGCATCGCCGTGCCGAGGGTCTCCATGATCTTCACGATCCGGGCGGTGCCGAGTTGGCGCGCCTGTTCGGCGATCTCCTTGGCCCGATGCTCCTGGGCTCGCACGAGTTCGGGGGCCATCTGGGTAAGGAAGCAATCGCGCAGATGGCGCACGAGGTCTTCGACTATCGCGCGCGGATCGCGACCGTTGTGAACGGTGCGCGCGGTGGCGGCGAGGATCCGCCCGGCGTCGTACTCGATGAGCGCGCCCATGAATTCGTCGACCGGTGTGCCTTCGTCGGTCACCTTGCCAGTGGCGGCGAGGAGTTCGAGGGCCGACAGCGTGTCGCGGGCCGAGCCACCGCCCTTGGCCAGGACGAAATCGACCCCACCTTCGTCGAGGGTGATACCGGCATCGCTGGCCACCCAACGGACGTGATCGGCGAGCGCATCGACCGGCAGCAGGTGGAACTGCAGGTGCTGGGTGCGGCTGCGGATGGTGTCCTGGACCTTTTCGGGATCGGTGGTGGCCAGCACGAACACCACGTGCGGAGGCGGCTCTTCGAGGGTCTTCAACAGGGCGGCCGAGGCACCTTTGGAGAGCATGTGCACTTCGTCGAGGATGAAGACCTTGTAACGACCGGGGGATCCGATACCCGCGCGCTGGATCAGGTCGCGGATCTCGTCCACACCGTTGTTGCTCGCGGCGTCGAGTTCGATCACGTCGAAGCTGTTGCCCTGCTGGACCGACACGCACGAACCGCACTCGCAGCACGGCTCACCATCGATGGGTCGCTCGCAGTTGAGCACCTTGGCGAGGATGCGCGCGGTGGTGGTCTTGCCGGTGCCACGCGGTCCGGAGAACAGATAGGCATGGCCGACCCGACCGTTGACAACCGCGTTCTTCAGGGCGAGCGTGATGTGATCCTGACCGCGGAGTTCGCTGAATCTCTGCGGCCGGTAGCGGCGGTACAACGCCTGATATTCGACCGAGTCAGCCATCACCCACGACTCTACATAGGGGCTGAAACACGGGGATGCCCCTGCTCACGACCCCTCTGCTGACTACCGTAAGAGGCGACCATGCAATCGTCCGCCACATCACCCGAGTCCCGTCAGCGACGGTTCGGACGACTCCTCGCCGGGGTCGCGGCCATCGTCATCGGAGCCGGTTTCGCGTCGTTCGGCGGCACGGCGCACGCCGACACGGTCGTCGTCTCCACGAGTCCGGCCAACGGCGAAGAAGTCGTCAGCGCGCCGTCACAGATCACGGTCGTCTTCAACCAGACGGTTCCGGCCAATTCGGTGTTGCAAGCGGTGTGCGACGGCCAACCCGCTCCCCTCGGACCGGTCCAGGTCGGTGCCGACGGAATCTCGCTGTCGGTCGCGGTGACCGGCGCGATCCCGGTCGGAACGTGCAACGTCACTTATTCGGTGCCGCAGCCCGACGGCAAGGTCGCCACCGGAAGTTTCTCGTTCGACGTTCTCGATCCGTCGCAGGTCGATCCGGGTGACGTCTCGGAAGTCGACCCCACCGATGGCGGCAACCTCGCCGAGGATCCGCCGCCCGTGAGTGGACCTCTCGGACTCGCACGACTCGTCACCTACATCGCGCTCTCGGCTCTCTTCGGTGCGGCGGCGTTCATCGTCCTCTATTGGCCAGAAGGAGTGGAGGACATGCACGTCCTGCGCTTCCTGCGTCTGGCGTGGGGCCTGGCCATGGTCGGTACGTTCTTCACCGCCGTACTCGCGACATCGCTCGAGACCGGCAACTCGTTCACCTCGTCGATACTCCCCACGTCGTGGCTCGAGCTCCTCGATTCGGGAAGTGGCGCGGCGATCGTCGCCCGCTTCGTTCTCGTGGCGGCGTCGATTCGCATCATCAACCGACCCGAGTTCCTTCTCGAGCCCCAGACCCAAGCGTTCGCCCTCGCCGGTCCGGGACTCGCGGTTCTCTCGCTCGCGTTCACCCGCGCCGGTGACGAGTTCTCGTTCGCCGGAACACTCGCCGGCTTCTTCCACGTGACGTCGGTGGCGCTCTGGTTCGGCGGACTCCTGATGCTCGCCCAGGCCGTTCTCGTCGCACCCGGTGACGAAGACATCGTGCAAGCACTGCGTGGCTTCACCAAACACGCACCGCTCTTCATCACCATCGCCGTCATCTCGGGAATGGTGCACCTCTACGTTCTCGACGGCGGTGCGATCCTGACGAGTCGGCACGGACGACTCATCGTGCTGAAATCGATCGGTGTCGCGGCCATGGTCTACCTCGGCATGTTGACCCGACAGATCGTCGCCGCGCGTCTGGCGCGAGCGCGCACCGTGAACGCGCGTTTCGCGGCGAGTCTGCGGCGTGCCGTCGCCGCCGAAGCCGGGTTCGGAATCTTCGTGTTGGCGCTCTCCTCGTGGGCCGTGGCCACGTTGCCCAAGAACATCGAACCACCCGGAACCGATCGCACCAAGTACGCGTTCGTCGGTGAACGCTCTGGTGGCGCCTTCGACGTGCAGGTGAAGATCACACCGGCCAAGGTCGGACTCAATGCGGTCCGCATCGACGTTCATTCACCCGAATCCGGCATCACCGATCTGCAGGTGCAGTTCAATCCGCCCACCAACAACACCGCGAGTGTCACGTTGATGGTTCCGATCGACGGCGAAGGAGCGGCCCGACTTCCACTGAAGGAAGGGATCCCCTTCGGAATCCCCGGACTCTGGACGGTCATCGTGAGCGCGAACGGTCCCGACGGACCTCTGCCTTCGGTGACCTACACGGTGGCGGTCACGGCCAACGACGGAGAAGACACCGCGGTCGCGAGCACGGCGCCGGTCTCGGTTGCGCCCGGTAACTCGGTCGTGACGGTTCCGATGACCGCTCTCGTGCCCGTCGGTGGGACAACCACCACGGTGGCTGGAGCCGCCGCGGTTCAGCAGGGAATTCAGCCGGTCACCGCGGCCACTCCGTCGACTCAGGGCTAGGTACACCTCACCCCGGCGGGAGTAGCGTCTCCCACGTGACCAGCGGAAACCCCATGCACGACAAGCTCGAGGATCTTCGCGAGCGTAAGGAGCAGGCGTTGCTCGCCGGCTCCCCCCGAGCGATCGAACGTCAGCACGAGAAGGGGAAGATGCTCGCCCGCGAGCGCATCGACTACCTCCTCGATCCGGGTTCGTTCCAAGAACTCGACATGTTGGCCCGCCACCGTGCGCACGCAGCCGGTCTGGAGGAGCGTCCGTTCACCGACGGTGTGATCACCGGATGGGGAACCATCGACGGTCGCAAGGTGTTCGTCTTCTCGCAGGACTTCACGGTGTTCGGCGGTGCACTGGGTGAAGTCTTCGCCGAGAAGATCCACAAGCTCATGGACCTCGCGCTCAAGGTCGGCGCTCCGGTGATCGGTCTCAACGACGGTGCCGGCGCGCGTATCCAAGAAGGCGTCGTGTCCCTCGCCAGTTACGGCGGGATCTTCTACCGCAACGTTCTCTCGAGTGGTGTCATCCCGCAGATCTCGGTGATCCTCGGCCCGTGTGCGGGTGGCGCGGTGTATTCGCCGGCCATGACCGACTTCATCTTCATGGTCCGCGAATCGAGCCACATGTTCATCACCGGTCCCGACGTGGTCAAGACCGTGACCGGCGAAGAAGTCACCCTCGAAGAACTCGGCGGCGCGATGAGTCACGCGAGCAAGTCCGGTGTGGCCACATTCGTCTCGGCCGACGAGAAGGCGTGTCTCGACGACGTTCGCTTCCTGGTGTCGTTCCTTCCGCAGAACAACATGGAGGAACCGCCGAGTCTCGACTCCGGCGACGACCCCGAGCGTCTGTGCCCCGAACTGCGCGACATCCTGCCCCCGTCGCCCAATCAGCCGTACGACATGAAGAAGGTCATCGCGTCGGTCGTCGACGACGGTGAGTTCTTCGAGTACTTCCCGTACTGGGCCAAGAGCATCGTGTGCGGCTTCTCGCGAGTCGACGGTCAGACCGTCGGTGTGGTGGGCAACCAGCCGATGGTTCTCGCTGGAGTCCTCGACATCGAGAGTGCCGAGAAGGCCGCGCGTTTCGTGCGTACCTGCGACGCGTTCAACATCCCGCTTCTCACCTTCGTCGACGTTCCAGGATTCCTTCCGGGCGTCGATCAGGAGTACGGCGGAATCATCCGCCACGGCGCGAAGTTGCTCTACGCGTACTGCGAGGCCACCGTGCCGCGGATCCAGATCATCACCCGCAAGGCCTACGGCGGCGCGTACGTGGTGATGGATTCCAAGTCGATCGGCAGCGACCTCGCCTATGCGTGGCCCACCGCCGAACTCGCCGTGATGGGACCCAACGGTGCCGTCGAGATCGTGTACCGCCGAGAGATCCAGCAGGCCGCCGATCCGGTGGCCCGCCGGGCCGAGCTCATCACCGAGTACACAGAGAAGTACGCCAACCCGTACGCGGCCGCCGAGCGCGGTTACATCGACGACGTGATCGACCCGGCCGAAACGCGCCAGAAGGTGATCGCTGGATTCAAGATGCTTCGCAGCAAGCGCGAAGAACTCCCCCGGCGCAAGCACGGCAACATGCCGCTCTGATCATGTCGACCTCGATCACTCCTGTTCCGAACGACGAAGAAGCCGTGGCCATCGCCGCGGCGATCGAGGCGCTGTGGCCACGTCCGGTCGTGATCGAGTCCGCTGATTCGGTGCGTCGCTCGTCGTGGCGGTTCAGCGGACGTTGGTGGTCGCCGCCGATCGTCGCTCGCCGTAGTCGTCCTTGGTGACGTCAGCCCGTTGAGGTTCGGCGTCCGCGCCACGCCCACCATTCCACCGCGCCGATGGCGAGCACCACGAGCGCGATGGTGACGACCTCCCCCGACGTGTCGAACACCCGAGCGATCTCGTCACCGAGTCGCGCCACACCGTGCGCGGGTGTGGGCACCTTCTTCTCGGTGGCCATGGCGCCCACGAGTCCGAGCACCACCAAAGCCAGTAGCGCCGATGCGAGTCGGACCAACCAGCCGGCGAGTGACGATGCGTGGAGCAAACGGAAGACCTTGGCCAGTTTCAGAATCTTCAGAGCCTTCAGGAATTTCACCGTGCCGAGCACCGGCGCGACGCCGATGAGTTCGCGCACGCCGGGGAGATCGAGGAACAACGGAAACGACGTCACCGTCACGAACAGCTCGAACTGATGCGACCGCAGCCAACCCCGGCGATCGTGGGCGGCGATGGTCATGACCACGACCTCCACCGCGAACACGACCCACACGATCCACCCGACCGCCACCCCCCAGTCGTGAGCGGAACCCTTCGAAGCGTGCAGATACACACCGGGGATCGACGCCAACGCCGCGAGCAGAACCGACCACTCGATTGCCCGTGCGGTCGTCGGACCGAGTCGATGCGCTGACGCCACGCTCCCGAAGGTAACCGAACGTCCGCCCACTACCGTTGGCGACGTGAAGCGGCGGCCGACACCGAACGACGCGAGGTCGACCGATGAGTGACCAGCGATTGGCCGCGGCACTGCGAGCTTCCCAAGTGCCTCCCTTTCACGCGATGGCGATGTCGGCCCGGGCGACCGAATGGGCCCGCCTCGGTCACGAGGTGAAGTACCTACAAGTGGGTCAGCCGAGCACCGGTGCGCCACTCGGCGCTCGACGTGCGGTCATCGAGGCACTCGAGCGTGGCGACAGCCTCGGTTACACGAACGCTCCCGGGCTTCCCGAACTGGCGCACAGAATCGCTCGTCACTACGAACACACCTACAACGCGACGGTCGCACCCGAGCGCATCATCATCGTGGGCGGAGCCTCGGCCGGCTTCACGCTCGCCTTCCTCGCCGCGTTCGATGCCGGCGATCGGGTGGCCGTGATCGAACCGGGTTATCCGTGTTACCGCAACACACTCATCGCCCTCGGCATCACCCCCGTGTCGATTCCGGTCGGACCCGAGACGGGCTGGGCACCGACGGTCGAGCAACTCAGCGAAGCCGGACCTCTCGACGGTCTGGTGGTGGCCTCCCCCTCCAATCCGACCGGCACTGCGCTCGACGCCGCGACCGTGAAGACACTCGTCGCGCACTGCGACGAGCACGGAATCCAGCTCGTGGCCGACGAGATCTACCACGGCATCACGTACGAGACGACCGCGGAGTCGTTCGCCGGCCACACCGACCGGGCGATCATCATCAATTCGTTCTCCAAGTACTTCTCGATGACCGGATGGCGACTCGGTTGGATGATCGTCCCCGATCATCTGCACGATGCCGTGGAGCGACTCCAGCAGAACCTCTACATCTGTGCGCCACACATCAGTCAGGTCGCCGGTCTCGCCGCGTTCGACTGCGCCGACGAACTCGACGGTCACGTGCGCCGTTATGCCGACAGCCGCCGACTCCTGATCGAAGGTTTACGGGCGGCCGGGATCGACCGCTTCGCGTCGGCCGACGGCGCGTTCTACGTCTATGCCGACGTCTCGCATCTGACCGACGACTCGATGGTTCTGTGCGGTCGTTGGCTCGAGGACATCGGAGTGGCCACGACCCCGGGCCTCGACTTCGATCTCGCGCGCGGCCATCGTTTCGTGCGGTTCTCGTACGCCGGTGAACGCGAACACATCGCGCGTGCGTGCGAACTGCTGGCAGGCTGGCGACCGTGACCGAGCAGGACGGCCCACTCCACGATCTTCGGGTGATCGACATCTCGACGGTGATCGCCGGACCCAACTGCGCGCGTTACCTCGCCGATTTCGGGGCCGACGTGATCAAGGTCGAGCGGCCCGACACCGGCGACAGTCTCCGCAACATGGCTTGGAAGGACCCGCGCGACGGCGTCGGGTTGTGGTGGAAACTCTCCAACCGCAACAAGCGGACGATCGCTCTCGATCTCAAGGACGACGACGATCGCACGACGTTCCTCGATCTCGTTTCGGAAGCCGATGTACTCGTCGAGAACTTCCGACCCGGCGCCCTGGAACGCCTCGGGCTCGGCCCCGATCGACTGCACGAACTCAACGCCCGCCTCGTGATCACGCGCGTCAGCGGATTCGGCCAGGACGGCCCGTACGCGCAACGTCCGGGCTTCGCGTCGATCGCCGAATCGATGTCGGGGTTCGCCGCCGTGAACGGACCCGCCGACGGACCGCCGATGTTGCCGGCCATCGCGCTCACCGACGAACTCACGGCGCTCGTGGCCGCCTTCGCCACGATGGTCGCCGTGCACTCGCGCGTCGGCCAGGTGGTCGACGTGAGTCTTCTGGAGAGCATCTTCCACGTGATGGGACCGGTCGCGTCGCTCTACGCGCTCAGCGGTGAACTCCAGCCCCGCCTCGGCTCGGGCCTCCCCTACACGGTCCCGCGCGGTGCCTATCAGTGCGTCGATGGTCGTTGGGTCGGCATCTCGGCGTCATCGGACTCGGTGGCCGGACGCGTGATGGACATCCTCGGGGTCGGCGACGACCCGCGATTCACGTCATTTGAAGGTCGTACCCGCAACCGCGAGGAACTCGAACGACGGATGCGCGACTGGTGTGCGACCCGCTCCCAGGAAGAAGTGCTCCGCATCTTCGAGGAGGCCGAGGCCGCGATCGGCCCGATTCTCGACATGGCCGACATCGCCAAGGATCCGCACTACCTCGCCCGGCAGGCGATCGTGCAAGTCGGCGACACCCCGATGCAGAACCTGATCGCCAAGTTGTCGCGCACGCCAGGCGTTCTGCGCCACGAGGGACGCTCCAAGGATGCCGACGGCGACGAGATCCGCGCGAAAGGATGGGAACGATGAGCGGTGCGAACAAGCCCTACGTGTACGTGGCCGGCCCACTGTTCGACGAAGGTGAGCGATGGTTCATCGAGAAGGTGGATGCGCTCGTTCGGTCGTGTGGATTCGACACGTTCCTGCCCCACCGCGACAATCCGCCCAAGACCGCGCACAACGTCGGCCAGATCTTCGAGAACGACAAGGGCGGTATCGACCGCTGCGATCTGATCGTGGCCAATCTCAACGGCATCACCACCGACGACGGCACGGCATGGGAGTTGGGTTACGCCTACGGACTCGGCAAGTACTCGATCGGATTGTTCACCGATTGGCGTGCCCGATTCCCGGCTCCCAACGAGGTCGTGAACCTGATGATGCAGTGTTCGATGAACGAACTCGTGCGTTCCCTCGAAGAACTCGAATCGTCGCTGAAGGTCTGGCTGGCCGCCAACCGTTAGGCGTTGGTGCCGATCGGACACGACACGCCGGTGCCGCCGATCCCGCAATAGCCGTTGGGGTTCTTCGAGAGATACTGCTGGTGATACGGCTCCGCGTAATAGAACGCGCCGGCCGCAGCGATCTCGGTCGTGATCGTCGGATAACCGGCCGCGGTCAGACGCTCCTGGAACACCGCGGCCGACAACCGCGCGGCGGCGAGTTGCGCGTCGCTGGTGGTGTAGATCGTGCTGCGGTACTGAGTGCCGAGATCGTTGCCCTGACGCATGCCCTGGGTCGGATCGTGGTTCTCCCAGAAGACCCGCAGCAGATCGTCGTAGGTGACGAGCTTGGGATCGAACACGACGAGCACGACTTCGGCGTGACCCGTGAGGCCCGAGCAGCACTCTTCGTAGGTGCAGTTGGGTGTGTAGCCGCCGGAGTAACCGACCGCCGTCGAGTGCACACCTGCGGTTTGCCAGAACTTGCGCTCCGCTCCCCAGAAACAGCCCAAGCCGAACACCGCGGTCTCGAGGCCGGCGGGCCACGGTCCGACGAGTGATGTACCGAGGACGTGATGTTCGGTCGGTACCGGCATGGTCTGGTCGGTGCGACCGGGGAGCGCCTTGTCGGGGGTCACCAGGTCGAGGTTTTTCTTGGCGAACAACATGAGGGCAGGTTACGACCTACTTCAGCAACAACTTGTCGATCCGCCGGGCCGCGACGATCAGACCCCCCACCGACATCACCAAGAGGTAACCGACGTGCACAACGATGCCCCACGAGGCGTCGCCCAGACTCGCCATACGGACCAAGGCGGCTCCGTGATACAGCGGGCTGATCTGCACGACCCAGCCCCAATCACCGTACGACGACAACGGATAGAACGTCGCCGAGAAGAGGAACATGGGCATGGTCACGGCCTGCACCCACTCGAAGTCGTTCCACGAACGCATGAACGTGGTGAGCGCCATACCGGCTGCCGAGAAGGCGAAGCCGATGAGCATGCAGATCGGCAGGCTCATGATGATCCACCCCGACTCGGCCATGCCGAGCGCGACGATGCACACCATGAACGACGTCGAGTAGATGAAACCACGGAGCACCGCCCAGCCGATCTCCCCTGCGGCGACGTCGGTGCTGCTGACCGGAGTAGCGAGCACAGCTTCGTACACCCGCTCGTACTTCAACTTGAAGAAGATGTTCATGGTGCTGTCGAAGATCGCCCCGTTCATGGCCGCACTGGCCATCAGGGCCGGGGCGACGAACTCGGCGTAGCCCAGCGTTCGGCCGGCGAATTCGATGTCGCCCACCAATGCACCGAAACCGACGCGAATCGAGAAGAGATAGAAGAGCGGTTCGAAGAAACCCGAGATCAGAACCATCGGCGTTCGGCGATAGACGGTGATGCTCCGCTCGATCAGCCGGAGCGAACGGTGGGTCGCCCGCATCGACGGCGGTACGACTCGCCACACCAGTGCGGTCTCGCTCATCGGTGCAACCTCTTCGCGAAATTGCGCTGACACAAGACCCACCCGAGGGCGATGAACGCAGCCAGGACCGAGACGTGCACCAGGGACTCGCCCCAACCGGCGCGGTGCAACGACAGATCACGGCAGAGTTCGACCGCGTGCCAGAGAGGAGTCACGTACGCGATGGGCTCGATCGCATCCGGTAACGACGACACCGGGTAGAACGCGCCGCCGAACAGGAAGAGCGGTGTGATGACGAGCCGCGAGATGTTCGAGAACGAATTGTCGAACTCGCGAGTGGACGTCCAGCTCCCCGTCATGGCGGCGAAGGCGACACCACAGGCCGTCGCCACGGGTATGGCCCAGACGATGCCGATCGATCGGGTCTCGGGGATGCAGAGCAGGACGACGGCCACACCGAGCACCGAGATACCGCAGCGGGTCGTCCACCACAGGACCTCACCGCGTACCACTTGCTGTGGGGTGAGTTCGGTGGCGGCCATGGCCTCGAACGATCCGCCCCATTTGAAGCCACCGAGGAGAGGCCACAGGGCTTCGAACGCGCCGATCATCATGGCCGTCGTCGCCATGAGCCCCGGACCGAGGAAGGTCAGATACGGAACGTCACCGAGCGTCGCTGTGGATTCGACCCGCCGGTCGACCAGTGATCCCACACCGAGACCCATGCCGAGGATGAAGAGGATCGGCTGCAACAGATTGAGCAGAACGTCGGTCTTCCAGATGCGACGCATCACGTACAGGTGGCTCTCCCACACCCGGATCGAGGGCAGAGTCGACATCACTCCACCAACGAACGACCGGTGAGACGCAAGAAAACGTCCTCGAGCGTGCTACGCCGAACCAAAGCGCTTTCCGGATGCAGACCACGCGCGTGCACGAGGCGGAGCAACTCGTCACCATCGTGACCGTAGATCAGGACTCGATCGGGCAGGACCTCACGTCGGTCACCGATATCGGCCAACGCGCTCTCGAAGTCAGCGTTGGTGCCGGCCGGGAAGCGGAGTTCGAGGACTTCGCGGCTCGAATGATCGACGATCAGTTGACGAGGTGCCCCCTCGGCCACGATCCGTCCACCATCCATCACCACGAGGCGATCGCACAGTTGCTCGGCTTCGTCCATGTAATGCGTCGTGAGCACGAGGGTCACACCTTGTTGCTTCAAGCGGTAAAGCCGATCCCAGAGGATGTGGCGGGCCTGCGGATCGAGACCCGTGGTCGGTTCGTCGAGGAGCAGCAACTCGGGCTGGTTGATCAGACTGCGCGCGATCGTGAGGCGACGCTTCATGCCACCGCTCAACGTCTCGACGATGTCGTCGCGACGGTCCGAGAGTTGGACGAAATCGAGCAGCTCCTCGCTCCGACGCAGACACTCGCGTCGCGGGATGTCGAAGTATCGGCCGTACACCACGAGGTTGTCGATCAACTTGAGTTCGGTGTCGAGGTTGTCGAGTTGGGGCACCACGCCGAGGCGGGCGCGAATTTCCGCTCCGTGGCGGGCCGGGTCGAGCCCGAATATCCGTAACGAACCGCTCGTCACCGGCGACACGCAACCGATCATGCGCATCGTGCTCGACTTTCCGGCGCCGTTCGGGCCGAGGAATCCGAAGGACTCGCCCCGCTCGATGCGAATGTCGATGCCACGAACCGCTTCGAAGTCACCGAAGCGCTTGACCAGATTCTCGCCGACGATCACGGGCTCGGAAGTCACCGACCGAGATTAGTTCGGACGATCGCGAGTCGCCGAGAACCATTACATTCGAGTCGTGCACATTCGCGACATGGTCCATGCCGATCTCGACGCCGTGTGGGCTATCAATCAGGCGAACGTTCCGGCCGTCGGAACCGAGACCCGCGAGAGTCTCGAAGAGATCTTCGACATGTGCACGATCGCTCTGGTGGCGGCCGACGACGAGGTGCGGGGCTTCTGCATGGTGCTACCACCGGGCACGACCTATGGCAGCCCCAACTATCTGTACTTCTGCGACAACTACGCCGACTTCACGTATCTCGATCGCGTCGCCATCAGCGAATCGCACCAGCGGCGCGGCATCGGACCGCTTCTCTATCGCGAGGTCGAGCGGCGAACGACGGCCGAGTGGTTCACCCTCGAGGTCAACGTGAAGCCCCTGAACGAGGGTTCGCTCCGCTTCCACGCACGTGAGGGATTCGTAGAAGTCAGCCAACTCGAGACCCGACCGGGCAAGATCGTCAGTCTGATGGTGAAGCGCCTGCGCTGATCACGAACGACGATCGGGCAGGAATCGGAACCGGTCCCGGATCGACACGACGTGCTCACTCGTCACGTCGGCCATCAAGATCCCTTCACCATCGGTGCGAGCCGCCAGGATCTCGCCGAAGGGATCGATGATGCAACTGTCGCCCCCGTAATGGAGCCCGCCACCCTCACCCACGCGGTTGCAACCGACCACGTAGGTCTGATTCTCGATGGCCCGCGCGCGCAAGAGAGTCATCCAGTGCTCACGCCGCGACGAAGGCCAGTTCGCCGGAATCAGGAAGACGTCGGTGTCGAGTGCCTGTTGCCAGAACTCGTCGGCGAACCGGAGGTCGTAACACACGAACAGACCGACCCGCAGCCCGCCGATCGGAACGGTCACCAAGTCGGCGCCCGGACGCACATGGCGATCCTCACCGCCGTACGTGAACGGATGGATCTTCCGGTAACGGTGCGTGGTCCCATCGGGTCCGGCCAACACGAACGTGTTCGCCGGTCGACGATCGTCGGGATCGGAATCGGCGGGCAGCTCCGGACACGATCCGCCGACCCACACCCCGTGCTCGTTCGCGCAACGACGCAGGAACTCCGACGACGGTCCGTTCTCGACCTCGGCGAAGTCGGCCGAGTCGACCGCGAAGCCCGTCGAGAAGGTTTCCGAGAGCAGAACCAGATCGGCGCCATCGGTGGCCGCGCGCGCGACCATCGGCGCGAGCCGTTCGAAGTTGCGGGCACGATCGCACCACACGATGTCGTGCTGGACCGCGGCGATCTTCACGACAACGCCTTCAAGCGCGTGACCGCTTCGTCGATCGACTCGAGGCGTTTGCAGAATGCGAAGCGAACCAAGTGCCGTCCTTCGTGCTGGCGGGCGCGGTCGTAGAACACCACGTTCGGAATCCCGACGACCCCGCAGCGCTCCGGAAGAGAGCGACAGAACGCGTAACCATCGCCGTCGGGGGCCAGCGGTCGGATGTCGACGGTGACGAAATAGGTTCCGGCGGGCCCGAACACGTCGAAGCCGGCTTCACGAAGGCCGCTCATCAATCGATCGCGTTTCGTCTGCAGATCGGCGGCGAGTTCGGTGAAGTAGGAGTCGGGCAGACGAAGGCCAACGGCGATGGCCGGTTGGAAAGGACCCGACGAAACGTAGGTGAGGAACTGCTTGGCGGCTCGCGCCGCGGCCACGAGTTCACTCGGCCCGCACAACCAGCCCACTTTCCAGCCGGTGGTGTTGAAGGTCTTGCCACCACTCGAGACGACCAGGGTCCGTTCGCGCATTCCGGGAAGTTCGGCGATCGAGTGATGCCGGATCCCGTCGTAGGTGAGATGTTCGTACACCTCGTCGGAGATGACGATCAGGTCGTGGCGAATCGCCAGATCGGCGATGACGCGTAGTTGTTCGAGATCGAGCACCACTCCAGTCGGGTTGTGCGGAGTGTTGAGGAGCAGCACACGTGTGCGCGGGGTGATCGCCGCACGCAATTCGTCGGGGTCGAACGCGTAGGTGGGCGGACGAAGCGTCACCGGGCGGGTGACGGCGCCGGCCAGGGCGATGCACGCCTGGTAACTGTCGTACATGGGTTCGAGCAGCGCGACTTCGTCACCGGTTTCGAGAATTCCGAGCAAAGCGCCGGCCAACGCTTCGGTGGCACCGGCGGTCACCAAGATCTCGGTGCCCGGGTCGTAACGAAGACCCCAGAAGCGTTCCTGATGCTCGGCGATGGCGGCGCGCAGTTCGGGGACTCCCGAACCGGGCGGATACTGATTGCGGCCCGAGCGAATCGCCTCGATCGCGGTCTCCAACACTTCGCGCGGACCGTCGTAATCGGGAAAACCCTGCCCGAGATTGATCGCGCCCGTGGCCGTGGCCAAGGCGGTCATCTCGGCGAAGATCGTCGAGCCGAAGCCTTGCAGTCTCGAAGTCAGGAAGGGCGCGGCGCCGGTCGCCATGCCCGCAGACTACGACAGTTCGTCGACGATCCCGCTGAGTAATCCACTCGCGCCGAAGCGAAACGTCGCCGGACTCACCCACTCGGGTCCCATGATCCGATCGGTGGCCGCGAGGTATCGCGCGGCGTCGTCCAATGTCTTGATGCCACCCGATGGCTTGATGCCGACCGGACGCGCGGTTTCCGCGATCACCAAGAGCATCGTCTCCACTGCATCGATCGTCGCCGAGGTCTTGGTCTTGCCGGTGGACGTCTTGATGAAATCCGCTCCGGCATCGATGGCGAGTCGCGCGCACCGAACGATCACCCGATCGTCGGGCAACTCACCGGTCTCGAGGATCACCTTCACAAGAACGGGACGAGACGCGGCCCGCCGAACATTCGCGAGCATCTCGACGGCACGGGCGTCGTCTCCGGCCAACACCGCCCGATAGGGAATGACCACGTCGATCTCGTCGGCGCCGTCTTCGATCGCCCGTCGCGTCATGTCGACGACATCGGTGATGCGCTCGTCACCGGACGGAAAGTTCACCACCGTCGCCACCCGCACCGGAGTTCCGGTCAAGGCCGCCTTGGCCCGCCGGACGAATCTCGGCCACACGCACACCGCGGCGACGTGACCATGAGGCGTGACCGCGCGGCGACAGAGTTCGGACACTGCATCGTCGGTGCAGTCGTCCGAGAGGTCGGTGAGATCGAGCAACGCGAGCGCGCGACGGGCGATCTCGCGACGTTCGGTCATCGGACGAAGCCGCGCAAGTTGTCAGGGCCGAACGACACCGGGAGCAGTTCGGCCATCGTGAAGGTGGCGCGCACACCTTCGGGGCCGCAGGCGTAGATCGGCGTATCGAGGTTCGCGAATTCGCGCACTCGTTGCCGACACCCACCGCAACACGTGCCGACGTCGGCGCTGTCGCAGATCGTCAGCAAGGCCGCGATACGCAGATCACCGGCCGCCACCATGGCGGCGATCGCTCCGGCTTCGGCGCAACTTCCCACTGGATACGCGGCGTTCTCGACGTTGCAACCCACGTGAATGTTCCCCTCGGGAGTGAGAATCGCCGCACCGACCGGAAAATGCGAATACGGCGCATATGCATGCTCTTGCACCGAACGGGCGGCGGCGAACAACTCGGCCACCCGATGTTCACGGGGAAAATCATCGAATCCACTCATGACGTGAACGCTACGCCAACCCCTGGCTCGACTTGTGTGGAAGACTGCCCCCCATGTTGCGACGGAGTCTGCTCAGTATCTGGAGTTGGACGGCCCTCGTCGTCATCATCATCGTCTGGTTGCCACTCGTGTTCATCACGTGGTTGGTCACCCTGCCCTTCGATCGTGGTCGTTACGCGGCCGGCTACCTGTTCCGCAAACTCACGGTCGCCCATCAGGTGCTGACACCCATGTGGAAGTTCCGCACCAGCGGCGAACTCCCGTCCGACAAGCGGCGTCCATATGTGGTGGTCGCCAATCACGAGAGCTTCGTCGACATCCTCCTCATCAGTCACCTTCCGATCGAGATGAAGTGGCTCTCGAAGGAGACCTTCTTCAAGTTCCCGGCCGTCGGCTGGATGATGCGCATGGCCGGTGACATCCGTCTGGTGCGCGGCGATCGGGCCAGCGGAGCGGCGGCCATGAAGGCTTGTCACGACCGTCTGAAGAAGCGCGTTTCGGTCATGATCTTCCCCGAAGGAACCCGTTCGGCCGACGGCACGCTCGGTTCGTTCAAGGACGGCGCCTTCCGGCTCGCCATCGAAGCCAAGGCTCCGATCCTGCCCCTCGCGCTGCACGGCACGCGGACCGCGCTCCGCAAGCACGACTGGCGACTCGGCGACGCCCACGCCGAAGTGCGCGTGCTCGAACCGATCTCCACCGACGGCCTCACCGAAGCCGACATCCCGGCGCTCCGGGAGAAGGTTCGGTCGGTGATCGCCGCCGAACTCGAATCGATGAAAGCGGCCTAACGGCCGCTGTGTCCGAACCCGCCACCGCGATCGTTGTCGTCGAGCTCGGTGACCTCCTGCCACACGATTTCGACGACACGCTGCACCACGAGTTGGGCGATGCGATCGCCTCGTGCGATCGCGTAATCGGTGCTCGGATCGGTGTTGAGCACCACGACCTTGATCTCGCCGCGGTACGCCGAGTCGATGAGCCCCGGACTGTTCACGACCGTGACCCCGTGCTTCAACGCCAGACCGCTGCGCGGCAACACGAACGCCGCGTGACCGCGAGGAAGAGCCAGAGCGATACCGGTCGGGATCAGTACTCGGCCGCCAGCGGCCGGTACGACGGCGCTCTCGCGTGCCACCAAGTCGATCCCGGCGTCACCGTCGTGCGCGTAGACCGGTAACGGAAGCTCGGGATCGAGACGTACGACGGGCACCGCGAGACGCGACCACGTTGCACCGTCACCGAACTCGGACATGGCACGACGATAGACAACGCGACTCCTGCTCATCGGTGTCGGGGTGATCCCACATCGATGGCGTATGGTCGGAGACGTGCTGGTGTGGATGGATCTCGAGATGACCGGGCTCGATCACGAGAAAGAGGTGATCGTCGAGATCGCCACCATCGTCACCGACGACCAACTCAACATCGTCGCCGAAGGGCCCGATCTGGTTGTTCAGGCGCCGGCCGATGTGCTGGCGGCCATGGACCCTTTCGTCGTCGACATGCACACCAAATCGGGTCTGCTCGAGGCCATCAAGGCGTCGACTCTCACGCTCGACGAAGCCGGACGTCGCACCCTCGAATTCATCAAGCAACACGTACCTGAGGCCCGCACCGTCCCGCTGTGCGGCAACTCCATCGGGACCGACCGACGTTTCCTCGCCAAGTACCTGCCCGACATCGAGAACCACCTCCACTACCGATCGGTCGACGTCTCGACGATCAAGGAACTCGTGAAGCGTTGGTATCCGGGCACCGACAGTTCGCGACCCCACAAGGGTGGTACGCACCGGGCCCTCGACGACATCCGCCAGAGCATCGAAGAACTGCGCTTCTATCGCGCCCGAGTATTCGTCGCCGGCGTCGACCCACAAGTACCCTGACCACGTGTCGTCCAGTGCTCATCAACACGGATCGGAAGCTCCCCGTCCGCTGAAAGAAGAGCAACGACCGGCCACCGAGCAGATCGACGAGCTCGCGCCTGGCGTCCTACGCACGCAGTTGCCGATCGACATCCCCGGTCTCGGTCACGTCAACATGTACGTCCTCGAGGACGAACGCGGTGTGGCCGTGGTCGATCCGGGTCTGCCCAACAAATCGAGCTACGCGCAGATCGCCAAACATCTACGAACCATCGGAGTGCCGATCAAGCGGGTACACACCGTGATCGTCACGCACAGCCACCCCGATCACTTCGGTGGCGCGCACTGGATCCAGAGTCAGTCAGGCGCCGACATCGTGACCCACGAACGGTTCCGGGTGATCTGGGACCCGACCGAACCACCCGACATCGACGTCGAATCGGCCGCCGAACTCCCGCCGGCCCGCAAGCCGTGGGAACCAACTCCGTGGGGTGGGCCCGGCATTCAGATCCCGTGGAAACGCCGGACTCGCTACAAGTTGATGAGCCGCATGCCCAAACTCATGCGACTGCCGCGACCGACCGTGCGTCTCGCCGATGCCGAGCGCTACTCGTTCGCGCGTCGCGAGTGGGTCGCGGTCCACACACCCGGTCACACCGCCGACCATCTCTGCCTCTTCGATCCGGAGACCGGTCTCATGCTCTGTGGCGACCACGTGTTGCCCACGATCACGCCGCACATCAGCGGACTCATCCGCGCCCTCGATCCGCTCAACCTCTTCTTCGAGTCCCTCGACAAGGTCGCGGCCTTCGGTGACGAAGTGAAGTTGGCTCTGCCGGCCCATGGGAATCCGTTCACCGATCTGGCCGGTCGGGCCAAGGAGATCAAGGAACATCACTACGGACGTCTGCAGCGTCTGCGCGACGCGGCCGACGACCTCGGCCGACCGGCCACCGTGATGGACATGTCGCGTTATCTCTTCTCACCGCGGGCCCAAGGCGGCATGGCCGACAGCGAGACCTTCGCCCATCTCGAGCACCTGCGCCTCTCCGGAGAATTCACCCGAACGGAAACAGATGGTGAATACCGGTACGTTCCGGCCGGCTGAGTGACACAATCAGCGACATGTCCGGTGTCGGTCGCCTGAACGTTCTCTTCATCACTCTCGATCAGTTCCGAGGCGACTCCCTGTCGTGCATCGGCCATCCATTGGTTCGTACGCCGAATCTCGATGCCCTAGCGCGTAGCGGTACGCATTTCGCACGTCACTACACGCAGTCGACCCCGTGTGCACCCGGTCGAGCCGGCCTGTACACCGGCATGTACCAGATGAACCACCGCGTGGTCGCCAACGGAACACCACTCGACCAACGCTTC
>Ga0255083_1000026_pt1 | contig 31508 bp, 5 predicted proteins | sample Colum_Colum_RepC_FD_188460 | JGI IMG/M metagenome (GOLD analysis project Ga0255083, IMG submission 188460) | Freshwater microbial communities from Columbia River, Oregon, United States - Colum_Colum_RepC_8h | ecosystem: Environmental > Aquatic > Freshwater > River | place: USA: Oregon | collected...
GAGTATAGAGTATTGAGTATGGAGTATCGGGGGAGTGCTTGTCTTGAGGTAGGGACAGCACCACGTGCTGTCCTAGTTTGCCGCGGGTAGGGTCGGGACCGCGTCACGACATAGCGACTGCGCTGGGCTGTTCTTAGTTCTTGGTTCGTCGTTTTTCGTTATTTCAAGACGCTGTCTTGAGGTAGGGTCAGCACTGCGTGCTGACCTAGCTGCCTCGGGTAAGGGCTGAATTGAGGGCTGAATGGATCAGGCCCGCCACCTGAGAAGATGACTGGATCGATGACAGATGACGGATGGCTGAATTGAACACTGAGGACTGAATGGAGGGCTGCGTGGAGGACTGAATAGAGGGCTGAATGGAAATGTCCCGCCACCTGCCACCTGCCACCCGAAATGGTAGGACTGACCGCCCACGGTCAGCCGTTCGCCGCAGGGCGAACCAAGGTAGGGGCACGATTCATCGTGCCCTCTTCGACGGAGGGCGCGGCGAAGCCACGCCCCTACCCTCGGCCGCCCTGCGGCGGCCGTGCGGTTGAGCGAGGGCGCTCAACCCTACCCCAAGGCAAGCACTCCCCCGATACTCCATACTCAATACTCGATACTCTTTGTGTATCTCGCCCAACCGCCAACCGCTTACCGCCAACCGCTACTTCACCTTGATATCCTTCACAAACGTCAGCTGCGGGGCGTGCTTGCTGGTATTCCAGCCGCCGGGTTCGGCGGTATAGTGGGCGGCGACGAGGACGTCGTCGACGATGCGGAACACATAGCACTCGCAAGGATAACGCGGACCGGGGAACGGCTGGCCTTCCTTGGCGTCGGGCTTGAACGCGCCGGCGGAGAAGCAATCAAAGCGCGGGCCCGTGCCGCCGAAGTCGGCGTAGTCCTTGTCCTCAGGGAAGCGCAGGCGGGTGATGTCGTGGGTATGGCCGTGCAGGAGCGCGATGATGTTGTGGCCCTTGATGGCCTCATAGAAGGCCTTCCGCTTGGGCTGATCCCACCAGGTGCTGCGGGCGCTGAAGTCGAGGTGCATCGCGATCACGACCGGCTCGGTCGCGCCGATCTTGGCCAGGCGGGCCTTGAGGAACGAGAGGCTGCTCTCCGGATTCCACATCGAGGTCTCCTTCGCGCCGGCCTTCACGCCGTCGCCGGGGTAGAGGTTGACGTTGATGAAGTGCACGCCCTGCCAAGTCCAGGCGGAGTGGAGCGCGTCTTCGGAGAGGATCGTGACGAGGCCGGCGGCGAGCATGCCGCGATTACGTTCGCGGAGGCCTTGACGCACCGGACCGGCGCTGCCGCCGTCGTGATTACCGGCAAGGGCGTAAGTGGGGTACTTGCCCGGGGTCGAACCCTGCCACGGCAGGAGACGATCGAAATCCTGCCACTGCTTCGCGTTGCCGACCTCGGTAAGGTCGCCCGCGACGATCATGCCGGCGGGACGAGGGACGGGGCCCTTCCCTTTCATCGCCTCGGCGACGGGGCCGCTCGGCGGCCATTCCGTACCGGGGACTTTGCCGAGGACTTCGAGCGTCTGCGCGACGTGGGAATTGAAGGCCTCGGAGCCGAACGGCGGCGTCGTCTTCCGGTAGTCCATGCCGACGTGGACGTCGGAGACCAGGTAGAAGGTCAGATCGCGGGCGGCGTGCGCGCACGTGGCGACGCCGAGCAGGAGCAGGGAGAGGGCGATCGGCAGGGGTGAGCGCATGGGAGTTTTGTGGGGGAGAGGGAGCGGGGACTCAAGACTGAGAGTATCGAGTATTGAGTATCGAGTATCGGGGGAGTGCTTGTCTTGGGGTAGGGGCAGCACCGCGTGCTGCCCTAGTTTGCCGCGGTTAGGGTCGGGACCGCGTCACGGCATAGCCGCTGCACTACGCTGTTCTTAGTTCTTGGTTCGTCGTTTTTCGTTTTTTAAAGACATTACCTTGGGTAGGAGCACGATTCATCGTGCCCTCTTCGACTGAGGGCGCGGCGAAGCCACGCCCCTACCCTCGGCCGCCCTGCGGCGGCCCTAGGTCAGCAAGCAGTGCTGACCCTGCCTCAAGTCGCCTTCCTGAAATAACGAAGAACAATGAACCAAGAACTAGGAATAGCCGATAGCGTCAGCTATGTCGTGACGCGGTCCCGACCCTACCTTCACGCAGGCACAAAAAAGGGCGGCCGGAGCCGCCCTTCCCTTTTGTCTCAACGGACCGTTCAGGCCTTCTTCGTCTGACGGCGGCGGCGGAGGGCGGCGGCCGCGAGGGCCAGGGCGCCGAGACCGAAACCGTAGGTCGAAGGCTCGGGCACCGCGGTCAGCGTGATCGCGCCGGCGTTGAAGTTCACCATCCACAGACCGGCGTCCGAGGCGGAACCGTTCGCGTAGGTGAACTGGCTGGCGTCGAACGTGAACAGGTCGCTGACGTTGCCGGAACCCAAGTTCGAACCCAGGGCATCGTAGGTGCCGAGGTCAAACGAGGCGAAGTTCAGCGGGCTGGTCGGCTTGACGAGGGTCGAGTTACCGAAGGCGTTCGCGGCGCTCATCGAGATGAGCTTGATCGTGACTCGGGTCGTGGTGACGCCCGAGAGGTCGAGCGCGCCCAGGTCGAGCTTGTCGTAACCGGTTCCCGCGGCGCCGGCGCCATCCCAGATCTTGAAGTCAATCCGGCTGCCCGACTGCATGGTCAGGTTGGCCACCTTGAGGTTGCCGATGATGGCCGCGCCCGGAGCCGCGACGCCGATGGAACCGCCGGTGCTGACGGTGATATTGCCTTCGACCGCGCCGGCCGTGACGAAGTTCGACTGGTTGCTGACGATGAAGCCACCTGTAGCGACCGTGGTGACCTGGGCGACGACCGAACGATCGCCGAGGGCATTGGCGTTGCGCACATCGAGCACACCCGCGGTGACGGTATTGTTGCCCGTCATGCCGCTGTTATTTCCGCTCAGGACGAGCGTGCCCGTTCCCTTCTTGTTGAAGGAGCTGTCAAGAGTGCTGACGGTGTCATCCGCGATGGTACCGCTGAAGGTCAGCGTCTTGGTCGCCGCGACGGTGATGTCCGTCGCGACGAGAGCCGTGCCAGCGTTGACGAAGGCGACGTTCTGCGCCGAGATCGTCGCATTGTCGTTCGCGCTGATCGCGCCGACGACGTAGAGGGAGTTCGAACCTACCACGCCCGTGCCGCTGGAGACGGTGCCACCGTTGAGCACGAGATTGTCGACGCCGTTGAGGGTCGCAATGCCGCCATCCAGCAGGCGCATCATGCCGCCATTGATCGTGACGTCCGGAGCCCCGCCCGAACCGTAACCGAGGGCGCCATCGACCGCCGTGAAGGTGCCGGCGTTGATCGTGATCGAGCTGGCCAGTTCGAAGGCCGCGGCATTGGCCGCCACGAGTTCGCCCGCGTTGACGAAGACCTCGCCGAGGAAGCCCGTTCCGCCGAAGACCGAGGTCTTGCCAGTGCCGTCCTGTTCGATGCGCGAGGTCGCGGCACTGGTGATGGCGGCCGTGAAGGACGGCATGGCAGAATCCGTGCGGTTAAAGCGCAGGACCGAGCCAGCGCCCATGGTCAGAGTAGCGGCGCCATTCAAGGCACCGGTCGTGCCGTTGTCGCCGATCTGGAGCGTGCTGTTCGTGCCGATCACGACAAGCGGGCTGGCGGCGGAATTACCCACGAGCTTGGCGACGCCATTGGCGCCGAGGAAGCTGAGGGTACCCGTGCCGCTGAACTCATTCGCCAGGGTGAAGGTGTCGGTCCGCGTGTATTCGAGGTCCGTTAGGATCGCCACCGCGCCCGTGCCGAGGGAGCCGGCGCCGGCGACGATGAGCTTGCCCGCGTCGACGGAAGTCGTGCCGACGTAGCTGCTCGGTCCGGTGAGCGTCAGTTCGCCGGCACCCTGCTTGACGAGGTTCAGCTGGCTGGTGGAGGTCGGCGAGACGGCTTTGTTATCGGCGAAGACGCCGTCGAACGTGAGGTTCGAGGCGTTGTTCATCGTGAACGTGGCCGCCGTGGCGCTGGAGTTCGTGATGAAACCGTTGCCGGCGAGCGTATTCAGCGTCTGCGGATTGCCGTTCAGGTCGTAGCCCGCACCGGCGTAGACGGTGAGCGGGGAGCTGGCCGGGATGAGATCGGACCTGCCGGAGCGGACGACGCCGCCGGCGATGATCAGCCCACCGCCGTTCAAGACGAGCGAGGAGGTCGCGCCGAAGGACAGGATACCGTTACCGGTCTTGGTCAGGCCCGTGAAGCCGGTGCCGGCCGTGGAGGTCAGCGTGCCGTTGAACGTCGTGGTGACGGCCGGGCTGGCGAAGTTGATCGTCCGGGCGAAGGCGCCGAGGTTGATGTTGCCGGCCAGGTTCAGCAGCGCGGTCGAGGTGCGACCGCCGATGGTGAAGTCGCCGTTGACGGTGACCGCATTATGGAGGGTGCGGACGTTGTTGGTGTTATCCGCGAGGAGCGTGGTGCCTCCGGCGATGGTCAGGGTGCCGGTGCCGAGCGGACCGCGGGTGACGACCGCGGCGTCGGAGCTGGCAGCGATCATCAGGCCGCCCTCGAGCAGGGAGAAGCCGGTGGTGAAGACGCTGTCGGCGGAGCCCATGGCCAGGGTGCCGGCGCCGTTCTTGACGATCGGTCCGGTCATGGCGAGGTTCTGCGTGATGCCGGCCACCAGGCGCATGCCGACCGGGGAAAGACCCGCGTTGACCGTGATGGTCGGGCTGACGGCGGAGAACTCGAGGCGTGTGCGACCCCCGTCGGTACCGTAGATCGTCGGGGTGGTCGTCAGGTGGTTGTTCGTGGCGATGATCGGGTTGTCCGCGGTCAGGACGAGGATCGAGTAGTTCGGCGTGGCGCCCTGCGTGTAGTCGTTCGGGTTACCGATATCGATGTCCGGGTTGCCCGTGCCGCCTTCGTTGTTGAAGACGAAGGAGCGGAGGGACTGCGACACGTTCGTGCCGGCCACCATGTTATCGAACGAGTTGAAGACGAGTCGACCGCCGCCGTTCACGACCACGTTCGTGGCCGGGTCGATCTGGCCCGTCACATTGCCCGCCAGGCTGACCGAGGCGTTGTGGAGGGTCAGGCCGACGACGCCCGAGAGCGTCGGGTTGAGGGCGTTCGAAGCCAGCGTCTGAGTGGCGGCCGCGGCGACATTGGTCGAAGCCGCGCTGACGGTGATGGTGTTCGTGACCGAATCAATCGCCGTGACGGTGGTGCCGGCCGGGAAGTTCGGGTTGACGATGGTCGAACCGACGGAGAGGCCCGCGACAGTGGTGAGCTGGACGGTCGTCGCGGCGATGCCGATGGAGGCGGCGGAATACGCGCGCTGGCCCGACGGGATGGCGGTGAGGCCGGCCGAAGCGTTCAGGTTGAGCGTACCGCCGTTCACGAACGTACCGCCCGTGTAGTCGTTGGACACGAAACGAGGCTCGAGTCGCAACGTGTTCCCACCGAACGAGACCACGCCGGTGGTACCGGTGATCTTCGGCTGGATCGTCGTCGTGTTCTGATTGATGTAGAAGTAAAGGTTGCCGTCGCCGCCCTGCGCGGCGGCCGCGCCGGTGATGGTGTCGGCCGCGCTCGCGGCGAGGAGACGATAGGCGACATTGCCGTTGGTCACCATGCCGGCGCCCAGCGTGAGCTGAGTGTTGGCGAAGGTGATGTCATGCGCGGCACCGACGAGGCGCCAGGTGTTGGCCGCGCGGGCTCCGGCCGGCATGGTGCGGGCGGTGGCGTCGTTGTTGTAATTGCCCGTGGCGGCGTTACCGGCCGACACATCGGTGCCGGTGAAGCCGGGAGCATTGGTCTCGCCGACGCCGGAGACACCCCAGGTGTCGGAATAGGTGGCGAAGGTCGTGCCCGAGTTGATGGCCCAACCGCCGATGATGCCGTTGACCATGCGGGCGGCGTTCATCGTGGTGCCATCCAAGTTAGTGAGGTACACCAAGCTCGAAGCCGTGAGGCCGATATTGCCCATCGTGTTATTGCCACCGGAATTGCGGTTGGACCAGCCCTGGAAGAGGACCGTAGCGCGGTTCGCGGCGTTGCGGGCAAGGTTACCCACGTTGATGCGGTTGGTGCCGCCCGTAGAGATGATCGGCTGGGACTGCAGGGTATTGCCGCCCGCGACGACGTTCAAAGTATTGAACGTGGCGAGGGTATCGACGGAGCCGGTGCCGATGACCACGAGGCTGCCACCCTGGAGGGTGATGGGCGCCGAGGCCGGGATACGGGTCGGGAGCGAGACCCCCGACGGGTTCAGGCCGAAGTTATCCCAGTTGAGGGCGCCGTAGAGGAGGCGGACCGCGGAGGTGGCCGTGAGCGCGCCGGAGTCGACGAGGGTCAGGTTACCGCCACGGACGACCGTCTCGCCGGTGTAGGTCGAGGCATTGGTCAGCACCGTGGTGTTGTTACCCATGCGGACAAAGTTCACCTTGCCGGCGATGGTGCCGGCGAAGGTGCCGCCGCCATGGGAGATGAGGTTCACCGTGCTGGCACCGGTGTTGGTGATCGTGCCGCCGTTGCCGGCGATGGTGTTCACGCTGGTGATTTCGCCGAAGGCCTGGGCGTTGTTACGCAGGTCGACCCTCGAGAACTGACCGTTGAGGCGGAGATTGCTCGCGGTGCCGCCGTTGATCGTCGGGAGGACGGCGATGGTGTCAGCCTGGCCGGAGAGCAGGTTGACCGTGCCGTCGTTGACGGTGAAGTTGCCGCCCTGGAAGTAGGTGGGCGCATTGAAATTCAACGTGCCGCCGCCGGCCTTGACGAAGCCGGAGGTCTGGCCGATGCCGAAGAGGCTGTTGACGTTGAGGGTCGCGCCAGTGAGGACGTGGCCGACGAGCGTCGTGCCCGTACCGGAAGTGAACGAACCCACGCCGAGGGTCGTCACACCGTCGCGGACGAGGAAGGCGGCGGCCCCACGGAACTCCTGCGTGAGCAGGCGTCCGCCGGCGCTGAAGCGACCGAAGGCCGCCGGCAGGGAGGAACCGAGGGAAGACGTGCCCGAGAACGTCATCGTATTGACGATCGTGTCGGTGCCGAGGGTGACCGCGGAGCTTACGCCCGCGTTCTGGCCCTGAGACCAACCGCCGACGCCGTCTCCGAGGGCGCCGCGCGGGGTGGTGTTGAGCTCGCCAGTGGTAAGAGCGCGGAAGTAGTTACCGAAGAAGACGGTGGCCGTCTGCGGAGCGACGCCGGTGCCGTTGTTGATCGTCACGGTGTTATTGACCGAGTCGACCGCGGTGACGAAGGCACCGCCGGGGATGCCCGCCACGGCGCTGACCGAGGCGCCGACGAGGATGCCGGCCGTCGAGGGCACGGAGATCGTGGCGTTGTTGTTGGTCATCGTGGCGGTGACCGCCACGGTGTCGCGGACGAGGAAGCCCGTGCCGAGACCGGTGGCGGACGCATCGGCGAGGATGTCGCCGCGGACCGCCATGTTCGTGCTGCCGTTGCCGGTGATCACGCCTAGGTTGCCCTGCTGGGCGAAAGCGATGTAGTTCGGATTGGCGATGGACACGTTGGCCACGCCGGCGCCGTCGAGGTTACCAGTGAGACCAGCGATCACGAGGGTTCCCGTGCTGTTACCTCCACTGAGGTTGGTGAGGGCGAGGCGCAGGTTCTGACCGGCGACCGGGGTGAGCTCCACGCGACCGCCACCGTTGGTGACGTTGAAGTTCGCGATCGTCTCGGTGACCGCCGATGCGGCGTTACCGTAGAGGGAGAGACGTCCGCCTTGGACGGCGAGGAAGCCATCGACGTTGACACCGAGGCGGTTGTTGAGCGCCGTGCCACCGTTGGCGAGCGAGAGCACGGCGGCGGTGTTCAAGTTGAAGGTCGAGCGCGAAGCCGCGCCGGTCACCACATAGGCCCGGCCGGCGTCCTGATACTGGACGACGCCACCGTTGACGGTGAACGTGCTCCAAGAGCCTTCGGTATCCTGGGCGGTGTTCAGCGTCAGCTGGCCGGAGCCGACCTTCTGGAGCTGGGCGTAGGCCGCGTCGTTGAAGCGGACGAATCGACCCGAGAAGGTCGTGCTGGAATTATCGAATCCGAACGTGAGGGTCGGCGTTCCGCTGGAGCTGAAGACGTCGCCCGAACCGGCGAGGGAACCCCAAGCCGTGTTCTGATTGTTGAGGTCGAGGCGGGTGCCGGCGCCGAGGGTCAGGGCCGAGAAACGGGAGCCAGCGTTGGCCACGCCGATCTTGAGGCCGCCCGCGTTGACGTTGAAGCCGCCGGTGAAGTTGGCCTGGGCGTTGAGCTGCAGCACGCCGTTGCCGGTCTTGTTGAAGCCGCCGGCCGAACCGACGATGCCCTGCAGGACGAAGCCAGCCTGGAGCGGGGAGACGTCCGTGGCGCCGTTGATGTCGAAGGCGCCGACGTCGATCGTCTTGGTGGTGGCGCCGAAGTCGACGCGGCCTTCGATGGTCGCCGTGGTGCCGACGTTGGCGGAGGTGACCGTGACGCCGCCCGTGAGGGTGAGGACGCCGGTGGCTCCGGCCAAAGACGTCGTGTTGAACGTACGCACCAACGGCGTGCCCGTGCCGCCGAGGTTATTGAAGATCAGTCCGGCCTGGGTGTTGTTGCCGAAGTAGGTGATATTAGCGCCGGCGTTGAGGGTGACGATGTTGGCGGGGGCGACGGCGGCGGCGAAGGTGGTCGTAAGTCCGGTGTTATTCAGGATCAGGCCCTTCAGCGGATCGGTCGCGGCCGGGATGAGCGAGCCGTCGTTGATGGTCAGGGTGCCCTGATTGAAGGTCGTGCCGCCGGTGTAGGTGTTATTACCCGCGAGGGCGACGGTGTTACCGCCGAACTTCACGAGGCCGATGGCGCCGGTGATCGTCGAATTGACGGTGAGCACGCCGGTACCCTGGGCATAGAGGAAGAGTTCGCCCGAGCCGGAGGTGATCGAGCCGACATTGGGCGCCGAGCCGATCGTCCAAGAGGTATTGGTGAAGCTGAGCACGCCGCCGGAACCGATGGTGAGCGTGCTGCCGTTGGCGATACCGAGGGTGCCGACCGCGACGTTCGAGGTCGCGAGGCTGTTGATGGTGACGTTGGCGGAGATCGCCGAAGCCGTGGTGTTCAGCTTGATGTTGTCCGTGGCCAGGGAAGTGTTGGCCACGATGACGGACGGCGAGTAGGCCGGGAAACCGTTGGCCCCGAGGGCGCCGACGCCGAGTCCGGGGATGTAAGAGGCGAAGTCGCTGGTGCCGATGACGGCCCAGCCTCCGATGATGCCGTTGGTGAGACCAGCGTCGACGGCCGCCGTGGAGACGCCGTTGATGGAGCCGATGGTGAGGCGGGCGTTGCTGCCGGCCTGACCGGTGGCGCCGGAGAAGTTCACCGTGCCGCCGTTCGCCGAGCGAGTCAGCGAAGCGAGGTTGAGCTGCGTCGAGGCCACATTGGTGCCGCCGTTGACGACGTTGAGCTGGTTATAGCCGTCGAGGAGGGAGACCGCTCCCACGCTCTCGGTGCTGGCCGACTGAGGACGGCCGCGGAGTTCGAGGAGTCCGCCGCGCATGGCGATGGCGGCCGCGTCGTTGAGGCGATTGCCATGGTCCTGGGCGCCGGCTTCGTTGTCGAAATACAGGTTGCCGTATTGGAGGGTGACCCCCGAGGTGGCCGCGAAAGCGCCCTGATCGCGGAGCAGCAGGTTGCCCCCGTTCACCATCGTGGTGTTGGTGAACGTGTGGTTGGAGTAGAGGTTGAAGGTGTTCTGACCCTGCTTGGTCAGGCGCACGTCTCCGGTGATGAAGCCGGCCCAGTTGCGACCCGCGTTATCCTGATTGACGATCAGGGAACCCGTGCCGGAGCTCGAGGTGATCGTACCGTTGGCATTGGCCCAGGTCTGGTCGGCGAAGAGCGCGAGGACCTGCTGCGTGTTGCCGTTGAGGTCGAGCACGCCGTCCGAGATGGCCAGGAAGTTGTTGGCCTGGAGGGCGTTCTTGACCCCCGTGCCGAGGCGCACGGTGCCCTGATTGATGACGAACTGCCCGCTGAGGGAGTTAGTGCCGAGGCCGGTGAGACCGTTGACCTGCGAAGTCGGGGGCGCGATGACCAGCGTGCCCGCGCCGGCCTTGACCGTCGAGATGGCGCCGTTCGTCACGCCGTTGCCGCCGTTCATGGCGGAATTGATGGTCAGCTGGGCCGTGCCGATCGTCCAGATGTTGAGCGGGGCCGAGGTGTTGACCTGGTTCATCACGCCGCCGGAGATGACGGAGGTGCTGCCGTTGCGGACGAGGATACCGCCCGACTGCAGCGCCAGACGAACGCCTTCGGCGAGGGTGATGTCGGCGCCGCCTTCGATCGTGATGGAGTTCGGCGAGAAGTTCGCCCCGGCCAAGGTCGTGGTGGCGTTCGCGTTGAACAGCAGGTTGTTGTTGTCCAGGCCCGTCGCGATGTTCGCGTTGGAATACTCGGTCGTGCCGAGGGGACGGATGATGCGGTCGCCCGAGAGCGAGGTGCCGTTGCCGCTCGAAGTGCTGATCGTGGCGAAAGAGTAGCCTTCCGGGTGGGTGCCTGCGGGCTGCACGGTGTCGGTACGACCGACCACGGCCCACGGCAGGATGCCCTTGGTGGTGCCGCCGACGCCGCCGTTCTGACCGATGATGGTGATGCCGTTCACGAAGACGACGTTGGCGTTACCGGGGTCGTTGGAGACGCCGAAGTTATTGCCGCGGAAGAGCACGGAGCTTCCCTGCGGTCCGGGATTCGCGTTCTGGGCCGGCGAGACCGCGTTGTCCGGGGCGCCCGCGAAGGCGAGGGTCAGGCGATTGGAGAGGTTCATCTCCAACGTGATGGTGGACGCGCCCTTGCGGAAGAGGCCGCGGTTGACCCACTCCGTGATGCTGTCAGTCGAGGCAGTACTGCCACGGACATAGAGATCGCCGCCGCGGAAGACGATGTCGCGGGCATCGACCTCGCTGGTGCCGAGTCGGCCGTTGGCGGTGATGTTATCGACGCCGGACACGGCGACGGAACGGTTGTCCACGACGAGGCGGGCGCCGCGGTCGAGATAAGTGGGGGCGCGCAGCGTGCCGCCCGAGAGGAACTTCAAGGTGGTCGACGGCGCGGCGGTCAGGGCCGACGAGACGACGAAGGTGTTGGCGACCGGGTCGACGGAGAGGATGGTCGCGCGGGTCGGGACGCCGAGGCCGGCGACGAACATGCCCGGACGGAGACCGAGCAAGGCGACGGTGTCGGTTCCCGTCAGGGCGATGGTCGCGGAACCGATGGTTCCCGTGGGCGTGCCGGCCGTGGTCGCGGCCACGCTGCCGCCGGAGAGGACGACTTCGCCGCCGCGGATGTTGAACCACTGCCCGGCCACCGTATCGAGCGCGAAGGTCTGCGGCGTGGTGATGTTCATCGTACCCGCGCCATACTTGATCACGTTATACAGGTTCGTGGCGCCGGAGGCGGCCGTGATCGGGCTCGAGACATTGAGCGTCCCGGCCACGTTGAGCGTGAGACCACGCTGGCCGACGATGTTCGTGAGCGCGCCGCCCGAGTTGAGGGCGGAGCCGGTGAGGTTCAGCGTGCTGCCGGACGCGACGCCGAGGACGGCGTCGAAGGCGAAGTTCACGGCGCCATTCAGGGTGTTGGTGCCGCTGAAGCTGGAAAGCTGGCCACCGAAATCGAGACCGCCCTGGGCTTGGTTGCCGGTGCCCTGCAGGTTGATGGTATTGGCGAGGGTGACTCCCGCGAGCTGGAGGGCGGCGCCCACCGCGGCGGAGTTCGGCGCGATATTGATCACGCTGGTGCCGGCGGCGGCGGAGTCGGCGAGACGGACCGCGCCCGCGTTGATGTTGAGCGTGCCGTTCCAGGTGCCGTTGGCGGCGGCCAGGGTGATGACGCCGTTGTCGTTCTTGTTGAGGATCCGGGTGAGCGAAGCGCCTTGGTCGAACGCGCTGGTCAGGGTCAGCACCTTGCCGGCGGTGACCTCGAAGGAATTGTTCGTCTGGCCGAGGATGAAACTACGCGCGGTCGAGAAGGTCTCGATGGCGCGGAAGCCGACGCCCACGGAGCCGTCGGCGTTGAGGGTGACGGTGTTCAGCGCGTTACCGAGCGCGGCGTCGGAGTTGACGGCGAGCACGCCGCCGAGGATGTCGATGGTCTGCCCTGCCCCGCCGAAGTCATTGACTCCGCGGAGTTCGAGGGTGCCCGGACCGGACTTGATGAAGCCGACGGTGTTCGCGCCATCGGTCAGCGTGCCGGACAGGATCAGGCCGGAATTGAGGTTCGACGCCGAGGCTGCGCCGACGGCGAAGTGCGACGCGGTCACGCCCGTCATCGTCGACGTGCCGGTGAATTCGAGTCCGAAGCCCGACTGGTTCGAGATGCTCAGGATGGCCGTGGGCAGGGTCAGCGTGCCGCGCTGGATGACCTTGTTACGCGCGAACGGCGCCGAGCCGGAACGATTGACCGTGACGGAGAGGTCGCCGAGGACGGTGAGGTTGGCCGCCTGGGCGACGTTCTCGACCGTACCGCGTCCGTTGCCGTCGGCGGAGATGGAAAGGCCGCCCGTCGCCGAGATGTCGCCGTCGAAACCGCCGACATTGAGCGTACCGAGGCCGGTCTTGAAGATCGACGAGGTGCCGGAGTCACCGAGGACGTCCGTGATGGAGACCGTGGTCTGCGGAGCGGTGACCTCGACGTTCCACAACGTCGACGGGATGGTGGAAGAACCGGTGAGGTTGAAGCTGTTGAGACCGCCGAAGACGATCGAGCCGACGCCGGGAGAGCTTTCGCCGAAGGTGAACGCGTTCTGGACGCTGAGACCGGCCGAAGCGGCGAGCAGGCGGGTGCCGCTGGCCATGCTGACGGTACCGGTGCCGAAGGGTCCGGTGAAGCCGCCCGAGATCGCCACGGTGCTGGCGCCGATGACGAGGCCGCCCGCGGTGGCGTTGACGCCGCCCGTGAAGGTGTTCTGTCCGCCGAACTGCAGCAGACCGTTGCCCGACTTGGCGATGCCGCCGTTCTGGATGACGCTGTTGACGATGAGGGTGGCCGTGAGCGGCGCCACGTCGCGACCGGCGACCGAGACGGCGCCGACGTTCATCGAGAAGGCCGGGGCGTTATTGAGGTCGATGATACCGTTCGGGCTGGAACCGATCGACTGCGAACCGATGACCGCCGAGGCCGTGGCGTTAGTGGAGGTGGCGACGATGCCGCCGGTGAGGGTGAGGACGCCGCCGGCGTTCAGGATGATGCCGCCGCCGCCGCCATTGTCGAAGGTGAGCGTGGACAGACGGTTCGCGCCGGTCAGGTGCGCCTGAGCGTTGCCCGTCATGAGGACGGTCTGCTCAGGGATCAGGCCGCCATTGCCCGAGTAGGCGTTGGTGAGGGCGTAGAGAGAGTTGGTACCGGCGGTGACGTTCGTGCCGCTGGTGATGGTGAACGTATTGCCAGCGACGTCGATGCCGGTGACATACTGATTTCCCGCGGCTCCGGGGACGCCCCAGACCGGCATGCCGACCGCGAGCCCGGCGATGACGGGCGCGGAGGCGGAGATGGTGGCGCTGCCCGCGGTCGTGGTCGCGCCAATCACGCGGAAGAGCGCGTTATTGGAGGACTGCCGCAAGGTGCCGTTGTTGATGACGATGCCCCCGGTGCCGAGACGGCCGGCCGGGTCGAGGTAGATGGTCGAGGAATTGATGACCGTACCACCGGTATTGATGTTGGTGCCGGCGAGGGTCAGCGACGAGTGCGGCTGACGGCCGTCGGCGCCGGAGACGATGAGCCGGACGGAGCCGGAGGCGCCGTTGTCGACGACATGGGCGGAGAGCAGGCCGCGGCGGCCATCGTCGCCGAAGGGCGCATGCCAGACGTAGAGATCGGCGGCCGAGCCGACGACGCCGGCGGTCAGGTTGCCGTTGCTGACGGTCAGCAGACGGTTGCCGTTGTTCTGGGCCATCATCAGGCCGCCGTTGCGAAGGCGCAGCGTGTTACCCTGGAGGCTGTAGTTGGCGTCCGCGTCCCCAATATTGATCGAGAGCGTGCCGACGGCGGTGTTCGCCAGCATCGGCACGAGGCCGGTCTGGGTGGTGTAGACGTTGTCGGTGTCGGCCGGGAGGCTGTTGAGACCGGAGCCGGCGAAGCCTGGGAAGCCCGGACGGTCGATGCCGCCGATGCCGTAGACAGGGTCGAAGCTGGCGAAGACGCGGTCGACGATGGCCCACGGACCGAGCAGGCCGTTGGTAAGGGTCGGGGCGGTGGTGATCTTGATGCCGGCGACGCGGACATTGACCGTGCCCAGCTCGCCGAGATTATTGAAACGGACGACCGCCGTGGAGCCCGCCGAACGGGTCAACGACCCGAGGGTGAGATACGCGGAGGCGTTGGTCCAGGTGCTGCCACCGGAGTCATCGGAGAAGATCTGATTGAAACCATCCACCAAGGTCACGGCGCCGACGGTCTCGGACGTCGCGTTGAGGGACTGGCCCGCGAAGTTGAGGGTCGATCCCTTCAGGCTGATGGGCGCCGCGTCATTGATACGGTCAGGCAGCGCGAGGTTGTTATTATTGATGGTCAGCTGGGCACGGTTCAGCTCGATCGCCGAAGTGGCGGTGATGCGGCCGGCATCCATCACCTGCAAGGTGCCGCCGGCGACGATGGTCGGGGCGGTATAATCGCTGAGGGTATGCAGGGTCATGCCGCCGCCGCCCGCCTTGACGACCAGGACATCGCCGGTGATGCGACCCGAGTAGCTGTTATTGGTGTTGGCGACCAAGACGGCGCGCTGGCTATCGCTATTCGTGATGGTACCGCCGAAAGGAAGGGCGGCGGCGCCCGCATTGTAAGTGTAGAGGGCAGCGACATACTGCGCGCCGCCGTTCAGGTCGAGCACGCCGTCACCGTTGATCTGCAAGTTATTATTCGGAAGCAGGGTGCCGGAGCTACGGTTAGCCAGACGGAGCGTACCGTCGTTGACCGAGGTGGTGCCGGTGTAGAACTGGAGGCCGTCGAAGGCGAGGGTGCCGCCCAGGCTCTTGGTGAGGCCGGCGGAACCGGTGATGCCCGAGGTGACCGAGAGGGTCTTGCCGTCGGCGACGTGGAAGAGGCCTTCGGCCCCGAGCGTGACGAGCGGCACGGTCAGCGAGGCGGTCGAGCCGGAACCGTTGACGAGGACCGCGCCGGTGGTGAGCGTGAGCGAGCTGGGGTTCAGGCCGCCGAGACCGCTGACCGAAGGAATACCGGCGTCGGTGTTGAGATTGAGCGCCAGGAGCGTCTGGTTGCCGGAGAGCGAGTTCGCGCCGGTCGCCTTGAAGACGGCGGTCGCGGAAGCAGACAGGATGTTGGTCGCCGAAGAATACCCGGTGTAGGCGCGGAGACCGACGGCGGAAGGGGAGCTGCTGTCGTAGGTCGCCCATTCGTTTCCGTTGACGATCGCGCGGGGAATGATGCCGGTAGCGGAGGTACGGGACGTCGGAGCGGCGTGGGCGAAGGTGCCCCCCGATCCGAAACGGATCATGTTGGTCGCCGTGCCGAAGGCGCCCTGGAAGTCATAGGTGCTTCCGGCGTTGAGGGTGTTGAAGGCCGACCACTGGAGGGTGCTGCCCTGCCCGCCCACGGTGTTGTCGACCTGGATGACATTGAGCCCGTAGTTGCCCCCGAGCTCACGGGTCGAGATCTCGGTGGAAGCGGCCGTCGCGTTGACGATCAGGCGGAGCGTGCCGCCGTTCAGCGACAATCGGCGATTATTGAGACGATTGGCGACATTAGTGCCCGAGTTATCGAGCACGATGGCGCCGCCGGAATGGGCTTCGTTCCAAGTATCCCGATCGGTGATCCGACCGGCGGAACGGAGCACGAAGGAGCCGTTGCGCACGATGACCTGGTCGGGGTTGAACTTGCTGGCGGCGGAGCCGTCGACGTTGAGGTTGACGGTCGTCCCTTCGATGATGCCGATGGTGGGCGTGTTGAGGTTAGGAACCGCGTCGAAATTGATGGTGCCGCCGCCGCCGAAGCTCGGGGAGTTGGTCCAGGTACCGACGCCGGCGAAGTTGAGCGTCGCGCCCGGTGCGGCGGACCAGATGGTACCGAAGCCGCTGACATGGGCGACGGTGCCGGACAGGGTGTTATTCCCGGCGACGGAACGGACGACGCCGCCGTAGTTGATTCCCATGCCGGTGCTGCTGGCGCCCAGGGAGATGTTGTTCGGCAGGGTGATGCCACCGGAGAGGTGCAGCGCGCCGGTCGCGGTCTGGCCGGGATTGAGGCTAGCGGTGACCGGCATCGAGATCGTATTCGTAGCCACGCCGCCGAGAGCGTTGGCATGGGTGACGAGGATGACGCCGCCCTTGATGGCGGTGGTGCCCAGCCAGCCGGTGTTGTCGGCCGACATGGCGAGCACGCCGTTGTCGAGCTTCTCCAGCGCGGCGCTGGCGGTGGCGCCGATGTCGAAAGCGGTATCGAGCGTGAAGGTCTTGCCAGGATTGACCTCGATGACGCTGGCGAACGACGCGTTGCCGAAGCGGATCTGGCGACCCCCGACCGCGAAGGTCAGGTCCTCGGTGACGCGCAGGGTGGGCGAAGCGCCCGTCGGATTTAGGACGACCTTGTTGGCGGCCGCTCCCAGCTGGCCGTCGGCCGAGATGGCGAGGACGCCGCGGTTGACGACCACGTCGCCGGTGAAGTCATTCGCGGCGTTGCCGAGCGCGAGGGTACCGTTGCCGGTCTTGGTGAGTCCGTTGGATCCGCTGATCTTACCGTTGATACGCAGGCCAGGCGTGAACATCGACTGGGTCGCGTTGGCCACCTGGTAGGTGACGCCCGCGGAGGGCGAGAAGGCGTCGGCGACGACGAGTCCGTAACTATTGAGGTTGGTGACGACGAGACCCAGGTTCAGGTTCGTGATCGAGGCCGCCTGGATGGTCTTGTTGGCGGCCTGGCCGTAAGGCAAGGTCCCGCCGGCGCGGTCGACGACGATGTTCGGCACGATGCCGGAGTCGAAGACGACGGCGCCAGGCAGGATGATCGCCTGGGGGGCGGAATTACCGCTGCCGTCGTGGAGCAGGGAGACGGAGGAAGAGTTGCCGAGCGCAGTGGCGTTGAAGGCGCCGGCGTAGCCGGCGGCGTTGAAGACGAGCGCACCGAGGCCGGTCTTGTTGAAGGCCGTGATGTTGGCGATGTTCGGGATGACGCCGCGGAGGGCGACGGTGACCCACGGGCTGGCGATGTTGATCTCCGGCGTGCCGTCGGGCAGTCCGGTGATCGTGCCATTGAGCGTAAGCGTACGCGCAGCGCCGGTGTCACGGGCGTCGAAGAGCGGGACGCCGGCGAAGCTGATGGCGTTGCCGACGGCGTAACTTCCCTGGCCGACGAGCAGGCGGGTGCCGACGGCCATGCTGACCGTGCCGGTGCCGAGCGGTCCACCGAGGATGCCATTGCCACCCTGCACAGGGGTGCTGCTCGCGCCGACGACGAGGCCGCCCGCGCTGACGGTGAGCCCGCCGGTGAACTCGTTCAGGCCGGAGAGCTGGAGCAGGCCGTTGCCGGTCTTGGTGACCGAGACGCCCGTGCCCGTGATGATCGAGGAGATGTTGAGGGTCGGGAGGACGTCTGTGACCGGCGTCGCGATGCCGGGGATCTTGATGGCGTCGATGTCGAAGATCTTGGCCCCGGAGGTCAGGATGACGCGACCGTTGGCGACTTCGGAGACGATGAAGGGATTATTCGAGGTGGCCGTGAAGGGAGTGGCCCCGCTGAGCGTCAGGAGCGAGTTGGCTCCGACGTTGAGGTAGGAGAGCTGGGAGCCGCCGAACTCACCGCCGCGATTGTTGAACGTGACCGAGGCGAGTTCGTTGACGGTGTCCTGGGCGAAGGCGAAACGACCGCTGCCGTTGATGGTGACGGCATTGGAGGCCGCGACGGCCCCGGAGGCGTTGACGTAGATGGCCGCCATGTTCTGGCCGCCCCAACCGCCGTTGAGGACGATGCCGCCGGCGGGGATGACCACGGTGGTCGCACCCGTCGGGTTGACGTGCAGGTCGCCGGAGTTGACGATGGTGCCGCCGGTGTAGGTGTTGGCGGCCGTGAGGACCTGGATGCCGGGGCCAGCCTTGACGTAGGTGAGCGGAGAGCCCACGGCGGCGTCTTGGAGGACGGAGTTGAGAATGACGTTCGAAGCGCCGAAAGCATAGGTGCCGGCGGCGGCCGTGCCGGTGGCCGGGACGCTCATGACGACGGTGTTCGTGCCGGCGTCGACGGACTTGACGAAGGCGCCTCCGACGATGTTCGTGCCGGTCACGGTCATGCCGGGGTAGATGCCGGCCGTGCCGGCGACGGCATCGAGCGTGATGGTCGTCGAACCGAGGACGACGGCGTTGGCGGCAGCACCCGTGAAGTTCTGCGTGGCGGTATTGTTGCTGTAGACGATCAGTTCGGGCAGCGAGGAAGTGAGGACGCCGCGGACGGCGGTGGTGCCGACGGAGACCGCACGGTTGTTCGCGCTGCGGAGGACGCCGCCGAGGCCGAGGGTGAGGATGTCAGACGAAGAGGCGAAAGCCAGCTGGTGATGCGCGTCTCCCGCGAAACGCAGGACGGCGGCCGTGGTCGGGCCGGCGGCGAGGGTCGTGACGGCGTTGGAGCCGTAGGAGGCCAAGACGTCAGGCTGAGCGACGAGCTGGGTGAACTTACCCGCGCCGAAGTCGGCGTCGTAGCCGGCGAAACCGCCGTCCCCGATGATGCCCACGCCGGTGACCGGGTTGTAGGCCGCGTAGTGTTCGTTATTGGCGATGGCCCAGGCTCCGATGAGTCCGCGCGAAGCCGGGACGAGGGGGGTGTCGAAGATGATGCGGGAGGCTAACTCCGGCTGACCGAGACGACCGGAGCCGACGAAGTTGACGGTGGTGCCGGCCGAGCGGGTCAGGCTAGGGGCCAGGAGGTCGGCGCGCCAGAAGGCGGAACCGGAACCGGTGACACGGATGTCACTGTCGCCCTCGAGCAGGCTGAGCGCGCCGAGGCGTTCCGAGTAGTAGGTGTTGACCAGGCCGTTGAAGAGGAGCGAGCCGCCGTAGAGCGAGATCGGGGCGGCGTCGTTGACGCGATTCAGCAGCTGGACGTTGGAGTTGTCGCCGTTGTTGACCTCAAGGCGACCGTAGGAGACATTGATCGCGGAGGTATTGCGGAGCTCAGCCTCGTCGCGCAGCAAGAGACGGTAGCCGCTGATGAAGGTCGTGCCGCCGTAGGTCTGGAGCGAGCTGATCGACAAGGTACCCGAACCGGCCGCGGAGGCGAAGCTGACGTTGGCGCCCTGGACGGAACCGTAGAAGCCGAGGTCATACTTGCCGACCACGAAGGTGGCGGGGGTGGCGGAAGAATTCGTGATGATGCCGCCGCCGCCCGCCTGGGATCCGAGGGAGCGGAGCCTGCTCATGTAGAGCACGTTACCGTTGAGGTCCAGCGTACCGTTGCGCTCGACGTTGAGGATGTTGCCCGCGCCGCCGAAGAGCGTATTATTGCCCGCGGCGAGCTTGAGCGTGCCTTCGAGGATGGTGGTCTGGCCGCCGTAATACTGCTTGGCCGAGACCAGGAGCGTGCCCGCGCCGACCTTGATGACGTCGGAATTCGAGACGACCGCGCCCTGGAGATCGAGGGTGGTGTTGCTGGCGACGTTGAAATAACCCGGCGCGTAGGCGGTGAGGACGTTGCCGGAGCCCGCCGTGGCGGTGTTGTTATTGATACGGAAGCTGGTCCCGTTGATGATCTCCGTGATGAAACTGTTGGCGGGAATGTTGGTCCCGCTGACGACCTGACCGACGGCGAGACGGGAGGTGTCGCCGACGGTGATGACGTTGCCGGTCGCCAGGGTCGACATCGACGGCGGGGTCACGACGACGAAATTAAGACGGGGAGCGGATAGGACGTGCGTGACGCCGCCCGCGGCGAGGATGCCGCCCGAGGAGACGGTCAGGTTAGCGGCCGTGCCGGAGGCGCCGATATTGCGGGCGGTCGGGTCGGTGATGGCGAGACCGCGCAGGGTGCGGTCGAAGGAGATGTCATCGGCGCCGAAGCCGGCATCGACGCGCAGGACGTCGCCGAAGGCGGACGCGCCGACGTTGGCGGCGGCGGAATAGCCTGTGAACTCGACGATGCCGTTGGTGGCGTTGTAGGCGCCGAACTTGCCGTCGCCGACGAGGAACTTGGGCTGGAAGCCGGAAGGCAGGCCGGTGAAGATCAGCTTGCGGGATACGCCGAGGTCGGCTGTGCCACGGACGTCCAGCCCGCCGCGCGGATCGGTGAAGAGCGCGAAATCAAGAGCCGAGAAGGTGAGCGTCGAAGCGCCGCCGGACTGGGTGATCTTGGCGTTGCCGTAGAAGCGCGCGGGACCGGTGGACTCATTGGTGCCAGCGCCGGCGGCGATGTAGTTGAAGGTGCCGCCCGACATCGTGAAGGCGGAGGTGTCGCCAAGTCGGGTCGCCAAGGCGTTGATGCCGTTATCGACGGTCACCGTGGCGCCGCTGAGGATCAACAATCCGTTACCAACGGTGGTGCTAAGGGAGTTGAAGGAGCCCGCGGCGCCGGAGATGGTCGCCGAACCGCGCTCCATCTGGAGCGTGGTGATGGTATTGGCCCCGGTGAAGTTGAGCTGGCCCGTTCCGCGGTGGTAGATCTGGCCGAGGGTGGCGGTTCCGGGCGTGACGGCGCCGGTGAAGTTCGTGGTGCCGGTGCCGCCGGTCACGAAGATTCGGTTGTTGGTGTCGTTCGCGGTGTTGAACGCCCCGAAATTAAGGGCGGCGCCGCCGGTCAGGTCGTTGAAGATCCAGCGGTTGCCACCCCAGTTGACCGTCGTGCCGTTGAAGGTGAAGGACTGGTTGCCGCCGAAGGTGACGGGGTTACCGTTGAAGATGACGCCGCCGGTACCATCCGTGCCGGCAAAGGTCTGGGCCACCGTGGCCTCGATACGTCCGCCGTTGAGCTGCAGTCGCTTGGTCGCGCCGAGTTGCTTAGAGAGACGGAGCGTACCCTGATCGATGATCGTGTCACCGGTGTAGGTGTTCGCCGCACCGGACATCTCGAAGTAAGCATCCGGAGCCAAGACGAAGTAGAGCTGGATCGTGCCGGCTGCACCAGCGTTCTGACCGATCGCCCCGTTCCAGAGCGTCGAGCCGAAGCCTCGGAAGTTGATGCTCTGAGTCGCGGCGGTGGTGCCGCCCGTGGCGTTGGCGAACGCGCCGTTAATGGTCAACAGGGCGCCGCCTTCGAGATTGTTGGAGAAAGTCTGCGTGTTATTGCCGGAAGCCTTGGTCACCGTACCCGTGAAGGTCATGGCGTGCTGGCCGCCGAAGACCGCGGTGGAGTTGTTGTCCAGCTGGATAGCCTTCGAAACGTTGAGCGGACCGCCGTAGGCGAAGATGCCGCCGTTGGCCAGGCGGATGGTGCTCATGGAGCCGATGCCGTTGGCGGTGAGGCCGAGCATGCCGCCGCCGGCGAGCAGGCCGCCGGTGAAGGTATTGGCCGAGGCCGGATTGAGCACCCAGACGCCGCCGTCATACTTGGCTAAGGTGAGGGCTCCCGCGCCTCCGCCGACTTCGTTGGTCAGCACGGAGGTGACCATGTTCATGTCGGTGTTCGTGCCGCGGAGCTCGAGGGTCTTGGCCTGAGCGGCGACGTTCGGGCTGGAAGTATTAGCCGTGCTGTGCAGCACGTTGGTCAGGACGAGGGCGCCCGAGCCGCTGGAGTAGATACGACGGGAACCGGTCGTGCCAGTCAGGACGATCTGACGGGTGACGGTCTCACCCGAGCCCACGTAAGTGAGCGACGGAGCCTGGCCGTTGAACGGGTTGCCTATCTCGAGCACGCCTGCGGAGAGGTTGGAACCCAGATTGGTCGCCGCGGCGCCGGCGGCGCCGATGGAGGTGACCACGAGATTACCGTCGCGGAGGACGGTCTTACCGGTGTAAGTGTTCAGGCCGGTCAGGAAAAGGGTGCCCCCACCCTGCTTGCCGAGCGAGCCGTCGCCACCGATGACGCCGGAGATGGTCGCGAAATCGAGACCGGTGTTGCCGTTGTCAGCGACGATCAGGTCACGCCAACCGCTAGCGGACACCGCGCCGTCGGTGATGGAGACCGGAGCAGCGTTCGTGCCGGCGGTCGCGTTCTGGCTGAGGTAGAACTGGGTGTCGGACGCGATCGAGGAAATATAGGTGCCGGCCGGAATGTTGGTGCCGGTGATCACCTGGCCGACCGAGAGGTTGGCGGTCGTGCCGGAATTGAGGCGGACGTCGGTGTTGCCGCGGAGAGCCAGCGGCAAGGCCGTGGCGGCGGTCGTGACGGCGATCTGGAAGTCACCCCGGATCTCGAGGTCGGCGATCGAGGTGCCCGAGTTCAGGCTGAGCGAACCGCCGCGGAGGAAGTGGGCCGTGCCGGTGGCATTACCCCAGATCGGATTGGCCAAGCCGGTCCAATCGACGACGAGACGGTCGTTAGCGGCCGAGAAGCCGGCGAGGCCGTGAGTCGGCTTCGCGCGCCAAGCGCCAGGCCCGTTACCGAGCGGCCGGTTGAAGGTGCCGCTGGTTTCGTAGACGCCACCCCAGTCCTGGAAGAACAAGTTGGAATTGGCCGAGAGTCCCGCACCGTTGAATCCCGTGACGAGGGCGCCGCCGGAGACGATGGTGTCGCCGGAATAGCTGTTGGCCGCGTTGCCGAGGGTCCAGTTGGTGCTATAGCCCGAACGGGAAATGGAAAGCTTGGCTCCGACCGGGTCGATGAGCTTCAGGTTGATACGATTATCTCCGGTGGAATTACCCGCCAAGGTCAGCGTGACCGTGCTGCCAGCGCCGATCGTCCCAGCATACTGGATGTCTCCAGTATTGGAGAAGACGAGGGCGGCGTTGTTCTCGGCGCGGTTGCCGAGGATGTTATTACCGTAAGTTCCATTGACCTGGATCTGGCCGCCGGCGGCGGTCAGGGTGAAGAGGCGGTCGATCGAGACGGACGGAGTCTGGGTCGTCTGGAAGATGTTCTGGACGCGGTTGTCGTACGAATTGTTGCCGGAGCCCGTGTAGAGCAGGGTACCGCCGTCGAAGACGAGCGATGCGGCGTTGGTGGTCGCGCTGGTGGCGTCGCCCGCGCCGAGGCCGGAGGGCTGTCCGATGTTGGCGAGCGAGGTGACGGCCAGGGTGCCAGCGCGGAGGACGGTGGCGCCGGTATAGTTATGGGCCCCGACGATGGACTGCGTGCCGCCGCCGTTCTTGACGATGGTGATGGCGCCCGCGGTCTGGTTGATCGAGCCGGTGAAGGTGCCGTTCGCGGCGCCATTGACGAGGGTGAGGACGGCGGGCGAGGCGTTGGTATTGACGATGGAACCCGAGCCGACGAGGGCCCCGACCGCGATACGGGGCGCGTTGGGCACGCCCGGCGAAATCGAACCAGGTGCGCCGGCCGCGTTGAGGTCGAGGGTCGCGCCCTGACGGAGATTCAGGAGGGTGGTGCCGGTCTGAGCGGAACCGATGGCGGCCGTGTTGCCGGAAAGACGCAAGGTACCGGCGTTGATGTTGACGCTGCCGGTGAAGGCATTGGCACCGGTGATGATCAGCGTGCCGTTACCGGACTTGGTGAGCGAACCAGGTCCGCCCGAGATGAGCGAAGCCACGGTGAGCGCGTTCGCCGCGGTCGAACCGGCGACGTGGATGATGACTTCCTGAGCTGCCGCGAAAGTCTGAGCGGTATTGGTGGCGGTGGCGGCGGCGCTGATGACGAACGTGGTGGCGTCCGTGATCGCAGTGATGGTCGCCCCAGCCGGGATGCCGGTGCCCGTGATGGCCATGCCGGGGACCAGCCCCGCGGTGCTGCCGACGGTGACGGTGGCCGAACCGGTGTTCAGGGCGCCACCGGTAAGCGAGGCCGACAAACCGAGCGAGCCGCCGGTGACGGTGGCCGACCCGGTGGTGTTATCAAAGAGTACGCCGCCGGACCTGACGGTCAGGATCCCGCCCAGCGTGAGCGTCTGGGCGCCCGCGAGCTTCAAGGAGTTGATAGACTCGGCGCCAGTGACGCTGAGATCGGCGGTCGAAAGGTAATTGGCGGTCGTCGAGAGGCCGGTCGCGGCCATCGGCGTATAAGAAGAGAGCGCGGTGGCAGCAGCCCCGTTGGCGCCGGGCACGACCCAATTGACGCCGTTGAAGGTGGCCCAGCCGCCCACGATACCATTATTAGAGACAGGGGCGGTCGAGAAGAGGACCGAACCCCCGGAGGGGACGGAAAGGTCAAGGGTGGCGCCGGCGCCACGGGCACCCAGCGAACCGAAGGTCAGGGCGGCGGTGCCACCGGCGGAGGGGATCACCTGGACCTGCGCGGCACCAGCCGTCGGGGTGAGCGCACCCACGGTCTCGGTCGAGCTCCCAGTGCCAAAACCTAAGTAGGCCAGCGTACCGCCGGCCGAATAGCGGAAAGATTCTGCGTCAAAAATGACCGCGGAGGTATCCGGCAGGATGTCGCCGTTGGCAAGGACCTCCAAGAGCTTGAGCACGCCATCGGAGACCGTGGTGGTGCCGGTGAGGGCATTGTTACCCGAGGCAGGATTGAGCACCCAGGTGCCGGCTCCGATCTTCTGGAGATTGGTGGTGGTGGCCGGGAGTAGACCGGTGATGGTATTGTCGCCGGTGTTGGTGCCGCCGAGGACGAAGGTCTTGGCGCCGGTATTGGCCGTGATGGCGCCGGTGAGGGTGAGCGGACCGTTGCCGCTGGAATTCAGGTAGGCGTTGGCCGTGGTGACATTGAGCAGGATCGGATTCGACAGGGTGGCGGTCGGACCAGTGTAAGTAAGGGTACCCGCCGTGGTGGTACCGTTACCGATGTTGATGGCCGAAGTGGTGCCGAGCGAACCGATACCCGCGACCACCAAGGTGCCTTGGCTGATCTGGGTGAGACCGGTGTAGGCGCCGAGCACGCCCTGCAGGGTGGCCTGACCCTGGCCGGACTTGGTGAAGCGATGTGCGCCGCCAGAAGTGATGATGCTGCCGGTCAGCAAGGTGTCACCGGAACCCTGGAAGGTGAGCGTGCGGGCGTTGGTCGTGTTCGTGCGCCAGAGGTCGCCGCTAAGGGTGAGCAGGCCGGAGAGGTTGGTGTTGACGTTGAAGTCGCCGAAATTGCCGGCGGCACCGCCAAGCGTGGTGCCGATGAAGTTGCTGTAGCCGGTGAAAGTGGCACCGTAGCCGTTGCGACCGCTGAAATTATAATTGGTGATATTGTCGCCGCCGCCCTTGGACAGATTTCCGAAGGTGATGGTCTGACCGACGGCGGCCGAGGGTCCGGAAGCATCGCCGAGACCGTGGTCGATGAACAGATTGCCGCTGGCGTTGTTTCGGAAATGGAAATTGCGGTCGCTCCAGTTGTTCAGAGCCGTGCGGACTTCGAGACCGCCGTTGACGAAGTCGACGTTCTGAGCGGTGCGATTCAGACCGAGGTTCGTCGGATCAGTCACGCGGATCCAACCGCTACCGGCGCGCACCTGACCGTTGAAACGATTCTGGTCGCCCTGAATCCACAGCGTGGTGGCGTAGGTCATCCCTTCCTTGTACAGACGGTCCTGGCCCGCGTCGTAGGAGACGATCTTGCCGGCAACGATGAAATTACCGTCGCCGTAGAACATCGAGACGTTGCCGGAGCCGAGGGCGAGATCCCCCGAGATGGTGGTGATGCCGGGCGTGGCGTGGAAGCGCGTTTCCGTGCCGGAACCCATCGTGACGCCACCAGTGAAATTATTGTTGCCGACGGACAGGATGGCGCCGGAGGCGTTCGCCGCGCCGGGACCGCGACCGGAAGCGGAGATCTCGCGGGCGACGTTGATGCCGGTGATGCCGCCCTGGATGACGAGCGAGCCGCCGCTGAAGCCCGGATTACCGGTGTTGCTGATGCCCTGGATCATCACCGGACCCGTGCCCGCGCCGAGCTGGGCGGAGTTCGTGATGACGACGGCGCCGCCGCGGATCAGCAGGTCGCCGGTGAAATCATTGCCCACATTGGCGAGGACGAGCGTGCCGTCGCCGGTCTTGAGCAAACCTTGATTGCCCGAGATCTTGGCGGTGGCGGTGACCCGAGAACCCAGGGCCACGCTTACGACCGGCTGCACGGGAGCCCCGGCCGGAGCGGCCAAAGTCAGCGCCGAAGAGCCGGCGATCTCATACGAATTCCAGCCGGAAAAATTCAGTCCGCCGATCGTGATGGCTTCGCCCAACGTGACGACATTGCTGCCGCCAACGGCGCCGGCGAAATACGCCACGTCATTGAGCGTGAACGAGCTGGCAATCGTCGCTTGATCACCGAGCGTGGTGGTCGCGCTGCCCGCGTTGAACCAATTGGCCGTGGTCGTATCCCAGGCGCCGGTGCCGCCGAGACCAGCGACGCCACTGGTGGTGTCCCAGAACAAGTTCGCGGCCTTGGCAGGCTTGGGCGCGCCGACGGCGAGCAACGCGGCGGCGACCATGAGCGAGGCACGCGAGAAGAGGGGACGAGACTTCGAACTTTTCATTAGAATAGAATTTAGGGAGGCCACCGGGGGGTGGCATCAATTGGGGATGAGGTAATCTTGGGGTGAAGCCCCTATCGGCACAATCGAATTTGTCCCTTTTTCGGCTCGAATAGGTGAAAATCCTGCTTTCCGATCAGGGATAGTATTTATTTGTCAAAAATAAGTAAATATCAGTCATTAAGCCGTTTAAACGACTGAATAAATGAATTAAACGACCATTATATGCGTTTAAAAGTTATTCACACCCCGATTAATCAATTAGCCCGAAACTGAGCAAAAAAGCGCGGCAGAGCCGCGAGGTGAAAGCGGTTAGCGGTTGGGAAGACAAACGAGCAAAGGGAGACCGGATGATTGGCTGGCGGGCGAGGTAGGGCTGACCACCCTTGGTCAGCCGGGGGGCCAGGTAGGGACAGCACCACGTGCTGTCCTCGGGGGCACCAGCGCCAAGGGAGGACGCGATGGTGATCACGTCCCTACCCTCGATACAGCTAGGTCAGCACGCAGTGCTGACCCTACCCAAGAAAGGTATTAGCGGTAAGCGGTTGGCGGTTAGCGGTTTGGAAGAAAAACGAGCAAGGGGAGACCGGAAACCGGAAAGTTTGCTGCGGACATAAGGACCCCAGCCAATCATCCGGTCTCCGGTTTCCCTTTGAGCCTTTTGATTTCAGATCGGGTGGCAGGTGGCAGCCCCAGGTGGCCGGTGGCAGGTGGCAGCCCCGGGTGGCCGGTGGCGGCTGTTCCATGCAGCCCTCCACTCAGTCCTCAACGCAGCCCTCCATTCAGTCCTCTATCATCGATTCAGCCATCTGTCATCCGTCATCGATTCAGTCATCCATTCAGTGATCCATGCAGCCCAACCCGATACAGCTAGGGCAGCACGCGGTGCTGCCCCTACCTCAAGCCAGTGTCCTGAAATAACGAAGAACGACGAACCAAGAACTAGGAACAGCCCAGATCAGCATCCACTATGTCGTGACGCGGTCCCGACCCTACCCAGCGCGGCGGAGCCGCGAGGTGGAGGCGGTTAGCGGTTGGCGGTTGGGAACACAGCCAAGACAAACTAGGGCAGCACGCGGTGCTGCCCCTACCCAATCAGCTTAAGGACCTGCTCCGCCAACAACGCCATGCCTAGGCCGGAGAAGCCGATCAGGGTCTCGGTGATCGTCCAGGTGCGCAGGGTCTGGCCGACGGTCAGGCCGAGGCATTCCTTGACCATCCAGAAGCCGCTGTCGTTGAGGTGCGAGAGGAAGAGCGAGCCGCAGCCGATGGAGATGACCATGAGCTCGGGGCTGGTGCCCGGATGCGCGGCCAGCACGGGCGCGATGAAGCCGGAGGCGACGGTGATGGCGACAGTCGCGGAGCCGGTGGCGACGCGAATGAAGGCCGAGACGAGCCAACCGTAGACGAGCAAGGGCAGGCCCGCGGAGGCCGCGAGTTCGGCGAGCTGCTTGTCCACGCCGGCCGTGCGCATGACGAGCGCGAAGCCGCCGCCGGCGCCGACGAGGATGAGCGTCATGCCGATGCCGGACACGCTCTGCTCGGAGAATTTCAGGAGTTCGCCGGCGCTGCGTCCGCAACGTTTCCCGAACGCCCACATCGCGAAAAGCACCGATAAAAGCAGGGCGATCACGGGGTTGCCGATGAAGAGGCCGATCTTGCCCCAGAGCGCTTCCTTGGCGTGCAGGAGCTCGACCAGCGTGCCCGTGAGCAGCAGCAAGACGGGCAGCAGGACGGTGAAGATCGTCAGGCCGAACGTCGGCAAGGTCTGGCCGGCGGAGACCGACGGCGTGAACTCCGGCGTGGCGACGTCGACGCGCTTGACGGCGATCTTCGCGAAGAACGGACCGGCGATGGCGGCGACGGGAATGCCCAGCACGAGCGCCCACAGGATCACCTTGCCCATGTCCGCGTGCAGGGCCTCGATCGCGATGACGGGACCAGGATGCGGGGGCATCAGTCCGTGCATGACGGACAGGAACGAGAGCAGCGGGAGAACGAGCAGCAGGAACGGTTTACCGGTTTCCTTGGCGAGGGTGATGACGATCGGGAGGATGAGCAGCAGGCCGACCGCGAACCAGGTCGTCATGCCCACGCAGAGGGCCAGCAGGATGATGCACAGGCCGATGCGCGCAGGCCCGAGCGTGCGGATGAACTGCTTGGCGAGCACCCCTGCCCCACCCGATTCGGCGAGGAGTTTACCGAAGACGACCCCGAGCACGATGATCGCGCCGGTGCCGGCCAGAGTGTTGCCGAAGCCCGTCTGGAAGGCCTTGAGGACCTCCGCCATGGTCAGGGCGCCGGAGGTGGCCACGACCATGGCCCCCAACGTCAGCGAGCTGATCAGCAGCGCGATGAAGGGGTTGAGCTTCAGCCAGGTCACCAACAGGACCAGGACGGCGATGGCGAGCAGGGCGTAAAGCATGGCGTCAGGGTATCAGGGTTTCGGCGGGGCGACCGTGGCACGAGTAGCACCCGTGCTGATGCCCCCGTCAACCAACAAGGTCTGGCCGGTGACGTAACGGCTCTCCTCCGAGGCGAGGAAGACCACCGGGCCGGCGAGGTCGTCCGGCGCGCCGGGGCGCTTGAGCGGGATGCGGTCGCAGAGGTATTCGACCCACTCGCGGTTCTCGTAGAGGACGGCGTTCTGGGCGGTCTTGAACCAACCGGGCGCGAGGCAATTGACGGTGACGCCGTGGCGACCCCAGTCGTCGGCGAGGCTCATGGTGAGCTGCTTCACGCCGCCGCGGCTGGCGCCATAAGGGGCGAGGCCGGCGTAACCGGCGACGCAGGTGACGGAGCCGATGTTCACGATCCGTCCGTAACCGCGCGAGATCATGCCCGGGGCGACGGCCTGCGACGTGAAGAACGTGCCGCGGAGATTGGTATCAAGGACCATGTTCCAGTCCTCCCAGGTGACCTCGAGGGCGGGCTTGCGCGCATTGCAGCCGGCATTGTTCACGAGGATGTCGATGCGGCCCATCTGCTTCTCGACTTCGGCGACGGCGGCCTTGATGCTGGCGTGATCGCGGACGTCGAGATCGACGCCGCAGGTGCGGCGGCCGAGGGCCTCGATCTCCTTGCGGAAAGGGGCGAGCTTGGACGCGTCGCGGCTCGACATCGCGATGTCGGCGCCGGCCTGCGCGAGGGCGCGGGCGAAGTATTGGCCGAGGCCGCGGCTGGTGCCGGTGATGAAGGCGACCTTGCCGGTGAGATCGAAGAAAGCCATTGATTCTATGGGTCAGACCTGAGGGGCGAGGATGACCTTCATGACGCCGGGAGCGCCTGCGTAGAGCTTGGCGAACCAGTCGGCGCCCTGCGCAAGCGGAGCGACGGCGGAGATGATCTTGTCGACCTTGATCTGCTGGGTGGCGAGGAGCTCGATGCAGCGCGGGATCTCGCCGGCCGAGGCGCACGAACCCTGCAGGCGGAGCTGGCGGGTGACGACGACCTGGAGCGGGAGCTCGGTCTTCGGAGAGAGATTGCCGACGAGCGTGACGGTGCCGCCTTTACGGACGGCGTGGATCGCGGAGAGGACGGTGGCGTTGAGGCCGACGCACTCGAACGCGGCGTCGGCACCCTGCCCCTTGGTCAGCGACTTGACGTATTCGGTGAGGTCGCCGCCGGCCTTGGGATTGAAGCTGTGGGTGGCGCCGAGTTCTTTGGCGACGGCGAGGCGCGAGTCCTCGGTGTCGACGGCGATGACCTGCGCGAAACCCGCGATTTTAGCGGCTTGGAGCGTGAGCAGGCCGATCATGCCGGTGCCGACGACGACGGCGGTATCGCCCGGGGCGACGGGGGTGAGGCGGACGGCGTGCACGCCCACGGAGACGGCCTCGATCATGGCGGCTTCGGCGAAACCGAGCTCGGCGGGCAGCTTGTGCAGGATGCGGGCGGGGACGGTGACGAACTCGGCGAAGGCGCCGTGACGGCGGTAGTCGCCACAGGAGACGCCGAGGACCTGGCGGTTGTCGCAGAGGTTCACGTCGCCACGCTTACAGTGGACGCACTCGCCGCAGAAGACCGTGGAATCGAAGGTCACGCGGTCGCCCGGGGCGAAACCCTTCACCTGGGCGCCGACGCCGGTGATGACGCCCGCGGCCTCGTGGCCCATGACCAACGGGGGGATGCGGCGGCCCGTGGAGCCGTCGTAACCATGGATGTCGGAACCGCAGATTCCGCAGGCGCGGACCTGGATCAGGACGTCTTCCGGACCGCAGACCGGATCGGCCACGTCCACGTAGGACATCTTCTTATATTCGGTGAGGAGCAGGGCTTTCACGAAGGGAGAGGAAGGAGGGTTTTGGGCGAGGGGGCAAGACAAGGGAGGATGAACTCCGAGAGTATCGAGTATGGAGTATCGAGTATCGGGGGAGTGCCTGTCTTGTGGTAGGGGCAGTACCGCGTGCTGCCCTAGCTTTGCCTTGGCTGTGTTCCCAACCGCCAACCGCTAACCGCTTCCACCTCGCGGCTCCGCCGCGCTGGGTAGGGTCGGGACCGCGTCACGACATAGGGCTGCTCTAGGCTGTTCTTAGTTCTTGGTTCGTCGTTCTTCGTTATTTCAGGACACTGCCTCGAGGTAGGGTCAGCACTGCGTGCTGACCTAGCTGCGCCGGGTTGGGCTGAATGGAGGACTGAGTGGAAACCAGCCACCTGCCACCTGAAGTGGATGACTGGGTCGATGACAGATGACTGAATTGATCACGGAGGGCTGAATGGAGGACTGCATTGAGGACTGAGTGGAGGGCTGAATTGAAAAAGGCCCGCCACCGGCCACCCGGGGTTGCCACCTGCCACCCGAAGCGAAATCATAAAATCCAAAGGGAAACCGGAGACCGGATGATTGGCTGGGGTTCATATGTCCGCAGCAAACTTTCTGGTCTCCGGTCTCCCTTTGCTCGATGATCTTTCCAGCCCCCCCCCAACTGCCATTACCCGGCGTGGGTAGGGTCAGCACTGCGTGCTGACCTCGTTGCATCGGGTAGGGTTGAGCGACCTCGCTCAACCGCATGGCCGCCGCAGGGCGGCCGAGGGTAGGGGCGTGGCTTCGCCGCGCCCCTACC
>Ga0255083_1000028_pt1 | contig 30973 bp, 33 predicted proteins | sample Colum_Colum_RepC_FD_188460 | JGI IMG/M metagenome (GOLD analysis project Ga0255083, IMG submission 188460) | Freshwater microbial communities from Columbia River, Oregon, United States - Colum_Colum_RepC_8h | ecosystem: Environmental > Aquatic > Freshwater > River | place: USA: Oregon...
GGACGCCGGCAACATGATCAAGCCGATGCTGGCACGCGGTGAACTCCGCATGATCGGTGCCACGACCCTCGACGAGTACCGCAAGCACGTGGAGAAGGATCCGGCCCTCGAACGGCGTTTCCAGCAGGTGTACGTGGGGGAGCCGACGGTCGAGGACACCATCGCGATCTTGCGCGGACTCAAGGAGCGCTACGAGGTCCACCACGGTGTACGAATTCAGGACTCGGCTCTGGTGAGTGCGGCGGTTCTCTCGAACCGCTATCTGACCAATCGGTTTCTGCCCGACAAGGCGATCGACCTCGTGGACGAAGCGGCGAGCAAGTTGCGGATCGAGATCGATTCGTTGCCGACCGAGATCGACGTGATCGAGCGGCGCATCATGCAACTCGAGATCGAGAAGGTCGCGCTCGAGAAGGAGAGCGACACCGCATCGAAGGAGCGCCTGGGTGCTCTCAGCGACGAACTCGTGCTCCTGCAGGGGAGTTCGGCCGAGATGCGCAAGCACTGGCAGGCCGAGAAGGACTCCATCACGGCGATCCGCAGCCTCAAGGAAGAACTCGAGCAGTTGCGGGCCACCGCCGACAACGCCGAGAAGTCGGGCGACTACCAGAAGGCATCCGAACTCAAGTACGGGAGCATTCCCGAACTCGAGCGTCGCATCGTCGACGTCACCGGCCACCTCGACGAACTGCAGGGTTCGAAGCGGATGCTGAAGGAAGAAGTCGACGCCGAAGACATCGCCGAGGTCGTGAGCAAGTGGACGGGTGTGCCCGTCACGCGGCTCATGGAAGGTGAGATGTCCAAGCTCGTTCACCTCGAAGAACTCCTGCACCAGCGTGTGGTCGGTCAGCACGAGGCGGTCGTCGCCGTTTCCAACGCGATTCGTCGGAGCCGGGCCGGTTTGTCGGATCCCAACCGACCCATCGGTTCGTTCCTGTTCCTCGGCCCCACGGGAGTGGGCAAGACCGAGTTGGCCCGCGCCGTCGCCGAGTTCCTGTTCGACGACGAACGAGCCATGGTGCGGATCGACATGGGTGAATACATGGAGAAGCACTCGGTGTCGCGCCTCGTGGGTGCGCCTCCGGGCTACGTCGGTTACGACGAAGGCGGACAACTCACCGAGGCCGTGCGCCGCCGTCCGTACAGCGTGGTGTTGCTCGACGAGATCGAGAAGGCGCATCCCGACGTCTTCAATATCTTGTTGCAGGTGCTCGACGATGGTCGGCTCACCGACGGTCAGGGTCGCACGGTCGACTTCACCAATGTCGTGGTGGTCATGACCTCGAATCTGCCCGGTGAACCCATCGAGTACTTCAAGCCCGAGTTCGTCAACCGCATCGACGAGATCATCCGTTTCACGGCGCTGACCGAGGCCGATCTCGCGCGTATCGTCGAGATCCAGGTGGCCAAGTTGCGGGAGCGACTCGCGGCGCGTCGGATCACCCTGAACGTGACCCCCGAGGCGTTCGCGCACCTCGCGCACGAGGGTTACGACCCGATCTTCGGTGCCCGACCGCTCAAGCGGGTGATTCAGAAGGTCATCGGCGACAACGCGTCGCTTCTGATCCTCGAAGGCAAGGTCGCCGAGGACGGAATGATCAATGTCGAGGTGCAGGACGGCCGCATCGTCCTGCACTCCTGAGCGGCAAATCGACCGATAACAGCGTTCGGAAGCGATCGCCGTCGGATCGGCGAGTAGTGTTTCGGCACGTTCCCCGTCGTTAGGAGCGAGTCCATGCCCGTCACCGTCGTCATCGGAGCCCAATGGGGTGACGAGGGCAAGGCCAAGGTCATCGACCTCCTCGCCAAGGACCACTCGGTCGTCGCCCGTTATCAAGGCGGTCACAACGCTGGTCACACGGTGGTGGTCGGTACCGAGAAGTACGCGTTGCAACTGATTCCGTCGGGCGTGTTCTACGAACACGTCACCCCGGTGATCGGCAATGGCGTGGTGGTCGATCTCCCGACGCTCTTCGCCGAGATCGATCGGCTCGAGAGTCGCGGCATCTCGTGCACCAAGTTGCGCGTGTCGAGTCAGGCCCACTTGATTTTTCCGTGGCACCAATCGCACGACGCGATCTCCGAGGCCATCCGGGGCGACGACAAGATCGGCACGACCTTGAAGGGCATCGGCCCGGCCTACGCCGACAAGGCACGACGTACTGGCATCCGCGCCGGCGAAGTGCTCGATCCGGTTCGCTTCGCCGATGTCGTGCGCCGGGTGGGCAAGGAACAGAACGCGCTCATCGCGCACCTGGGCGGCGAGCAACTCGATCTCGACGACGTGGTCACCCGGTTCGTGGATTACGCGAAGCGGCTCGCTCCGTACGTGGAGAACACGGTCGACCTCTTGCACGATGCCGTCGAGTCCGGGCAGTCGGTGTTGCTCGAAGGTGCGCAGGCGACCTTCCTCGACCTCGACCACGGAACGTACCCGTACGTCACGTCGTCGAATCCCACCGCGGGCGGCGCGGTGTCGGGTTCGGGTCTCGGTCCGCGTCTGATCGACCGCATCGTCGGGATCACCAAGGCCTACACCACGCGGGTGGGCTCGGGTCCGTTCCCCACCGAACTCACCGATGCCACCGGCGAACGACTCGTCGACATCGGTCGTGAGTTCGGGACCGTGACCGGTCGACGCCGACGAACCGGTTGGGTCGACTGCGTCATGTTGCGACACGCGGCTCGGGTCAACAGCCTGACCGAACTCGCGCTGACCAAACTCGACGTGCTGGACGACTTCGACGAGATCAAGGTGTGCATCGGCTACGAACTCGACGGCCGTCCGCTGCGTGGGTACCCCGACCGCAGCGAGGTCCTCGCCCGGGTGACGCCCGTGTACGAAACGATCCCGGGCTGGAAGACCGTGTTGGGCGGATGTCGATCGGCCGCCGACTTGCCGGCGTCGGCCCGCCGTTTCATCTCGGTGGTCGAGCAGCAGGCCGGTGTTCCGGTGCGAATTGTCGGCGTCGGACCCGAACGCGACGACGTGTTGATGTGGGATGGTGGTGGCCGATGATTCCGCGTTACTCGCTCCCCGAGATGGAGAGCATCTTCTCCGACGAGTCGAAGTTCCGCCGTTGGCTCGAGATCGAGTTGCTGGCGACCGAAGCTCATGCCGCGCTCGGCGTCGTCGCCGCCGCCGATGCCGCGACGTGTCGGGCCCAGGCGCCCACTGTCGACTCGGCGTTCATCGACGCGGTGCTCGAACGTGAGCGCACGACCGATCACGACGTCGCTGCTTTCGTCGACGTGGTTCAGGAGCGCATCGGCCGGCCGGCTGGCTCGTGGATTCATTACGGACTCACGTCGAGCGACATCGTCGACACCGCGTGGTGCTGGATGCTCCGCGACGCCTGCGATCTCCTCATCGACGGAACGTCGGCTCTCTTGCGCACGGTCGTGTCGATCACCAAGCACCATCGCGACACGGTGATGATCGGTCGAACGCACGGCATTCACGCCGAGCCGACGACCTTCGGGGCCAAGGTCGCACTGTGGGCGATGCAGATCGATCGAGATCGTCAACGTCTCGTGGCCGCGCGTCGCACGATCGGAGTCTGCAAACTCTCGGGCGCGGTGGGCACTTACTCGAACATCGATCCCGAGATCGAACAGCGGGTCGGAGCCAAACTCGATCTTGTTCCGGTGCCGGCTACGCAGGTGATCGCGCGCGATCGACACGCCGAATACATCTGGGCGTGTGCATCGCTGGGCGCAACGTGCGAGATGATCGCCGTCGAGCTGCGCCATCTGCAGCGGACCGAAGTGCACGAAGTCGAAGAGGGTTTCAAGGCCGGACAGAAGGGTTCGTCGGCCATGCCGCACAAGCGCAACCCGATCTCGGCCGAGACCATCAGCGGATTGTCCCGAGTGTTGCGCGGCAATCTGCAGGCGGCACTCCAGGACGTCGCGCTGTGGCACGAGCGCGACATCTCGCATTCATCGGTCGAGCGCATCATCCTTCCGGACTCGTCGATGCTCGCTCACTACATGATCCATCGACTTCGTCGGTTGCTCGAAGGACTCCAAGTATTCCCGGAGCGCATGCGCGAGAACCTGCAATCCACCCGCGGTCTGGTGTTCAGTCAGCCGGTCCTGCTCGCTCTCGTACAGGCCGGTCTCACTCGCGACAACGCGTATCGCATCGTGCAGTCGGCGGCCAGCCAGGCGGCGAGCGGTGGCAAGGATTTTCGCGCGACACTCGCGGCCGATCCGCAGATCGCCGGCTTGCCGGGTTCGGTCCTCGACGACGCCTTCGACCTTCGTCGTTCACTCGTGCACGTTTCGCGGATCTTCGATCAGTTGCCCGAGGTGGGCTGATGGCCGAACTCCCCGCCCTCGATCCGGCCCGCTCGGCGCTTCGCGCGCACGTGCTCGAACACGCGCTGAAGGTGGGTAACTTCACGTTGAAGTCCGGCGCCAAGAGTTCGTGGTTCCTCGACACCAAGCAGACCGCTTGTCGCCCCGATGGCATCGTGCTCGTGGCCGACGTCGCGTTGTCGTTGATCCCGCCGACGGCCACGGCCATCGGCGGACTCACGATGGGGGCCGATCCGGTCGCCTTTGGTATCGCCGCGGTGGGGGCCACGCGTGGCCGAACACTGCGCAGCTTCAGCGTGCGCAAGGAAGCCAAGGATCACGGAGTGACCGGCCGCATCGCCGGTGCGTTGCAACCGGGTGACAAGGTCGTGATCACCGAAGACACGGTGACGCGCGGAACGTCGATCATGGAAGCCGTCGATGCCGTGATCACCTTCGGTGCCGAGCCAGTGCTGATCACGGTGATCGTCGATCGCGGTGGCACCTGCGCGGCGATGGCCGCCGAGCGCGGCATTCCGTTCGCGCCCATGCTCACCGCGCCCGATCTCGGGTTCGGCTACGGCACCTGAGGTTCACGACCAGTCTGAGAATCGGAATCGTTACGGGCCCAAGGACCCGTCGATTCACCACCAAGTCCCCTGGGGGACGAAGGTCATTCGGACCCATCATCGGGACATGACCGACGATCCGAATCTCCACATCGATCCGAGCCCGGGCGACAAGCGACCGATCCTTGCCGGCTTCGACGGTTCGGCCAATGCCGAAGCCGCCGTGTGGTGGGCCGCCGACATGGCGCGCGCAACCGGTCGATCATTGCGCGTGATCACGAGTTACTCGTTGCCGGCGATGGTCGGCATCGGGATGAGCGCGGGTTACGTGATGCCAGCGCTCACGTCGAGTGAAGTGCACGAGATCGATCTGAAGCACCACACGATGATGAACGAACTGGCCGATCGGGTACGCCATGGATGTCCGGGTCTGACCATCGAGACGTTTATCGATCAGGGTGCGCCGGCCACCGCGATCTTGAAGGCGAGTGAAGACGCCGCGGCCATCGTTCTCGGCACCCGCGGTGTGGGATCGGCGCAGGGTCTTCTGATGGGTTCGGTGAGCTACGCCGTCTCGCACCGTGCGAAATGTCCGGTCGTGCTCGTGCCGGAGACGAGCAATCGTTCGGTTCCCGGTCGGGTGGTGGTGGGCATCGACGGTTCCACGCGTTCGCTGCAGGCCGCGCACTGGGCGCTGTCACTTGCCAAGTGTCTGCACCGCGAACTCGAAGTGGTGACCGCTTGGCATTATCCGTACCAAGCGATGATCCCCGAGGCCGGAATGATGATGGGGCCGGGAGTCGAGGAGTTACGACTCGCGTTGTTGCGCGACGCGAAGGATGTCGCCGAGCGTGGTCGCAAGCAACTCGAAGGTCCGCACGGAACCAAGATCATGTCGAAAGCCGTGGAAGGTTCGGCCGCCGACGTACTGACGGAAGAAGCCGGTCCCCAGGACGTCATCGTGGTGTCGTCGAAGAGCCACAGCCTTCTCGCGTCGGTGTTGCTCGGGAGCACCGCGGTGGCGGTGGCCCATCGCAGTCGCGGACCAGTGGTCGTCGTTCACTCCACGTGACCCGTCGGACACCGAGGTCGTGTACGTAACCTGACGTCGTGACGCTCTCCCAACTGTTCGACCTCGAGAACCACGGCCCCGACACGTTCGTGGGCGCCGGTCGTCAGTATCCGTGGGGCGGTCTCTACGGCGGTCACATCGTTGCGCAGGCATTGCGCGCGTCGGCCGCGACGGTCGATGCGCCCATGGAGCCGCACTCGATGCGCGCCTACTTCATCCGTCGCGGCGATGCCTCCGAACCCGTCCGCTACGAAGTCGATCGCATTCGCAACGGCAAGACGTTCTGCACCCGACGCGTCGTCGCGCGGCAAACCGTCGGCGCCATCTTGAACCTCGAGGCCTCGTTCCAGGTTCCTGAGGTCAGCCCCGACGTGCAGACGATCCGTTATCCGCAGGGAGTTCCCGGACCGGATTCGGTGCAGAACTCGTCGTGGTCGGAGGTCTTCGACCGACGTTCGATCGAGCCGGCCGACATGCCCGACGACGGACGCGAGGGTCTGGGTCGGAGCATGAGTTGGTTCCGTATCTCCGAATCGATCGGCGATCCGCTGGATCCGGCGTTGCAGTTGTTGCACCGTTGTGCGTTCACGTATCTGAGTGACGATCTGCCGTCGGAATCGGTGGATCGCACTCATCCGGTTCGCTCGGTCGACCCCGATCCGCACGGCAACTACTACGGCGCGAGTCTCGATCACACGATCTGGTTCCATCGGCCGATGCGGGCCGATCGTTGGCATCTGCACGACTTCACGTGTCACTCGTTGACCAACAGCCGCGGGCTCGCCATCGGACACATCTTCAGCGACGACGGAGTCCACGTGGCCACGGCCGCGCAGGAGTTCTTGTTGCGCGAAGCGCGTCAACGTCGGGTCTGAAATGCGAAGAGGCGCCCGAAGGCGCCTCTCGGTGGTCGAGACCGGCGTCGATCCGGTGACCTTCCGCTTTTCAGGCGGACGCTCTGCCGACTGAGCTACTCGACCGTGTGCGTTCGGAAACCCGAATGCACTGGCGGTCCCGACGGGACTCGAACCCGCGACCTCCGGCTTGACAGGCCGGCGTGAACTCCAACTTCACCACGAGACCAACGACTGACTTGGCACCCCCAACGGGATTCGAACCCGTGCCGCCACCTTGAAAGGGTGGTGTCCTAGGCCACTAGACGATGGGGGCTAGGTACTTGTCCTGCTGAGAGCCTCGCCAGCCTAGCGGGGTCGGACCGGCCGTCCCACCCCGCCCTCGGCGACGAATCTCTGCTGTTCGGGGTCGTAAGCGGGTCGGGACTGGGGGTTCACGCCCTCATGAGGGCCGTGATGGCGCAGTCGACGAGCCACGACAGGAATTGATAGAGCGCCATTTCGGGCGACTCGGCGTCGTCATCGTCCTCACCAACGTTCAGAAGTGTGCCGAGGATCAGCCGGACCGCGTTGAGATTCTGGGCGAAGGCGTCGACTTCGATGCCACTGAGTGTGCGCGACTCGTCGTCCTGGAGGATCGTGTCGACGATCTCGATCGACGAGAGCCGACTGGCCACGAGTTCCTCGCGCATGAGTCGCTGATAGTCGGCTTCACCTTCGGCATCGTCGGTGTACGCCGGCGGGAAGAGCCGTTGCATCTTCGCATCGCCCACGGGAGCCGTGGTCACGAGATCGCGGATCTCACCTAGCAGTCGACGAAGCAGGTGGCGTTCGTCGGCGTCGAGTTGCAGAACGAATCCGTTTCGCGTGCGTTGAATCGGTTGACGCGGACGGCGAATCACGAGTCACCGCCGTCGGATCCGTCTTTCTGCATCGTCGCCCACAGACCGTGTTCGTGCAGTCGGAAGACGTCCATCTCGGCCTTCTCGCGCGAACCTGCACTCACCACCGCGCGACCTTTGTGATGAACGTCGAGCATCAACTCGGTCGCCTTCTCGAGGCTGTACCCGAAGAGCTTCTGCAACACGTAGGTCACGTAACTCATGAGATTGATCGGGTCGTTCCACACCAGCACGACCCAGGGGTTGTCGGGTCGGACGTCCACCTCGGTGTCGGACTCGGGTTTGACGATCGTCGAGGCCGACCCAGCGACGGGAGTCACGCATTCGACTTCCACGTGTTCATTGTCGCGGTTGGTCGGGTGTTTGACACCCCCGTACGATCAGGTGTGATGTCCGTCGGCGCCCGCCCCCTCGTCCCTTCGCGGCTCGCGCCCGGCGGGGTCTCGGCCCACGGTCCGCGGCGGGCCCCCACGACCGTGATCGGTGGGTACATCGCCCTCACCAAGCCGCGGATCATCGAACTTCTCCTGATCACCACCATCCCGACCATGGTCCTGGCCGAGCAGGGCTGGCCGAGTTGGGGTCTGGTGCTCATCACCTTGCTCGGTGGGACCCTGGCCGCCGGTGGCGCAAACGCCATCAACATGGTCGTCGACCGCGACATCGACCAACTGATGGAGCGGACCAAGGGACGTCCGCTCGTGACCGGTCTGATCGCCCCGCGGTCGGCCCTGATTTTTGCCCTCACCCTGGAAGCGGCCGCTTTTGGGGTCCTCTGGGCCGGGGCCAACCTCTTGTCGGCCGTGTTGGCCCTGTCGGCGACCCTCTTCTACGTCTTCGTGTACACCTTGTGGCTCAAGCGGACGAGCCGTCAGAACATCGTGATCGGGGGCGCGGCTGGGGCCGTGCCGGTCCTGGTGGGCTGGGCGGCGGTCCAGAATTCACTCGGTTGGGCGCCATTTGTCCTGTTCACAGCCATTTTTCTGTGGACGCCACCCCACTTCTGGGCCCTGGCCATCAAGCACGCCGACGACTACCGGGCGGCTCAGGTCCCGATGCTTCCGACGGTCGTGCCGATGGCCCAGACCGTCCGCCACATGCTCGGGTATGCCGTGGCCCTGACCGCTTGCACGCTTGTGCTCGGTCCGGTCGCCGACCTCGGCCCGCTCTACATGATCGTGGCCGGAGTTCTGGGTGTGCTCTTCGTCCTCGGCACGATCGATCTCGGTCGCCATCCCACCCCGGCTCGATCGATGAGGTTGTTCGGGTTCTCGATCTCGTACGTGACTCTTCTGTTCGGCGCATTGGCCGTCGATGTGCTCATCCGACACGGCGTGTGACACCCGTTTCCGCGTCCTCGTGGAAGGGTCGGGATTTCGGTCTGAGCAGGGAGAAATGGGTAATGTCGGTGGCTGGATTCCCTCCTGCCAACCTCAACCGCGGGCCGTCTCGGCAGCCCGCCGTGCGCGTGAAGCGAGCCACTTCGAATGACATCAATTGACACCCACCACGCGGTCGACGGAGCGGCTTCACAGCCCGCCGTTGCCACGTGGCTGACATCGGCGGACCACAAGCATGTCGGTCGCCTCTTCATCGGATCGGGCCTCGTCGGTCTCCTCGGTGGACTCGTGCTCGCGGTTCTCGTCGCCGTGGAACGAATCGATGCCGAGGGCTTCCAACTTCTCGACGAAAGCACGGCGTCCCAGGTGCTGGCCGCCGCTCGTCTCCTCCTCACGTTCGGCGCAGTCGTTCCGCTCGTGCTCGGCATGGTCGTCGCCATCGTCCCGCTCCAACTCGGGGCGCGCTCGATCTCCTTCCCGCGACTCGCCGCCACTGGTTTTTGGTTCTGGCTCACCGGTCTCGGACTCGCCGTGGCCTCGATCATCGGTAACGGTGGACCCGGTGGTGGAGAAGCCGAGATGGTCGACCTCTATCTCGCTGCGCTGGTGGTTCTCGCTCTTGGTGGCCTGATGGTGGCTGGTTCCGTGGCGACCACGGCCCTCACTTCGCGGGCACCCGGTATGGGCCTGCTGCGTGCACCGCTCTTCGCGTGGTCGTCGTTCGTCGGCTCGGTCGCCCTCTTGCTGAGCCTGCCGGTCTTCATCGGCACCAACGTCTATCTCTACGTCGACCACCGTTATGCCCGCGCCGGCTTCGGCGGCAACATGGGCGTGAACCACTGGATCGGTTGGTCGCTCTCGCAACCGTTCACCTACGTGCTCGCCATCCCGCTGCTCGGATTCGTTCTCGACGCGATTCCGGTGATGAATCGCTCGCGTCTTCCCCAGCGCGCCGCCGCCAACGTGGCGGTCGGTCTCGTGGCGGTCGGTCTACTGGCCGCCACCACGCAGTCGGCGGTCACGCTTCCTTGGGAAGGCGACGGCTTCTTCTCGGGTCTCGGCACGAAGATCGCCGATCTGCTTCCGTTCGCGCTGCTGAACCTCGTGCCGCTGCTCGGTCTACTCGGCGTGCTCGGTGGAGTGGCCCTCACGTTGAAGAGCGCCAAGCCGCGCGTCGCCTCGCCACTCGTGTTCGCCGTGCTCGGTCTGCTGACGATCCTTCTTGGTGCCGCGTCGAACGTCGTCTACGCGGTCCAGGACGCCGGACTCGCCGGAACCATCTTCGAAGCCGGCTCGTACGTCGCCGTCACCTTCGGAACGGTCACGTTGGCCTTCGGCGCCATTGCGTACTGGGGCCCGAAGGTCTGGGGCCGTCGAGTGCCCGACAAAGCGGCTCTTCCGCTCGCGTTGCTCGCCTTCGTGGCCACGGCCCTCGGCTCGCTGCCGTACATGGTGGCCGGTTTCGCCGATCAGCCCGCTGGTGTGCTCGACGGTTTTTCGTACGGCGGCCCGCAAGAACTCTGGAACGCGCTCACTGCGATCGGATTCGTGCTGATGCTCCTCGTGAGCCTCGCGTTCATCGGTCTGATCGCCAAGTCATTCACCGGTGGTGAGGTCGCCGGTGACGACCCGTGGGACGGCACCACGCTCGAATGGGCCACGTCGTCCCCGCCCCCGGCCGACAACTTCTCCGAGGTGATCGTGGTCGGCTCGGAGTATCCGCTCGCAGACATGAAGAACTCGTCAGGGAAGGTCGGCTGATGCTCGCATTGCCCCCCGCTCCGCAGCAGGCGCCCAAGCGTCAGCTCTTCGTCGGCACCGCGCTCGCGTCGGCCGCCGGCACCATGCTCCTCGGCGGAATGCTCGCCGTCTGGCTGCAGTTCCGCGCCGACGCTCCGTATCGCGAGTCGGCGCGTCGCGGTCTGATCAAGGACTGGATGCCCGAGAAGATCGTGGTTCCCGAAGTCGCCGCCAACATGATGCTGATCGCCTTCTTCGTGGTCTGCATCATGGCCCAGTGGGCGGTGTGGTCGGCCAAGCGTGGCGACCGTACGCACACCGCGATGGCTCTCGGCATGTCGGCCCTGATCGGACTCGCGGCTCTCAACTCGCAGGTCTTCATCTGGACCCAAATGGGAGTGGTCGCCCGCGACGGTGCATTCCACTCGATGTTCTACGCCGTGACCGGAGCCTTCATGGTCCTCTTGGTGGCCGGACTCGTCTACACCGCGGTGGCGGCGTTCCGATACCTCGGACGCGGCACTTCCGATGTGCAGATCGTCTCGGCACATGCCCTTTATTGGTACTTCCTCACCGCAGCGTTCTCGGCTCTGTGGTTCGTGGTCTACGTGCAGAAGTGACGAGGCGAATCCGATGATCACCACCAGCTCGAAACTCTTCTACGGACTCGGCGCCGGCGCACTCGTTGCATCGATCGTCTGGTTCATCGCCAACGACGGCGGATCGATCGGATCGGTCGCTCTGCTGTTCGCAGCGTTGTCGCTTGTCTTCCTGGGCGCCATCGCCTCGTTCACCCGCGACGGTCACGTGCTCTCCACCGACACCGCTTCGCATGCTTCGTCGGGCGCCGCCCAACGTGGAGTGAGCAACAGCATCTGGCCGCTCGGCACCGCGATCGCCATGGGTTTCGTGGTGGTCGGACTCATCAGTTCGCCCGGCATCTTCAAGGTCGGTATCGGACTCCTCATCGCCATGCTCGGCGAGTGGATGATCCAGAACTGGAGTGAGCGCGGATCGAGTGATGCCGCGTACAACGCCAAGATCCGCAACTACGTCGTGCACCCGCTCGAACTGCCGGTGGGTGGCGCGCTGTTGCTCGCCGTCATCGTGTTGTCGTTCTCGCGCATCATGCTGTCGCTCTCGCATCAGGCCGGACCGTTGGTGTTCGCCGTCGCCGGTGCCGTGATCCTCGCCTTCGGAACCCTCGTCGGCTTCCGTCGCTCGGCCAGCCCGCGCGTGATCGGCGCGATCTGTGGCGTGGCCCTCACCGCCCTCGCCGGCGTCGGAGTCGCCACTGCACTCGATGGCGAGCGTGCCGAACTCACCAAGGCCGCCGAAGAAGATCACTTCGCGCACCGTCCGTGCGGCGAAGAAGAGGAAGAAGCCGACGAAGATGCGTCACGTTCGGTGTCGGCCAAGAGCAGTGTGCAGGCCACGGTCATCCTCGAGGACGGCGTTCTCTATGCCGAAGTCGACGGCTTCGAAGGTGCTCAGCAGTCGATCACGTTGCAGCGCTCCAACCCGAGCACGATCCTCTTCATCAACCGTGATGCCGAACCTCACCGCATGGTCGTGAAGTACGGCAAGGTCGTGGAAGATCTGGGTGGTGGAGTCGAGCGGGAGACCGAACTCGAAGCGTGCACATCCAAGGTCGAAGAGGACGGACAGCAAGCCGTCACTCTCACCGTGCCGAAGCCTTCGTACGCCAGTGAAGAACCCTTCGAGATCACGGTTCCCGGTGTGGAAGGAACCAAGATCGACCTGGTGGTGCCGTGAGTCACCGCCACTCCTCTGGAGCCGATCGAGCCGAGATGCCTACTTTTCATTCAGACGACGAACGAGACGGAGTACCGATGAACAAGTCGCCGCGCCGCCGCATCATGGCTGCAGTTGGCCTCCTGGCCGGGTTGGCGTTCCTTGCCGGTTGCGCGAAAGACGCTCCGCAGGACACCTGGCAGCCCGCCGGTCCCAACGCCGAGCAGATCGACAATCTGCAGCAGCCGGTGTTCCTCGTGGCCGGCATCGTCGGTGTGATCGTGTTCGTCGCGGTGGCCTTCGCGGTGATCCGCTTCCGCGATCGTGGCCAGGCGATCCCCGAGCAGACCCACGGCAAGCCGGCCCTCGAAGTCACGCTCACCATCATCCCGGTGCTCATCCTCATCGGCGTGGCCATTCCGACCGCCGGCACGATCTTCGATCTCGCCAAGACCGATGACACCGAGATGGTCATCAACGTCACGGGTCAGCAGTGGTGGTGGGAGTACGACTACCCGTCCACCGGCTCCAACGCCGAGGCGTACGGGGTGGCCGAGCCGATCGTGACTTCCGGTCAATTGGTGATTCCCGAGAACACGAAGGTCCTGCTTCGCGTCACCAGCCGTGACGTCATCCACTCGTACTGGATCCCCAAGTTGAACGGCAAGAAGGACGGCGTTCCGGGTCGCGTGCATCTGCTCCGACTCGAAGGTTCCAAGCCCGGCATCTACGCCGGTCAGTGCACCGAGTTCTGCGGTCTGTCGCATGCCTACATGCGCATGGAGACCGTCGTGCTCACCCGAGCCGATTTCGATGCCTGGGTGGCGAACCAGTTGAAGTCGTACGAATCGCCGGCCGAGGGCACCTTGGCGGCCGAAGGCGAATCGCTGTTCATTCAGCAGTGCAGCCGTTGCCACCAGGTGAACGGTCTGACCAATGCCGATGGGGCACCGATCATTGCCGCCCCCGAGCAGTACGTGGTTTCCGGCGCGGCACCCAACCTCACGCACCTCATGACCCGCAACACCTTCGCCGGCGCAGCATGGGATCTTCTGACCGAGGAATGCCGTGACGACGTGTGGAACGCGACCGCCGAAGACTTCGGTGGCAAGTATCTCGCCGGCGTGTCGGCGGAGTGCCTCAATCAGAAGGACCTGCGCGAGTGGTTGCGCAATGCTCCCGAGAAGAAGCCCATGTACGCCGACCCCACGAAGTTGCAGGAGACCAACGGCAAGTACCGCGGTATGCCCGCACTCGGACTCACCGAAGACCAGATCGACGCACTGGTCGCCTACCTACTCGAGCGTAAGTAAGAGGAGATCACCCAGATGGCCATCATCGAACGTCCCTCGACCGAAATCGCCGTTGCCGGCGGCGCACCCTCCGGTGTGAAGCCCAGCGAGGCCCTCGGCGTGTTCAAGCGCCCCGCTGCTTCCACGTCATGGAAGGACTGGTTGGTCACGGTCGACCACAAGAAGCTCGGCATCATGTACGGAGTCGCGGCCTTCTTCTTCTTCATCGTCGGTGGAGTCGAAGCGCTTCTCATCCGTCTCCAATTGGCCGGACCCGAGGGCAAGATCCTCAGCGCCGATCAGTACAACCAGATGTTCACCATGCACGCCACCACCATGGTGTTCCTCTTCGTGATGCCGATGGTGTCGGCTTTCGCCAACTACTTCGTTCCGCTCCAGATCGGTGCCCGCGACGTCGCCTTCCCGCGAATCAACGCCTTCGGATTCTGGTGCTGGCTGTTCGGCGGTTTGTTCCTGAACTCGGCGTGGTTCCTCGGCGGCGCCGCCGACGGTGGCTGGTTCATGTACGCCCCGAACTCGTCGACGTTGTTCTCGCCTTCGCACGGCATCGATTTCTGGGTGTTGGGTCTGCAGATCACCGGTATCGCATCGCTGACCGGTGCCATCAACCTGATCGTGACCGTGCTCAACATGCGTGCCCCCGGCATGAAGCTCATGCGCATGCCGATCTTCACCTGGATGACGCTGGTGGTGCAGTTCCTGCTCCTGTTCGCCATGCCGGTCATCACCGTGGCGCTCTTCTTGCTCTCGTTCCAGCGTTCGTTCGACGCGACGTTCTTCGATGTGGCCGCCGGAGCCGACCCGCTGCTCTGGCAGCACTTGTTCTGGATCTTCGGCCACCCCGAGGTGTACATCTTGATCCTGCCGTCGTTCGGCATCGTCTCGGAGATCATCCCGGTGTTCTCCAAGAAGCCTTTGTTCGGTTACCCGATCGTGGCCATGTCGGGTGCGGCGATCGGATTCGTCGGCTGGGGAGTGTGGGCGCACCACATGTTCGCCTCCGGTCTCGGACCGGTGTCGGTGGCGGTCTTCTCGATGGCCACCATGGCCATCGCGGTCCCCACCGGCGTCAAGATCGTCAACTGGATCATGACCATGTGGGGCGGCAAGCTCAGCTTCACGGTTCCGATGCTCTTCGCCATCGGTCTCGTGGTTCAGTTCACCATCGGTGGTCTCTCGGGTGTGACGCACTCGGTCGCACCGAGCGACACTCAGCAGACCGACACCTACTACATCGTGGCTCACTTCCACTACGTGTTGTTCGGCGGGGCGATCTTCGGACTCTTCGCCGGCTTCTACTACTGGTGGCCCAAGATCTTCCGTAAGCAGTTGAGCGAGAGCATCGGCAAGTGGAACTTCTGGCTGATGGTCATCGGTATGAACATGACCTTCGGTCCGATGCACATCCTCGGTTTGCAGGGCCAGCCCCGTCGTATGCAGGTCTGGACCGAAGCCCGCGCCGGTGAGGGATTCTTCAACATCGGCTTCTGGAACCGCATCGCGTCGCTCGGCTCGTTCATCCTGGCCGTCGGTGTCCTGCTGTTCATCATCAACGTCGTGTACACGCACAAGTCGAAGAAGGTGGCCATCGCCCCGCTCGACCCGTGGGACGCGCGTTCACTCGAGTGGATGACCGCCAACCCGCCGGTCGAGCACAACTTCGACTCCATCCCGACCGTCAATAACCTCGACGAGTTCTTCCACCGGAAGTACGCCGAGGATCCGAACACCCACGAGGTGCGTCAGGTGGCGACGGCCGAAGAAGTGCTGGCCGAACTCAACGCCCACCCCGACGAGCACATCCACATGCCGTCGCGGTCGTACTGGCCGATCCTCGTGTCGCTGTCGTTGCCGATCATTTGCTACGGACTCATCTACAACCGTCTGTTGATGGGTGTGGGCGCGGCCTTCCTGCTGCTCACGATGTTCGGCTGGGCGATGGAGCCCTCCACGGCTCCCGATGACGATTTCGATCCGCCGGCACCCGGTGAAGGTGGCGGTCACACGAAGGAGCTGGCTCCCCTTGGCTGACACCGCTCTCGCCCACGGCGCCGATCACGGCGCACACCACACCACGACGGGCTTGTCGAACAACAAGCTCGGCATGTGGATCTTCCTCGGATCCGAGTGCCTTCTGTTCGGTGGTCTCATCTCCACGTACATGCTCTACAAGGGACGCGTTTCGACCGGGCCCCAGCCCGATCAGATCTACGACATCCCGTTCACGTCGGTGAGCTCGTTCGTGCTGCTCATGAGTTCGCTCACCATGGTGCTCGCCGTGTCGTCGGCCCATCGTCGCGACGATCGCAACACCAACCTGTGGCTCACGGTGACGGCGCTCCTCGGCGCGACCTTCGTGGGTGGTCAGGTGTACGAGTTCACGGCCTTCTACCGCGAGGGATTGGGCTTCACGACGAGCCTGTTCGGCTCGAGCTTCTACACCCTCACCGGCTTCCACGGAGTCCACGTGACCGTCGGAATCATCATGTTGATGGCTCTCGTCGGCATGGTGCGTCGCAATCGCATCCCCGGCAGCAAGGCCGAGACGGTCGAACTGATCGGCTTGTACTGGCACTTCGTCGACATCGTGTGGATCGTGATCTTCACCCTCGTCTACCTGATCCCCTCCTGAGGCCTAAGGACCGAACATGAGCACCGCTACCGAGCACGCGAGCCATACCGATCACGCGCATGAGGAGTCGCACGGCGCCTCCGACAAGCAGTACGTCGTCATCGCCCTCATCCTCGCGGCCCTGACCGCGATCGAGGTCTCCACGTATTACGTCGATTTCGGCCCGCTCTTCATGCCCACGCTGTTCGTGCTCATGGCCGTGAAGTTCGTGATCGTCGTCTCGTACTTCATGCACCTGAAGTTCGACAACAAGCTCTTCAGTTACCTCTTCTATACCGGCCTGATCCTCGCCATCGCCGTGTATTGCGGCGCCTTGGCGACGTTCAAGTTCTTCCTGCAGAAGGGCTGATCATGTTGGCGGCCGATCTGGCCGAACCGTGGCGCTTCCAGGTCCACATCGAGGTCTGGCTGCTCGTGGCCTTCCTCGTGGCGTCGTACGTCTACATGGTGCGCGTGCTGGGTCCGCGAGCGGTGGGTCCCGGAGGAGTCGTGGTGACCTGGCGTCAGAAGCTGGCCTTCGTGGCCGGAATCGCCGTGTTGTGGTTTGCATCGGATTGGCCGGTGCACGACATCGCCGAGGAGTACCTCTATTCGGTGCACATGTTCCAGCACATGGCGCTCACGTACTTCATGCCGCCGCTCGTCGTGCTGGCCACACCCGAGTGGTTCGCCCGCACGTTGGTGGGTGACGGTGGTTTCTACCGGTTCATGAAGTTCATGGCTCATCCGGTGCGGGCCGCCTTCTTGTTCAACGTCGCGGTGATGGTGAGTCACGTGCCGGGTGTGGTGAATGCTTCGGTCTCCAATGGCCCGCTCCACTACGGCATCCACGTGTTCCTGGTGTCGAGCGCGATCCTGATGTGGCTGCCGGTGTGCGGACCGTTCAAGGAGTTCCACATCGGATACATGGGTCAGATGATCTATCTGTTCATGAACAGCGTGGTGGCCACCGTTCCGGCGGGCTGGCTCACCTTCGCCGAGGGCGTGGTGTACAAGCACTACAACATCCCGTGGCGAGTGTGGGGCATCTCGGTCACCGACGACCAGCAGATCGCCGGCGCGATCATGAAGATCGGTGGCGCCGCGTTCCTGTGGGCGATCATCATCGTCCTGTTCGTCAACAAGTTCGTGAAGACGTTCCGGACCGAGAACGAAGGCGCCTATGTGCGCAAGCCCCTCACCATGGCCGATGTCGAGAAGGCCTTCGAGGAGAGCGAACCCATTCGCGAGTCCGAGCGTCGGTAAGAACGTGCGGACACTGTCGCTGGCCGCCGGGGTGATGACCGACATCGGTCCGGCGAAGATGGTCGAAGTGTGTACGCGGGCGGGCTGGCCGGCCTGCGGCATCTGGTACGACCACTCCACCTGGGACGCCGCGACCACTCGTGAAGTCCGGCGGCGGTTGGACGACTCGGGCTTGTCGGTACTCGACGTGGAGCCGATTCTCCCGCGCGACGGTCACGACGATCACGGTGAGGCGTTGATCGACGTCGCCGCCGAACTCGGTGCGAAGTTCGTGCTCTTCGCGTCCCGATTGTCGGAACTCGATCATTCGGTCGAGCGCTATCGCCAACTGTGCGCGCATGCGCATTCGTCCGGCGTCACCATCGCCTGTGAATTCCTTCCGCTCTTCCCGGTGAAGAACTTGTCGCTCGCGACGCAGATCGTCGAACGATCGGGAGCGGAGAACTCGGGTGTCCTCATCGACAACCTGCATCTCGCCCGCTCCGGATCCACGGTGGCCGAGGTGCGTGCCCTCGATCCGGCACTCTTTCCGTACGTGCAGATCGCCGATGCCCCGGCGAGCGCTCCGGCCACGATGGCCGATCTCGGTTGGGAGGCGATGAACGGTCGCACGTGCCCGGGGGAGGGCGAGTTGCCGATCGCCGAACTGTTGTCGGCCGTACCCGACGTACCGATCTCGTTCGAGATTCGTTCGGCGAAGTTGATCGAGGACTTCCCCGATCCGTTCGAACGCGCCGCTCACGTGTGGGCGCGTTGTCGCTCGCTGGCCTGAGTCACTCCCAGCGGAAAGTCGCTGCGGCCACGAGCGGCATGGCCACGGCCCAGGCGGCCAGAACGATCCACGACGTGCTCGGTTGGGTGGCCGCACCCGAACCGATCAGCGCGTCGCGCAGCACGTCGGCCAACGCACCCGACGGCAGATACTTGGCCACCGATTCCATGGGTCCGGGCAGGTTCTCGAACGGAATCACCATGCCACCGAGCAACAGGAGTGCGATGTAGAGGCCGTTCTGGGCGGCGAGGTTGATCTCGGCGCGCAGACGACCGGCGATGAACAGGCCAAGTCCACCGAACGCCGCCGTGCCGAGACCCACGGCACCAAGAGCCAGCAACCAACGCGTGTCGTCGGCTCGCCAGTCGAGGAGAAGCGCGATCGGAACGAGCAGCGCGACTTGGACGATCTCCACGACGAGGACGGTGATGATCTTGGCGGCCAACCATCGGGGACGACCGAGTGGCGTGACGCCGAGGCGCTTCAGGACCTTGTAACTGCGTTCGAAGCCGGTGGCGATTCCGAGGCTGACCATGGCCGAACTCATGATGGCGAGGGCGATCACCCCTGGTGTGAGGAAGTCCATGTGATCGTCGAGACTGCTCGGCAACACATCGGTGAGTCCGAAGAACACGAGGATCATCACCGGGATCACGATGGTGAGCAGGAGTTGCTCGCCATTGCGCGCGAGGATGCGCACTTCGGCCCCGAGCTGGGAACGGAAGGGACCGCTCATCTTTGATCTCCGGTGAGTTTCTTGAACACGTCCTCGAGGCTGGCCAGACCGGCACGCAGTTCGATCACGTCGATCCCGTGTTCGCTCAGCCATACCGCGAGCGCGGCGACGAGACCTTGGGGCGCGTCCTCGATCGTGTAGTGACCGGGTTCGACCTCCACGAGCCAGTCGGCGATGTTGGCCGGTAGGTCCTCGAGGCGGAGAGGCTTCGCGGTGCGCAACCGAACAGCCTGGCGGGCCTTGCGCACGTCGTCGAGCGATCCCTCCACGAGCACACGACCGCGATCGAAGATCACGACGCGGTCGGAGACCTTCTCGGCTTCGTCGAGTTCGTGCGTGGCGAGCACCACGCCGCAACCGCGATCGGTGAGCGAGCGGATGATGGCGCGGATCGTGTCGCGCCCATTCACATCGACGCCGCTCGTCGGTTCGTCGAGGAACACCACGTCGGGTCGGCCGACGAGCGCCAGGGCCAACGAGAGTCGTTGCTTCTCACCACCCGAGAGCCGCCGCCACGGTGTGCGCTGACGATCGGTGAGACCGACCATCTCGATGAGTTCCCGGGGATCGGATGACTGGGCTTCGGCCCGGTGGTACAGACCGCAGAACTGGCGAACGACGTCGATCGGACGGGCCGACGGGTAGACGCCACCTTCCTGCAGCATCACACCCATCCGCGGCCGCAGGTTGCGCTTGTCGGACCGCTCCGACGGATCAAGGCCGAGCACCCGAACCGAACCGGCGGTACGAGTTCGCAGACCCTCACAGACTTCGATGGTGCTCGTCTTGCCGGCACCATTCGGGCCGAGGACAGCGGTCACCTGACCGGCGCGGGCCGAGAACGACACGCCGTCGACGGCCGTGAGTCCACGATCACCCCGGCCGTAGCGCACCACGAGTCCGTCGACCTCGACCACGTTCTCGATAGTGCGCGACGTGATGCGACTGGCGCGGATCGCGCCGACATCGGGCGTGGGGGAGTCGGGTTGGGCGACCGGATCCACCTCGTGAACACTAGTGGTGGGTCAATGCACCGGACCTCTCACGGGTCCGACGGATAGCCTCTGTCACCTGTGATCGATGTTCGCCTTCTTCGTCAGGATGCCGATGCGGTGCGCGCGGGCCTCGCCCGACGGGGCAAGCCCGAACTCCTCCTGCAACTCTCCGAAGCGATCACTCTCGACGTCGAAGTGCGCGAGATCGGAACCCGCCGCGATGCGATCCGCGCCCGGGTCAACGAACTCTCCAAGCAGGTAGGAGCGGCCCGGCGTGACGGAAATTCGGCGGCCGCCGACGATCTGCAAAAGCAGAGCCGCGAACTCGGCGACGAGGAGCACGCACTCGCCGCCCGGGCCGACGAACTCCAGGAGCAACTGCGGCAGATCCTCCTGCGGATCCCCAACGTTCCGCACCCCGAGGCGCCCGACGGAGCGAGCGATCACGACAATCCGGTCGTGAAGGGTCCATTGCAGATGCCGGCCTCGTTCACCGAACAGCAGCGCGTTCCCCACTGGGACACCGCGGCCCGCCTCGGCATTCTCGACAGCGAGCGCGCGGTCAAGTTGAGCGGTGCGATGTTCACCATGCCGCGCAAGGCCGGAGCCATGCTCTCGCGGGCGCTGTGCCAGTACGCGCTCGACATGAACGCCGATGCGTACGAGGAAGTGCGTCCACCGTCGCTCGTGACCACGGCGACCCTCACCGCCACCGGTCAGTTGCCCAAGTTCGCCGACGACGCCTACGCCATCGAGCGCGACGACCTGTGGTGCATCCCGACCGCCGAGGCTCCGCTCACGTCGTTGTACTCGGGCGAGATCCTCGACGAAGCCGCGTTGCCGGTGCGCCTCATGGCGTACTCACCGTGCTTCCGGCGTGAAGCGGGCTCGGCCGGACGCGACACGCGCGGCATGCTGCGGGCCCACGAGTTCGACAAGGTCGAGATTCTGGCGCTGGCCACCCCCGAAGAGGCCGCCACGATGCTGCTCGAACTCCGCGATCGCGCCGAGCGTCTGATCGCCGGTCTCGGTCTGCCGTACCGGATCATCGAGATCTGCACGGGTGACATGGGTCAGAGTCATCATCGGAGTTTCGACATCGAGGTGTACGCGCCCGGTTGCGATTCGTGGCTCGAGGTCTCGTCGGTGAGTTGGTTCAGCGACTATCAGGGGCGCCGGGCCGACATCCGGTATCGCCGCGCCGGTGAGAAGGGGACTCATCTCGTGCACACCCTGAATGGTTCGGCCCTGGCCGTGCCGCGAGTGTGGGCAGCCATCGTCGAGAACTTCCACCAGCCCGACGGCAGCGTGGTGATCCCCGAAGTACTGCGTCAGTACATGCGCGGCCTCGAGCGCATCACGGCCTGATCCGATGAGCGACGACCGTCGGCACGACCACGTGCGCGATCGTCGCGTGCAATACGAGACCGCCGGTCTCGACCTCGAACATCTCGATCGTTCGCCGGTGACCCAGTGGCACCGTTGGTACAACGAAGCCGTGGAGGCCGATCTGCCCGAGCCCAACGCGATGGTGGTTGGCACGGTCGATGCCGACGGCCAACCTGATTCGCGAGTGGTGTTGGTGCGCGCGGTCGACGACCGCGGCCTGTGTTTCTACGGCAATTACCGAAGTGCCAAGGGTCAGCAGATCGCGGCGGCGCCGATGGCGGCCACGGTGTTTCCGTGGCTCGCGCTGCATCGACAGGTTCGGGTGCGCGGCCGGGTCGAGGTGTTGTCGGCCGCCGAGAGTGACGAATACTTCGCGTCGCGACCGCGCGACAGTCAGCTCGGTGCGTGGGCATCGCCCCAGAGCGAGCCGATCGCCGACCGTTCGGTGCTCGACGACGAGTTGGCCGCGGTTGCTGCACGATTCCCGGGTGTGGTGGAGCGTCCGCCGCATTGGGGAGGGTGGCGGCTCGTGCCGGTGAGTTTCGAGTTCTGGCAAGGTCGGCCGAGCCGACTCCACGATCGCTTCCGCTACTCGCGCCAACCCGACAACTCCTGGACCATCACCCGCCTCGCCCCCTGACCCCGTGGTTTTGGTGATGATTTTTCACCGTATAGGTGAAGAAGGCACACCAGAAATCCACGTCGTGGCGGCTTCGGCGAGGGCATTCACGAGCGATGCGGTGTGCGGATTGAGATCCGGACCTTCCCAGTCCCACCACATCGGACTCGTCCCTCGTACTCGTGGCGGTAGTTCGATCTGCACGCCGGTCCCGGGCGGAAGATTGACCGGATTACGCGGATGCAAGCCGCGCAGATCGGACGGAATCGCATCGATGTCGGTGATGACGTCGTAAGCCGGAAGATGTCGGCGCAAGTGGCCACCCACGTGTTCGGCGAGATCGCGATGCCGACCACCGACGAGAAGCGATGCGAAGAAGCCCATGCGCCCGAAGCCGTGAATGGTGATCACGCTGTGCACGTGCTCGATGAAGGAGTGAAGTCGTTCGGAGGCCGACGGCGACACCTCGATCGACGGGATGTGTCGCTCCATGCCGATCGGTTGGTGAACACCGTAGTAACTCGCCCCGGCCCGTTCAGCGGCGGCTTGCGCCACGACCTCGGTGACTTCTTCGAGTCCGCCGCCGTGATACGCCATGAAACCGATTCGGTGCTCGCGGGCGAGTTCGTGTCCGCGCAGAACACAAACCTCTTCCACTTCCGGATGATCGAGGAGTTCTCGAAACCGCGACATGATCAGATGACGCGATTCCGTCGCCGCACGACGACACTCCCGATGGCCGCGATGCCGATTACGAGCGCAGTGACGATGGCGAGGGTCGCGCGATTGCCGTCGATCCAGCGCGAGAGGTGTTCCTGCCAGCCGATCACGCGACCGGTGAGATCGTCGTCGTACTTCTCGCGGATGTCGTTGTACCAGTACCAAGCGAGATAGAGCCCCGACAGGATCATGATGATCGCCGAGGCGATCTCGACGTACTTCATGCCGGTGCGCAGTACTCGTAGCAATCCGGACCGGGTCAGGGCCATCGAGACGGTGAGAGCGGTGACCAACAACGACATGGCGACGCCGTAGAGCGCGATGGCCACCAGCCCAGTGGCGAAACCATCGGTGTCGATGGTGCCGAGCACGGTGGCCGAGAAAGGCCCGATCGTGCAACCGATCGAGGCGATCGCGTAGGCGACACCGAACAAGAACATGGAAACGAACGTGCGATCCTTCGCCCGATCACCGACGTCGAGTTTCGGGGTACTGAACGGGAGTCGATAGCCGAAGAGCATGGCGATGCCGAGGACGAACAGCGCAAGTCCGATCACGAGCGCGAGGTATTTCGCGTTCTGATTGAGCCAATCGGTGAAGAGTCGACTGACCGAGCCGACCACCACGAATACGGCCATGAAACCGGCCGATAGCGAGAGGCTCACGCGGATCGCCCGCCCGACACCGTTCTCCACCGTCTCATCGGCTCGGCCGTTGGTGCCGAGGTAGTACATCAGGTAGGTGGGCAGCAGAACGAAACCGCAGGGGTTCACCGCAGCCAGGAGACCGCCGCCGAAACTGAGCCAGAGGCGATCGGCAGTGGAGGCGATCAGCGCGCTCAACGCCTACCCCACGACCGAGGCGAGCGCGGAGTCGATCTCGGCCGCCGTCATCTCACCCGCGTATTGCGCCACAACGTTGCCGTCGGTTCCGATGATCAGGGTGGACGGGAAAGTGGCCACCCCAGCGGCGACCACGAAGCTGGAACTCGTGTCGCGGTACTGCGCATACGTCACGCCGAACTCGTCGGTGAACTCCTCGAGTCGCGCGACCGAGTCCTGCGGATTGATTCCGACGAACTCCACGCGGTCACCGTATTTCTCGTAGGCGGCCTGCAGTGCCGGCATCTCGCGTTTGCACGGTTGGCACGTGGAGAACCAGACGTTCACGAGAACGGGCTTGCCCTTCATGAGGAATTCGAGCGATCCCACTTTGTGGCCGTCGAGGTCGTCGACGAAGGCCATCGGAATTGGCTGGCCGGTGAGATCGGTGTTGGTCCCGATTCCGGGCTCTTGGTATTCGCCCGGTTCGTCGAGCACCACGGTCTCGACATCGTCACGTTCGTTCCAGAGAGTCTTCATGGTGATGCCGGCGGCGATGATCACGGCCGTGGCCCCGAGAAGGACGATGGGTCGCACTACCAGACGGGCGAAAAGATTCCTGACGACCACGTGGTCAGGCTAGTGATGCCCACGCGTGGCCCGTGGGTCGCTGATCGGTGAACTTGGTTGGGGGCCCAGCGGCACTCCGAATCTCGTGGGGGGTTCGAGACTCGGAGTGCCGCGGGCGTCTCCCGGGAAAGTCGCGGGTTCGTCTGTGCGTCACCCGCAACCGAAAAAAAGAGTGCGTCAGGCCACCCGAATGGCGACCTCGTACTCGCTCTTGTCTTCAACGTTGGCAACCGCGCGAATCGTGCGGTCTTCGTCAATGACGAGGGTCGGGCGGGGCAACACGGCCGGACGGCCGCGGGGCTTCTTGTCGAGAACGACGCGGCCGTTCTCCACGAGCTGCCCGCCCCAGACGCCCCAAGGTTCGAGGCGTTCGAGGGCTCCGCTCAGACACTCGGCGCGTAGCGAACATCGCTGACAGATCGCCTTGGCACGGGCGATGTCGACGATGTCGTCGCTGAAGAAGAGCGGGGTGAGCGTGCCGTGGCCGTCGCCGCAGCGGGCGGTCTTGAGCTCGCTGATGCTCGGGGTGATCTCGATGGTGGTCATGGCTGTCTCCTTGGTTCCTTGGTGGTTTCGATGGATTGGTGTGGTTTCGATGATTCGGTGTCGGTTGGGTCGGACGAGGGTCGATGGGGGAAAACGAAAAGGCCGCCGGGTTCGGATCCCAGCGGCCTCGGTGACTTTCTCCTCGTGGTGTGTGACCTACGTGAGGAGCTCCCCGAGCCGCTGGGGCGGGCGCTTGGTGGTGGCAGCGAAGCCGGGCTTCACTGCAAACACGGCTGCCTGGGCGGCGGCGTTATTGCAATACATCGCCGTCATCGCCACGGAGCCGTGATGCCACGAGTTGCCACGGCGCGACGAAACACCGGCGAGGCCGGCGGACGTCGACAGGGAGCGGGCAATCGGTGACATAAGCGGAGCCAAGGAAATCATGCCGATCGGCCGACCGCAAACGAATTAATCGATTTCACCCTCTGACGTGGGGTTTCGCCGGGCCTCCGAACGTGACCGCAGTTCGTCGTAGCGCTCGGTTCCCCCGCTCACCCGGTAGCCACGGGCCTCCAGAACGATCCGCAGGCGGGCCTCGGCCTGCAGCGCGGCCTCCCGCGAGAAATGCGCATGCGGACGGCCGACGTCGGGGCGCCAGCGCACGAAGTACTTGTGGGCATCACGACTGAAGAGCGGGCCTCGCACGTTGCGGATGCCCATCTTGTGCTCCCACACCCGCTCGACCGGACGCTTCGATGTCATCCCCACGTAGAACCAGCCCGGGCAGTCGGGAATGTGCGCGTGGTCGAGTTCGATCACGTAGGTGCTCCACATGGTCAGGTCGCCGTTGACCGTGAAGCCCCGGTTCATCAACGAACGAATGACCTTGGTGCGACGTCGGTTGGCAGCGGCCTTCGACTTCGACACTCGCCGATCCATGAGGTCGTAGCGGATCGGTCCGTAGACGCCAGGCCTCTTCTTGCGGTTCCGCTCCCAGTGCTGATCGAGCGCGGGTCCGGGTTCGATCACGGTCACAGCGACGTGCAGGTTCGGGAGTGACCGATGGCGACGGCGGATTCGACCGGTGGGCGGATCGTCGTGGAGTTCGACCACGACGATCCAGTGGCGGACGGGTGATTCAGCGGGCTCTGGCCTCGTGTGTGTACGCATGTGCATGCGCAAATTCTCCCGGCTGGCCCAAATGGCAACTTTCGGAACGAATCAGGAAAGGAGTTCGGAAATCTCGCTGAGAAGAGGGATGCCGACGATCAGATTGAACGGGAACGTCACACCGATGGCCACGCCGAGACTGAGTCCGAGGTCGGCTTCGGGCAGTGCCACACGCACCGCGGCCGGAGCGGCGATGTAACTCGCACTCGCGGCCATGATCCCGAGCACCATGGCCCCGCCGGTGGAAAGACCACTCGCGTGTCCGAGTACGACGCCGATCGAGCCGAAGATCACCGGAAGGGTGATAGCGACCGCGATGAGCCGGATGCCGGCGCGTCGGACTTCGGAGAAGCGCTCGGCGGCGAGCGATCCGAGATCGAGAAGGAAGAGACACAACAGACCGGGGAAGAGATCGACGAAGAACGGCTCCACTTTGGCCACGGCCGTGTCGGCTCCGAGTGAGCCGATCACGAGTCCGCCGATGAGCAACAGAATGCTCTTACCGGTGAGAACTTCGTGGATGGCGTCCTTCATCTTCGACGATGCCGAGTGACGACTGGCGAGCAAGAGCGCGATCACGATGCCCGGAATCTCGAGGATCGCCACGAGCGCGGGAAGGAATCCTTCTTCGAGAGTCCCGGCCGAGCGGGCGAAGGTTTCGGCGGCGGTGAACGTGACGGCCGAGACGGATCCGAAGTGTGCGGCCAACGACGCGGCGTTCGCGTGTTCGAAGCGCAAGAACGTTCGGGCCACGACGAAGGTGACGAGCGGAGTGATCGCGCCGAGGGCGAGCGTGGCCAGGACGGGCGCCCACATGTCGGCCAACGCGGACTCGCGGAGGCGCAGGCCACCCTTGATGCCGATGGCGAGCAAGAGGTACGTGGAGAGGAAGGTGGCGATCTGCTCGGGAAGCCGGAGGTTGCCGTGCACTCGGATGGCCAGAAAGCCCAGGGCAAAGGCCAGAACCGCGGGTGACGTGAGGTTGTCCTGGACGAGGTCGGCGAGCGACATTCCGCTCAGGTTAGAGGCTATTTATTACCGGAAACGAATTGCCGGTGAAAGTTCTTGCCGACGGCGATGTCAGGGCGTCAGGAGACTGCTTTCAGGAGGTCGTCGACGGTCTTGTGGGACTCCAGCGGATGGCGCAGACGGGCCCGGCGATTGATGGAGTAGTGGTTGCGGCGGCCGACCTTGCGGATCCGCACGATGCCGGCCGCAGCGAGCTCGGCGATGATGCCGTTGACCCGCCGTTCGGTGATGCCTACCCGATCGGCGATCTCGCGAACCAGGGCGTCGGCGTCCTCGGCCAGACACACCAAGACGTGAGCGTGATTGCTGAGGAATGTCCAGCGATCGTCGGACCCGGTCATGGGGCGAATGTAGTGGAGGCCAGTGTTCACGTGCTCAACCGGCGATGTCTCGCCGATCCAGAATCCGAATCGTCACGGCGAATCCGATCACCAGCCAGAGAACGACGTAGCCGAGGGTGTCGGCGTGAAACCCCTCCACTAATGGATCGGAGCCGAGGGTCCACTGCATCGGGTTGAACGGGTTGATTCGCTCGAAGAAATCAACGAGCGGGGCGAGTGAGTACAGAACGAAGAGCGCGATGGTCGATCCCATGGCGACGCCGAGCCCCACGCCGCGATGGCCCGACGACGTGCCGACCAGTGCGGCAATGGCGAACGACACCAAGCCGACTTCGAAGACCATCAGGCCCGCGTTGGCGAAGTGGCCGAGCGGAATCGACATGTCGAGCATGCGGGCGCCGACGGCGAGGGAGATCACGAACACTGCGGCGCACAGGGTGAGGGCGGTGAGTCCGGCCGCCGCCCGTGCGCCGAGGATCGACCGTCGACGAAGGGGGAGCGCGAAGAGGATGTCGGCGGTTCCGGCTTCTTCGTCCTCAGCCACGAGTCGTGAACCCCAACTCGCTCCGAGTCCCATGAAGATGAACGGCACCATGAACGACAGCAGTTCGGTGGAGAGATAACCGGTCTCCGAGGTGTAGTCGGTTATTCGGAAGATGTCTTTCATGACCTCGGGAAACGATTCGGTGGCTTGTCCCCAATCGGAGGCCGAATCGCGCACCGTCGGATATACGGCCATCTGAATGGCAACGAGGCTCACGATGCCGGTGATCCACCCGATGAGCCCACGACGGCGATCGTCGAGTGATTTGCGCAGGAGTCGACTCAGCATCTCAGTGACCACCGGTGGCGGTGAGGAAGATTTCGTCGAGTGTCGGTTCGAAGGTCTGCGCGGTGATCACCCCGGCGCGTGATGCGCAGGCGAGAACCGGTGCCTCCGACCCGACCACCGTGCACATGATTGATCGATCATCGGCGACGACCCCCACGACTCCGGCGCATGATTCGAACGGAGCAATATCCACACGCTCGGCGAAGTCGAAGCGGATCCGCCGTTCGATCCGACTCTTGAGGCGATCGAGCCGGTCCTGCAGGACGAGATGGCCGTGATCGAGGATCACGACATCGGATGCGAGTTGCTCGACCTCGCTCATCACGTGTGACGACAAGAGAACGGCGGCCCCTCGGTCGCATTGTTCATGGATGATCTCTTCGAAGGTGCGCTGTACGATCGGGTCGAGTCCGGCGGTGGGTTCGTCGAGGACGAGAACCTTCGGGTCGTGCATGAGCGCCTGGACCACACCGACCTTCTGTTTGTTGCCTTTGGAGAGTCCTTTGATCGGAGCGGTCAGAGGCAGTTGCAGCCGTTCGGTCAGCGCACCGATCGCAGCGGCGCAATCGATGTCGCGCAGGTCGGCGAGTAGTCGCAGATAGGTATCGACCGTCAGGTTCTCGTAGAGCGCCAATGTGCCGGGGAGATAACCGACCTCACGACGCGCCCGTCCGCTCGGATCCGCGATGTCGTGACCGAGTACGAAGCCTTCACCACGGGTGACCTCGAGTAGGCCCATGAGCATGCGCATCACGGTGGTCTTGCCCGAGCCGTTGGGCCCGAGGAAGCCCATGATCTGACCGGGTTGCACGTCGAACGAAATGTCTTCCACTCCGAGTCGGCGGCCGTAGAACTTGGTGAGCCCGCGCACGGAGATGGACGGCTGGTCGGATACCACCTTGCGGAGAGTAGGAAGCGGATCGGTCCCCGAGTCGGGGACCTTCGTCATTCATTGGGTCCGATTCAGACCTTTCCCGAAGGCGCGAGACGGTTGTAATAGGGTCGGGTTCCGAACGGAGGAATCATGAATTGGATGAAGTCGGCGTCGGTGGTGGTCGGAGTTCTGTTGCTCGCCTCGTGTGGTGGCAGCGATGGTGGCAGTTCGGGTGGCGCAAGTGCGGCCGAGGACCCCTACGTGGAAGCGCTGATGTCGACCTTCGAACAAGACGAGACGCTCCCGCTCGAAGAGAGCCAGGTTCGATGCCTCGCCGAGGGTGTGGTGAAGGTGATCGGAGTGGACGGCTTCGAGAAGGCGGGTATGTCGCCGGCCGATATCGAGGGTGGCGCGAGCCTCGACTCGATGGAGACACTGACCGACCAACAAGCCGACGACTTCCTCAATCTCCTGTTCGACGGCGATTGCTTCGATTTCGAGAAGCTCCTCACCGATGCCTTCATGGAGCAGGGTGGCGGCGCGATGACCGAGGATCAGGCGGGCTGCATGGCCGAGCAATTCACCAAGGACGAAGCGTTCAAGGAGTTGTTCGCCGCCGGCTTGAAGGGCGACGACAGCGTGGATCCGACGGCGGCCATGGGCAACATCTTCGACGTGCTGTCGGCCTGCGACATCCCACTCGAAGCGTTCATGTCGTAGTCCGGTTGCGAGAGGTTTCACTTCGTTGTACTGCAACTGGCTGACCCCCAAAGCCGAGGTACGGGTGGTGGGGTCGGGTCGTGGTTCGGGATCGTTCGCCATCGAGTCGATCGATCGCGGCGAAGTGGTGGCGGCCTTCGGTGGCTGGGTGGTCGATCGCCGTCATCTCAAGATGGCCAGTGAAGACCGCGAGGCGCGCTCGATCCAGATCGACGATGACCTGTATCTCATGTCGGGTGATGAGCCCGAGCCCGGTGACATGGTCAATCACTCGTGCGAACCGAATTGTGGGATGTCGGGCCAGATCGAGGTGGTCGCGCTTCGCCCCATCGAAGTGGGTGAGCAACTCACGTTCGATTACGCGATGTGCGATGGGTACCCCGAAGTGCTGTTCGAGTGCGAATGCGGGTCGCCCGGTTGTCGTGGCCAGGTGACGGGCGACGACTGGCGGTCGCCCGAGCTACGGAAGAAGTACGCGGGTTACTTCTCGCCGTACTTGGTGCGTCGCATGTCGTGACGCGCGCATCGCGTCGGTCGGCTGGATCTTTGATTCATCCGCCCAAGCGGCGCAGCAGGTTCTTGCTGATCTCGGACCACTTGGCCGGGTCGGGCATGAGATCTGGTGCCAGATCGGCTACAGCGAGTCCGATGGCCATCGATTGGATCATCAGCGCGACGGAGTAGGCATCGATGTCGGCGCGAACCTGTCCATCGCGTTGGCCGTCCTGAATCAGTTCGGTCACGATCGTCAAGAACTCGCGCTGCACACGAGCCACCTCGGCTCCGAGTTCCGGGTCGTCGAGCGCGTTGGCCAGCACCCTGATCTGGTGTCGACGGGCGGTGACGCGGGCCTCTTCCGAAGGGTCGACATCGATGCTCGCCATGAGCGCGAGCGGATCGGGGGCGGTGCGAACGATCTCGCGAACGGAATCGAGAACTGATCGCATGTGGGAGACATATCTCTCCGACAGGGCGGAGTTGATGAGATGTTGCCGGTTCTCGAAGAACCAGTACAGCGAACCGGTCGTCGTACCGGCTCGGTCGACCACATCGTTGACCTTCACCTTCGATTCGCCACGTTCGTCGATGAGTTCGAGGGTGGCGGCGATGAG